>Ga0335072_10002278_pt1 | contig 29951 bp, 28 predicted proteins | sample Lox_Sample_21_FD_206725 | JGI IMG/M metagenome (GOLD analysis project Ga0335072, IMG submission 206725) | Soil microbial communities from Loxahatchee National Wildlife Refuge, Florida, United States - Lox_Sample_2.1 | ecosystem: Environmental > Terrestrial > Soil > Wetlands | place: USA... | reverse complement strand
TACCGATGCTAACGAATTGATGTCTTCGGACATTCGATCCTACTTCTGACTTCTTGCGAGATGTTCTTCCGTTCGTTGTCGAATCTGACATCTTCGACTACTAGTGGCAATGGTCTCCGTTCATGCCATCCTTCTCCACAAGCGGTGAGCAAAATACACGCCTCCTCTCCATTCTAGCTCGTCGCAGGCCATGACAGCTTCCAATAAGAAGGTCCTCTGGAACATCTGCTCGTAGTTGACAGCCAAGCTAAAGACTAATGTGGACACAGCACATGGCCTTTAGTATTGTAGTCGTAGAAATTCAAAGGACAAAGACCTCAGCCCGCACTATTGTGCCAATCCGACAACACCGTCACCTTTACTTATCGTGGTTTCCGAGTCTACCACGCCAGCTCCCTGCAAGACCTTGACCACACTCTCCATGATATTAGGATCGACACCTTTTGTGCTCTTTGCGAACTCGGTACCTTTCAGCCACTCGCGGGCGTCTTCTTCAGTATAGTGGCAACCAAGCTCTCCAGTGCCTAGCAATCGCACAGCTTCCTCTGGCGTGGAGTTAAATTGTTTGATGCCCTTGTCCAATGTGTCGAAGACCTGGGCCAGTCTTTCGTCCTGCTCGGGATTTGGAAAGGTTGACGAGGAAGCGGCAATATGCCAGCTTGGCCATGGTGTATAAATCTCCCCAATCTTTTTCAATGGTGTATTGTCACCATCAAAGTATGGCTTTGTAGTGAAGTGCTCCCACATGAAGAAGTCTGCCAGTGCTGCTCCACCATCCCTGCCCGTAACTCCATCTCTCAGATTGGCAAACGGCCCCAGGGCTACGAGGACTAATGACTTTTTCGACTCTGGGGCGGTTGTGTCGGCAAACCATCCTTCCTGCCGCGCCAGTACGAAGGCCATAATGTGACTTCCACTTCCCATCCTGCTGATACCAACTCGTCCATATGTCTTGAGATCCGATATGCGCTCGATGTTGTTTCTGTTCTTGCCAGTTACGACTGCCCACCTAAGCGGATTCTGTACCCAAGACCCCACGATGCTGTAGCCGCGTGCTTTTTGGCCTTCTGCTGTCAAGAGGCCGGCGACCCAGCCCTCGGTCAGCCCGATAGCAAGGTCGATAGCATCTGATCGAAGAGAAGAAATCATGTGCCCGGTACCAGAGGGGAATGGCACGAGCTCGACAGGGAAGGGAAAGTTGGGTTTGGCAAGGTGGAGCGGGAGCAGGTAGTGCTCAGGTACGTAACCGATACGCAGGGGAGCTAGAGAGGACATCGTGGAGGAAGTCTCATACAAGTTAGCAAAATACAGGACACTCTACGAAACAGAACGTAAACACGAAGTACCCGGGAGGTAATTTGGTCGAGATGTGACGCAATTGGGGAAGTTTGTCGGAGAAGAAGCAAGACTGAGCCTCTTAACTCTACCCAATCACTGAAGAGTCAGCATCCTTCCACCAATACTCAAACACCATCCGATGATTCCCGCAATCCCAATTTATCATTTTCCGTTCAGAACGCGGTGCCGGGACAAAGTGACGTAGTCCGCTAAAAGAAAGACGACATGACTTCGCCAAGCGAGTCTCTAGCAGAAGAGCTTTCGGAAAAGGAAGCGCTGCCGCCACATACCTCTGAAATCGGAACGCTCAAGAAACTCCCAGATCACGATACAGAATGGCTTGGGAGTTCGAGCGGCGTCTTCTTTGTTAACACTGTCAGGCGAGCTTTCTCAGCTGCCTTTTCAGCGACGACCTTCGAGACTCAATCCTACCCCGCTTCCGAGGACATTCTCGTCGGCAGAGAACACATAGTATCAAGCCCTGTCGAGAGGACTCTGGCTCAAGCGCTTGGGAAGCTTCCACCCAGGAGCGTGACTAGTGAACTAGTCCTGAGCTTCTTCAAGGCATGGCATCCGCTTTTCCCCTTTCTACATGGGCCGACCTTTCTAAGCGACGTGGAAGCTATCTATGTCTCCAATGATCGACCACAACCCCAAGCAGAAGGTCAAACCAAGGAACATGGGCCTTCTACCGAGCTAGACGATATCGACATCAGGAAGGCCGTGATACTACTACTGATCGTCAATATTGCCAGCCTTGATAGTGCGGAGACTACACTACCAAGTAGCTCCAGAATCAAATCAAGCGCTGACGTAGCACGCATGGCTGGAATCCTAGGCGTCCGTCACGACATCATTACCATCCAAGCGCTGGTCGCTTCCGAGCTATATCTTATTGCTACGAGGGCCCTCCGCGAAGCATCTACTGTTGGTGGAATGCTGCTTCGAAACATGTTTCACGCCGGCTTACACAGATGCCCACTAAGGTACGCGCAGCTTTCGCCTGAAGATTGCGAAATCCGAAAGCGCATCTTTTGGAGCGCTTATGCCCTGGATCGACATTTGAGTCAGTCGCTTGGCGCACCGCTGACACTACAAGATTCGGACATTGATACCTGCCTTTCTGGTACTCGCGAATTACATAGGCCAGTGACACGCGAGATGTTGGCCGGTGTATCAAGTGAAATCGCTCTTCACATGCCCTCAAAGGATCCATGGGCGGGATCCGCCCAGCCAGACGGGCATAGCACGGATGGTAATGTAACGTCTGACAATGCTGAAGCAGAAGTGAAACAACGCCGAGAAGCTGCGCTTCGATCATACGTTCAATATGGCAGATTGACAGGTCGGGTTGTCGAGATATTCCACAAATCTGTCCATGCTCGATTCCCTGAACGGGACGCAATTCTACATCTAACTTCTGACGTTGACGCTTGGTGGAACGACCTGCCAGGATTCCTGTCTGGCGAAGATGTGGTCGATGTGCCGGCGCATCAGAGGATGTTGATACCGTTCTTCACCATCCTCTATCAGAATCTCCTCATCCTTGTGAATCGCCCCGCTTTGTCGCTTCCTCCTACGAGTGCAGAATTCCAGCATGGACTCCAAGTGTGCATCAAGGCCAGCAGAACCACCCTATCAGCCTTAAAGCTGCACCAGGAGCAGGGCCTCACTATGTTCTGGCCCGGCCTTTTGGCTGCAAATTGGATGGCTGGGCTCATTATTGCCTTTGCCTGCCAGATGGGAAAGTATCCGGTTACAAGAGCGTGCTCGTGAGTCTCCTCCTAATGGTCTACAATTTCCTCGCCAAAGCAAACTTGGACAGGTTCTTATTAACATTGCCCACAGAGACATCACAAATTGCCTCGACCTGTTGAACGCCATCCCCTCACAGAAACAATACGTCAAACAATGTCACCTTGTCCTTTCATTGATACTGAAAGATATCAAGAACAGAAGACAATCTCCTGACGGACTTGTGCGAACTACCCAAACAGCAAGTCCAGGTCAAGATGGGACACGAAGTTCTGGATACAACTCCGAGCCAAGTCCGAAAAGGAGGAAGATCAAAAGAACCAAAGGCGACGATACGTCTGCGGAAGGTACGCATTCGCCACATGGCCCTTTACAGGAAATCGAACATGATGTCAAACGGCATAATTCGCTAGAGTCGACCACAACTACTCCCAAAGAGGCTTCTCAAGCCGCGCCTTTCCCCAGTCTACTCAACATGGCGAACGCCGCCCCTGCTTCGTATCCTTCTCAGACATGGCCAAACACTCAGACCACATATTCAGCAGTCGATCAACCTGGCCTGGTGAACTCAACATACGTTGACCCCGGAACATTCAATCTCTCGGACAATCTCCTTCCCCAAGTCCCAATGGCTGGTACAGATCCCAACTATTGGAGCAATTTCGACTTCAATGCAGCCGACGTATTTGAATCTGCGGCATGGGAGAACCTGATTGGCTCAACCGAGCCTGATCTTGCTAACTGGGCATTCCGAGTCTGACCACGGGGCCAAATTAATAGTCTCCAGTCCTTCAATACGCATCTCTAGTCACCAAAAGAATTGCCGTTGGAAGTCCGACAGGTAAAACGGGCCTTCCCTTAATTCCTTTGCCCTATCGGGTTCGAACTGTCCAGGATATGCTTCCGGGCAATCTCGCTGAAATTGTACTCGCATGTTCATGTCTTTGACCTGATTCCAGCTCGCCATGCCGAAGTTGTTTGGCGCTGTTTGGCCAATCAACATACAGTTACTAGATGTGGCATTCGCGCCTAGCCAATCCTGTTCATTTGGCGTAGAGAAGTCCTCCGGAGAGATCACCACTTCAACTGATGAGGGCATCGACTGCCGGTACCGAGAAAGAGGCCGCTCCACAGGCTCTATTGGGTCCGTGTCGACGTTTGCTGAAAGTAGTCTTTCCTGTGAGGATCGAGCAGAGTTTCGATACGACGATCGCCCTTCGGAGCAATCTTGTTGCCATCGGCGGATGTTGTCAAGGGAGTCTAGAGGGTATTGCTCCCAGTACTCGACACCGGTCTTGTTGTTCAGCATTGGGCGCCGGGGCGTGGTGGTGCTTCGGCTTGGAGACCCTTCATGGTCGGTAGTGACGGCTTCCAGATAGTCTTCGGCTACGACTGGAAGCAATTGAAGCAGGAGACCCTCTGTCTCTCTTAGGCGGTGCTCCAATCCTTCTATGTATCCCTTCGCAGGTCCCCTGCACATTGCTGTCGGCATACTGGGGCTTAGGCATTGATGATGGAAAAGCGCTTACCGTTTCCTTTGCGCTGGCCAGGTGCATGTTTGGTCAGCAGCTCTACACTGAGCGCAGCCTGATCTATCTCCACTGCACTGTGAAATGTTAGTCTGTAATGGTTGGCGGCGGAAACGTTCGCTCACCTTTTGTTTCTTCGCGCGACAAGCGTTGCACGCACCGCTAATTCTAGACGGCATTGGCAATACTTGGAAGCGGTCCCTTCTTCCCTATAAGATTTTCTCTCTGTGAAGGATTCGATATGATGTTCCAATCCCAAGTGGCAGCATTTCTTATGTACTTCCTCTAGCGTCGTGTAGGGTCTGACCCGATGCAACTCCACGGCTTTCCCTATTCCGTCTACTAATTATAGCATGTCTACCTTTTCAACGATTATGAGAGTAGACGCGGCCAGGTGGAAGCAATCAGTTAGTAATGCAGATCACGCTGAATTGATTCAGAGATGAGAAGCTTGTCGTTGTTGAAAGCTGCCCTTAGCCCAAGTTCCCCACCCCAGCGTTGCCAAGATCCCGGGTCCCGCCGGCTCAACGTTTTGCCCCGCATTGATATCCGTTAACGGATATTACGCTTCCTGTCAGCACGGGAAGACAACCCATCAAGAGCCTCTGAGCGGTCCATCACGGATGTCACGGTGAAAGCTCGAAATCGACTTGTGCGAAAACCGACTCGTCGACATCTTATGACGTCAAGTAAATAAGCCGCGTCGATAGCCCCCGACGCCGACGGCGCTATGATCTGTCCGACGCCATACAAGGGCAATCCGACCCCCTGTCTAAAGCGATGACATGCCCAAGGCGTCTTCTAAAGCGCAGAATTCACAAACTGCCAGTGTCGTGGCTGCGTGCAAGATATCATCAAAAGCCGACGCTGACCTGCGCGGAATAGTCCTGCGGCACTTACGCCTCGACCGAAAAGCGTGAGATGCGCAGGACCGGAACCGGATTTCTCGTCTCCATGTTCTGAATATACTAGTTGGGTTAATGGTCACGAGTAATAGCCAGAGAACCGCCAAGCTTGGCAATTTGTCTCTCCCCTGCAACCCGAGACCGCCTCGAAGAGATCGAAAGTTTTAGTGAAACCACTTTCATTCATGATAACAATTCTAATTCTATGAGTTCGTCAGCTAGATTTCTCTCGCTCAAACAAGAAAGACAGGCAATCTATGGGACAAGGTGAACTTCGTCGAAATGCGAAGCGCGTGAACCATCCCCAAACTCCAACTCCCTCAATGGGAGCATCGAAACCCTTTACTAGCGCCCGAATTGCTGACCTCTCTTGATGATTTTAGCTGCTATTGCCAGCTCTGCTATTGCCACTGTCTCCGTCATCGTCTTTAGTCCTGTCGTATGCAGTTACACCTTTGTGGGGGACAATATTCGACAGGGCAGTTGCATTCGGGGTGGATGATGCCTATGGCAATGCCAGGGACTCCAGCAATTCCAGTCCTCCCATCGATACTACTCTTTTGCCCAATATTGATGCCCGGATGAATAGCCTTGGCTACGTCACTCCTCTCGATTCGATCCCGAGTGGTCGGACTCAACACCTTATGTCCTTCGACAAATGAGCAGCCTTCAAGATCATGAGCCCGGGCTGAGTAGCTGATACCCTGATCTGCATCGATACAGCCGCCGGGTCTGTGAACGCTACTATTCCGTTCGCCAGGCTGGATCCACACCATCAAAGCTCCTCCAATGATCAGATGTGTATTACTACTATGGTGGCTATGACGCCTCAGCTCACCGCTTCTAGAGCAGCATATCAGCACTCATTCTCGTGATTGGACATTTACTTGCCCGGTTGGCAGGTACTCACCGATCGAGATGGTTGGTTGTCGCCCAGGAGTAGCCCAATGATTGCACTTCCCTCTCTTCTTTCGACAGTGGACGGATGTAGGTATAATCAGGCGTATGATCCCGGCTACCAGCCATTATGTTGTTCGAGATCGCTAAAATCCAAATGAAGACTGTCGAAAAATGGAGAAGGTTGTGCAGAAATGCTGGAAATGGCGCTGTAGACTCTTGTCTGGAACAATGAGGACAATGATTCGCACATCCTCTTGGCCTCGGCTAAGTCCTTGAAGATGTTGAGAGCCCCATAATCTATTCTTCATTACTGCACGTCTGGGAGGGGATCAATCTCGGATTCCGTTCTGCCACACCGTCTAATCTTGGGCCGGAACTTGTACGGCGCGATTTACGGAGAGGCATGTGTACAGTTCGGAACCAAGCTGCTCCCTGACTAGGACTACTGACCTGAGTGCCTCTGATCGAGTGGGGTCATCTTATGCTTCTTCCCTAACGTCGGCCCTGCACCTATTTTTTTTTTTCTCGAGTGGGCGATAACTCTAAGGAGATTTCACGCCGATTGGAAATACTACCATACCAAACCGGATTACTTCCTTCCTGGCAGATCCACGTTTCTCATCCACAGATGTCGGGAACCGGCTCTCAACCCCCCCCTCCCCTTGCACGCAACACATAACGGGAAGTATCAGGGCAGCAAGTTCGACTGCAATTCAGCCAGGCCGCGGCGCGCAATAGGGACCTGTCAGCCGGAATAGGAATAGTACAGCCATTCGTCCTTTTGGAATTTGCTGTACGAACGGTAAAGTCTGTCCCGGTCCTTCTCCCCGCTACAGGCCACATTTTGGTTGCTACTCACTCGTTCGCACAAGTTCAGCTGAGCAGGTCCCAGGTCACACAATGGCAATGAAGGACAAACCTGCGTATATTGTGAAGGGGTCGGGTCGTGGAGGACAAAATCAACGACAACCAGCTCTTTTGGGGGGGCTGCACTGTAACGGTAACTATGCTCTCCAACCTCCCCCACGTCTTTCTCAGTGCAGATGTCAGACGAAGTCGCTCAATAGACGCATATCTGTCAGTGAAGCAATGGCTCGAGATTCTTGATCCAATGGAGCAGTCGTATTAACTCGCTCCTACGCCCTCCTACGATCCACATTCCTGTCCAACGCCCAGCCTCCACAATGGCCAGCGCAACTGATGTAATAGCCTATATCGACATTCCCCTCGCCGTCCTCGGTGTCCTTCCCATCTTCTACACCTTCTTTCTCTCGATCCTCACTCAGCGCCGCATCCACTTCCTCCTCCTATACCATGGCCACAAACCCCTCACCTCCATGGGTTTCTATCGCTTCCCCTCCCTCTCAAACCGCGGCCTCAGCCGTCGATCTAACGGGACCGGCTTCGTCATCCGCTCCTCCTCCATGACCTCCCAAGTCGAAGTCGAGCTCCCCGTTTTCACTATCGCCCCACTCGAGTACAGCTCAGAACTCTACTGGAAGGTTGATGCTGACAGTATCGAGTACGGACACGACCATCAAAGCGTCGCGCGCGCGCGCGGAGAGCTCCCTGAGCATGATTGAGAAGGGCCGTGTACGGGGGTTTCTGCGAGAAGAAAGCTGGCGCACGTTTCACTGGAAGAAACTCGTTATGGGACGGAAACTGTACCGTATCCAGTATGCAATCCTCAGAAGGGCTAGAGTAGAAGCTGATGAGAAAACGAACGACCCCGCAAGCGACAGCGAGGCAGCGAGGTGACTACTGAAGGAGAAAAGGAGAAGGGAAGATATGAGAGAGCGCTCAGAGGTTATAACTAGAGTCAGTCTACCATCCTATGCGTTGCAACCCAGAAACGGCACCGCCGTGGGAGCCCATTGCGGCCGCGCTGACCGGGCCAGAAATGGAACCGCGCAGCCGGAGTCGATTGGTCGTGTGGGACGGCGATGGGCGAGGGCGGGTGGGGGTAGGTGAGCATTGGTGAGCGAGGGTGAGGCCGCTCACGTGGGGCGGGTGATGGCTCACCCGGCTCGCGCGAGGCGGAGGGTGAGGGCGGCGAGGGGTTTTATGTCGCCCAAAGCGACAGGTGCCTCAATTTACTTGTAATCGGGAGCCCGGGGCAAATTTTACAGTTCTTGGCGGCTGTGGCGAAGAAGCAGCTTCGCTAACTTTCCATCGCAAGCAATCCCACGAGTACCTTCACCTGGAACGACATGGCTTCGGAAATGACGTTCGAATCAGGCTGGAGAGATTTAACATCTTCAAAGCCAATTGTGTGCAAGAGGAAGGGTGTCATCCAGGTAAGCAGCTCATTTTCCTCCCTAGACGGCCGAGGATATCGGCCTAATGCAAATCCAAAATCCAAGGGATCTAATTCACTTTTGTGAAGAGACCTCTGCGCTCCTCCTCCTCAGAACACCAAGTGGTGCGTATACTGATGTGCGCTTTGCCCTTCATGACCGAACGACTGCGCCTCCCTTCTGCGCCTTCGTCGGTACTTCCATCATTATTCGAAGATCTAAGAAATGACAAATATTGCGGGCAATATAAGAGAAGATGATGTTGTGGCGCTCCCGAACCTGCGTCCCAGAGCCTGATGGTGAAGTCACCCGAAGCGGACGCCAGCAGCTTGCCGCCTGGCAAGAAGGCCACGGCGGTGACAAATGAAGTATGCCCCTCGAGCCGGGCATGACAACGGTTGAAGGTCTCTGGCGCGAGTGGACGGTCGGGCCAAGGGGTCAGGCCCTCCGTCAGCGAGCTGGCATGCCTCTTGCTGGAACATCATCAATGGACAGCCAGAAGGAAGCTACGTGGGTGCTTGCCTATGCCATGCATAGACGACTCGACGTCAAAGCGAACATATCGAGCGTTTTTGAGAAACTTCCCGAGGTCCGTGAAAGCAATCACAAAATCTCCCGGCGTCCACAAGTTCCACGAATATTGGCCGCCTTTTATATGCGGCGCGGCGCTAGACTGCTGAATCAGCCTGAAACCCTGTTGATATTGCTTTAGACTTGGCTAAATGCCACCTTAGTGTGCAGGGATTTTGGGTCTGCTTACCTACATTCGGTTCAGCGAGCGTCAAGAAGGGAAATAACCCCCTGAGTTAGCGTCATTGGAAAATGGCAGTCCCACAAAGGCCCCAAATTTTGGCCTGGACAATTTTAATTTTCCCGTCAACTTTCGCTTGGCTGCATCGTTCGATTTTTTACCATACTCGTCCTCGGGAGCAATTTTCGTTAGGACGACGCCACCGACAGGGGGGTCGCTCTCCATACTTCTCGCCTGCGAATCTCATACGATTGACACGATTCTACCGAGTATTCTATCAATACTTTGTGTATCCTCCCTGTGCCTCGGCTATACGCTCGTACGTATATTCTGGTTCGTCCTCGTAGTCATTGAGTTCGCGTAGGAGCAGGATATCACGTCGAATATCGCGGGTGAGCCGCGGGCCGATCTTCTTTTTGGCAGGACGCGGAGTAAGAGTAATAAGGTCTTCTAGTAAAGATGGGTTTAGTGTAGAGAGAGCCATGAAGTGGTGTTGTGTACAATGGTCAAGACGCGTGAGATGCACAGGCCAGAAGCATACTCCTTGTCGGTGGAGTCGTACTAACGAAAATTACCCCCAAGGACAAGTAGTAAGTAGTACTACGTTACTACAAGTAACAAGACTCGGGATCAGGTTTGTGGCATCTAGATTTCATGGAAAATTCGCCGTCTCTTTTGTTTTGGTCTCGTCCTTGCCTTCAATCAGGATGATTTCACCAGTCTTCTTTGTGTTTCTCGCAAATGTCGCGCTTGCTCAGCTCGAATGTCCCGCCGATAACGAGCAGACGTACGTTGACCCGGCCTCCCAAGCCACGTACCGGATCGAATGCGGATACGATCGTCCTGGTTCGGACATGCCCGGCAGTCCAGGATGGACAGATACTCTTGAGGAGTGTATTGCACTCTGCTCCCAGACATCTGGATGTGTAGATGTTACGTTCGTTCCCGGCTCTCCTGGTCCCTGCTATATCAAGAACGCCCTCAACGTTCCCGTCCCAAAAACCGGTCAGATTGGCGCCCATCAACTCAGTGCCGAAGGAGTATCATGCCCTAATCCTAACCCCGTGTGCGTGGATGTTCCCGACTATGGCACATGCTATTACACGGAATGCGGATCGCAGCGTGCCGGCGATGTCTTGTCCCAGCTCATTACAACGACGTTTGAGGATTGCATCGACGAATGCGAGGCCAATTATTTGAATGGGTGTGCCTACGTCAACTTTGCTCCAGGCGTAGGAACAATCTTGCCGGGAGGTACATGCACGCTTCAGAGCACGTATTCGCAGACTCTAACATCAGCTCCCGGATACTGGGGATCAACTCGGGAATCCATTTGTTGGAACCAAAACGGGTCGAACGAGACGACATGGTTTGGGAGAACATATCGTCTCGAGTGTGGCACTGACCTTGATGGAGGGGACCTGGGAGCTCCCGTCTGGACGACTGGCATATACGGCTGCATGCTCGAATGCGACCAAACGCCAGGTTGCATCGGTGCCGCCTGGCATTGGGGATATCCTACGGGTCCCTGCTACATGAAGAGCACCGTCAGCCCCCCGAGTAGCAACTACGCAGTTAACGCTGCAGTTTGGCTTCCCGACTGCTATGAAGGTATTACGACTATAACCACGACTGTATTTACGACGACAAACTTCGAAACACTCCAGCCGACGGCGACATTAACGATCACTCCAATGTACGAATATAATTTGCAACCGATACAGAGTGGAGAAACGCCGATAACCTATGCTGCAACCCCGTCTCCTTCTACTGTCCCCGGGGGCCCTCAATGTTACGGATGGGGACCGGAACCAGGATGCTCAGGAGGCTATAAACGCTCTGCAACGCCGGAGCCAACTGCGCCTCCGGATGCTACGTCTCCGGATACGCCAATTAAGGCCAGAGATGTTGTCACTTGTGCTGCATCATCCACAGTCACAACGACCGTGTCGACGTACTCCTCGGGTGACATCTCTTTGTCCTCCACTTGCACTTATTACGCCGGAGCTGCGGAAACTACCGTCCCAGCGTATTGCGCAGCGACCTTCGCATTTAATTTTCCTGCTGTTCCCTCGGGCTTTGCGGCCTCGCCGCAGAACAACATTTCGACTGCACCATCTATAACTACTGTCAACAAAGCCGACTGCTGCCATGCCTGCGCCAGAATTTTCAATTGCGTCTGGTGGTACTTCGAATTCGGCGCCGATACACCCGGGGACCCCCAGTCACCCGGAACATGCACTTTTGCCTACAACACCGGCATCTATGGGACCGGTGACAACACTCCAGCGATTTGTCCTAATGGTGTCCTTGGCGGTAGTGTTTGGTGGGACCCTGATGCTCTTTATGGGTACCCAGACGAAACTGCCGCCTTCTACAACACTGGATACAGTCCTGGTCCATGTAACGATTATGCTGTTAGCATATATCAAAGTAGTCAAGATGCAGCTTATCCACCTGATTATTATTCGAAAATGTGCCCGGGCCAGAATATCGATGATTACTATTAGATTTGGGCAAGCAGAAGGTCATGTACATGGAGGATTCTTCGCTGAGGAGGGTGGCCTTATGGTCGACGTGGATATATGCGCAGTACCTGCCTCAGTCAGCAAAAGATATTCGGCCTGAACACACCCCTGACTGAAGGCGCGGAGCGGACGGACTGTACCGACGCCAGTATCTCTCGACTTTTCTCAAAGCATCCAAGGTTACCGCCTTGTAGTCGGGCTTGATCCATGGCATCTGACGGAACTCGTCTAGCTGGGCTTGGGTGTCTTCGCTCGAGACACGGTTGGCCTCCAACGGGGCGTCGAAGCTGAATATGAGCTCAGGCATTGTGTCGACGAGAAGGGAAGAGGACTGAGGTCGGGGGTGACTGGACGGCGCAAGGTGGGTGTCAAGGGGGCTGTAACGCTGCTGGACCGCTCTGGCGATGAGTCGAAAGCAGCTTCTGGTGGAAGACGCGGGAATAGAAAGATGAGGTGGGGATGGTGTGGGTGTTGCAGTGGAGTCATTTTTCAGCGCCTGCGGACGGGGATCACGTGGTAGCTAGTGCTTCAAGCGGACGAGCAGAGTGAGTGGGCGGGCGTCAGAAAACCGCTGCCCATCCACAGTTACTCAGGCTCTTGGCAGGCATGCCGCACGCAGGTGTAGCGTACGAGCTCTTCAGCGCGACAAGAGACGAGATCTCTTCTACCAACGTTCAATCGTGATCTTATTCAGGCGTACCCATAGTTATCATCGTTAGACTACAGTAGCCCTGCTTACAGCAGGCTAGAAGCCTGTTAATACGTTGTTATTATCTAGATGCCTTGTCAACTCCCAGGACCTCCGGGAGAAGTGCAATACGACTCGGGCCGAAATAGCTGCCCCAATACTTCCCAAACGCATAAGCATAGAAGTATTTGAATTTACGCGTAGATATCCTCAACGATGTGGCAGCTGCGAGAGCCGAGCTGCTTCCCTTGCCTCACCATTGACCGCAAAGTCGATTAGGATAATCGCTAGGGCGAATCAAGGGTGCAACCCATGCACAAGCATATGCGTTCCACAAGGTCATTCGGAGGCATCTACCGTGTGGAATTACTTGAATAGCCGTGTCCTCGTTTTTAGGCGGAGTTCGTGTCCCCGGGACCGACGTCTCGTTGGGGCCTTGAGTGGCCGCGTCATGGCTTCCAAGCAGACAGGGGCTGCCTTGACTGTGACCAGGATTATACAGCAACGAAAGAAGTCTGACATTGTTGACGACGCAACAAGCCGACAGAAGGCGATCGCAACCTCGACCAAAGGCCTGAATAAGCATGTTGAGGCCTTATCGTTACAGCCGTGATCGGCCTTACTGCTGTAAACCATGTTGAAATGGCAAGGACTTCACAGGAAATAACTGAGGGTCTTGACTGCGTTGATGGTGCGTAGGACAGGATTTAGCTTTTAGCTGGTCTCGGCTCTTGTTGGCGGAGTCCGCATTCCCAATGATCTTCCTAAACGGAAATACTGTGAGCATTCCATTGCGGCATGAAGTTCTTTAGGCCAGGGCTGGCGGTTTTCAACAGTTCCACTGGTCTTAGAAGCTGCACGTCCCGTCCCAAAGCCCCCGGAAGGCAATACGATGGTTGGCCATAATCCTCCACATGCTTCCAGTGAAATTTTCTCAAGCATGAGACAGCAGACCTTAATATCCCCGGATGTGAAAGTGCCTTCGATGTTCTTTGGGGTTTAAAAAGGAATTCCCAATAACAATGACCTGTGGGATGATCGGAGACTTGCTAGTAGGACGAAAGACAAGGAGTGTTATCAGTCGGAAGGTGACGTTTGCCTAGGGAGGAGACGCGTCGATTTCGTACTCCATACCTGTGCGATCGTTAGCCTCTAGATGGACGACCAATTCGTCTGGTACCATCGTGGGGCTAAGATCTGCAAAGTGGATAAGCGTAAGAGAGGAGTCGATAGATATAGTCAGCTCTGTTCCTCGAGTAGTCCCGCTTGCTTCAGCAATTCCAGGACAAGAGAGATAGGGGAACACAACAATGTCCACACCGCTTTCGGAAAGAGTTCGGGTTCCTGGAAGATGAGCGTTGCACAGCATTCGCTGTAACGGATAATATGTTTGAACACTGGAGCTCCGAATGTTGGCCGCAAGGAATCCTGTATTCATAAGATGGCGCGCGCTAAATATTGGAGTGGTAGATGACTGAGAGCGTGACGTGAAGAAAACGGCAAGCAGCTTCTAGCACAAAACGCAAGGCATTGTTTGCAGGAGTTAGCTAAGCTTAGCAAGAAACTTGGGACGGCTCGTAGTGCTTCCATCCTTCCATAGTGAGGTGCTGAACTCGAGATTTCGAGCCTGCTCTGGGTAAAATATCTCCTGGCGGCTCATTACTGGCGCTCAAAGGGAACATGTTGACTGAGGAGAGATGCTCACGCAAAGTTCTGTTAACTTCCGGAGGTGGCTTGAGGTTCAGATTGAGGGGGAAAGGTTGAAAGTCACGAGAGTATTTTACTGAATTGAAGGCATTTTGCCCATCACAATGGCAGAGTATCTGGAGTCGACTCTACACCAGTATAATGATGATAGCTCAAGCAACGGTCGACAGATGGTTGCAGATGCTGAGAGGGAGCTTGAAACCCAGTGGATTGTTATGCTACTCATCAATCTTTGAAACTCACAACTCCCCTTTCCTTCAATAGTTCGTAGTTGCCTCGAGACTCTTTGGAAACTCGGACTCGATTTTCCAGGCATCATGAGCTTCTTACAACACAAGGCTCTTTTCGGGAATGCCCAAGGTTGCTGCCGCGAGCTATCGGTGCGGGTCTGACTCTGGTCTTGCGCGCCTGGACTGGTGACAGGACCGAAAGAGCTTCGGACTCCAACCGCTGCGGCTATGCTGACGACGGCGCTTCGTCCATGGCTTCTTCACGGCCACCACCGGTCGATTATGGAAAGTTTTCGAATTAGGTAGGGCTATCGAAAGAGGACGTCGAGCTGGATCTGCAATTTAGTATGGTCTTCATCTTCCGGTGGGCAGATCAGGGGGTCGGAAGGCAGATGTCTTTCGGGAGGGTTTCAGCTCTCTAACATCGAGGTAAGGCCTATACACCATATCAATTGTGAAATCGGCAATGGCAACAGGGTCCTTGACGATGACTTGGGAACATCATGAGGAGAAGTTTGGCATGTGAGAGTTAGGTTATTTGCGTCAAGCTCCCGGATGCGCTGGCGGAAAGTTAGTTTTTCCTTCCGTATCCGTCGGCAAAGTTCTCTTCTCGCGTCCAACACCAACCTGTATCATCTTCACGCTTCAACATGTTTCGTGCTCCTTATCGTCGCTGCGAGTATGGCCAGAGAGCTTTCCCTAACGTGCACGTTAATTGTTGTCACCTTTTGAGAAGCCCATTCTCTGGCTTCTGCGCAGTATTCTCTTTGCTTCCATGGCGACAAACATGTTCACATGTCTCATGCTAACCTACCGTTTGGCTGACAGACCTTTGCTCGATGACCACTCTTTCGAAAACTCTTTGCCGTTGAAGTCTAACGCTCATAACGCGGTCAGTCAAAGGTTTCCTGTTTTCTTGGCCTTTGTCCTCATGACTGGTCCGCCCGGGCCAGGGGCAATGATGTGCTTTGCCTGGTCACTTGCTACATCGTCTCCTTCTCAGCCACTGCGAGGTCAAGCATTGCCGCCACCGAATTACCCTTGCATTCCAGTCATGCCAAAGCAGCACATTCCATAGCTCCTTTCGGGCTTCGAATTCCGACAGTTGCCCCTAACCCATGTCGAACAAGTCGGATAAAAAGAGGGAGCAAAAGAGTGAGTGGCGGTAGCGAGCCGATTGGTCGATGTTGCGGAAGCAAACCGGCCCAAGCATCGACATGACCGCTATCCGGTAGCCCGGCCTCGGGGAGAATCAAGAGTCTTTGCAAACTGGGCCGAGCGGAGCCACAAAAGCCCACGCTAAGTTGCTAAAGGGACCCTATACTAGGCATGTGCCGGATTGATTTTGACGAGCCGTGTTAACTTCCGACTCAGGTCAGGGCAAGTATGTGGACCATTGAGATTAAGCGCTAGAACTTTGGCATTTTGGCGAGCAGAGCCTGATCAGAAGGGCCCTAGAAATCGGGCGCAAAAAAAGGCAACGGCTAACCCACGTCGGGTCCTCGCCATTCCAAGCTGTCAAATTTGACCGATCCCATTTTGGATCGACATGTGTTGCCTTTCCAGTACTTAAGAGGTCTTGTTGTCCCTTCTGATCTGTTTGAATTTGCTCAGTCAATACCTGGCGAGCGGCCCAACTTACTTCCGACAACTCACCTCTCGAAGACACGAACCACGTGGATAAGCTTTGTGACTGCTTATTGGTTCGGCTATACATGCCCACTCTAAATTCTCCTGTCTCCGGCGTTCACCCGGGATAGATTTTGGGCGTGTTTCGCCGATCAGTCCACGCTTTTGTCCGCTGCGATCGACGAATATATAATCAACGATTTGGCAAGTTGGCAGCAGAGCCTCATCTACTCCGATCGGGCCTTTTCCTTCCGAGAGTTCTCTCTGACGTCCTGTCATCATATCCTGACACTATTTCCGACTGCCGAGAATTTTCGTTTCTCTCAAAATTCATGGCATGCCTTCCGGGCCACGATCGTCGTTTGGCGTCGGAGAGGCCAGTACACAACTCATGGGCTCGAACAAGTCCGTCCAAGACACTAGTGGATGGCTTTGCATATGAGGAACATCGAGGGCGTATCGAAGAGTTGGTCAGCTGTCGCGTGCATAGGAGACTTTTCAACAGCCGCTTATCCAGTTGCTATCTGGACAAGGTGAAATCTCTGCAATGCCATGACAAACCGTTGAGAGGGAGTGGAGCACTCCCCTAGCCCGAAGCTGTGTCTCCGACGCTACCCTCTCCCGAGGTGGGAAGGTCGCATTGATGGAAGCACTGCTGCATACTACTAAAGCCGTGAACGTGTTAGATCGATTGACTTCTCCAATAGATCTACGAGCAATTTTAGCCATGGTTGCAAGCTGGCCTACCTGGCAGCTGTGGCTGGCGCACGGCTGGGAGCACATGTCACAGTTCCGAGAACGATGGACAGTCGGCTTCTTTCGATCTGCTCGCAGATTGCCAGCAGCTTAAGTGCCGAGTGATTTTTCCGTTCCGGTTCTTTGTTCATTCACAATTGCCTTGGCAAACCTAACCAGGGGGCTTTGAGTACTCAGTCTCGCCGCGTCATTAATCAGGAAAGTGCCCCGTCTTCCCTGGTTGCGCATCCTACCCTCCAAACATCCAAAGAGTTGGATTTGAGCGCGGTTGCACAGGACGTTGCGAACTGTTCAGCGGCCCACATGCTCTAAATGTGCTCGTCTCGCAAGCGCCACCCTATTGCTCTCTACCGCCCATTTTCTCCACTTTCCCACCCCCGCGCCCGCCCGCAGAATTGAAACATTCACGACATAGCTCCACTACAGCCCCATATGTCGCAGTCGCAGTCGCTGTCCTTCGTTTACTCGATAAAGTTGATAACGCCGAACGATGCGGTTCCACCTCGATTTTCCAATTCGCCAAACCCTTTGTGGCTGCCACCCAACCAAATGAATGGCTTCACGGTGTTGGACCGCGGGGACTGGTTCCAATGGAGTCCTGGAAGAGTTCAGCGAGTTCCTCCCAACGAAATACCCACAATTCGACCATTTTCAACAGTGTCTTTGATTTGGTGCCCAGATTGGCAAGCGTTCTTCCAAGTTCCGTATGATTGCACGGAGAAGAACGTAGCAGAAGTCTACAGTGACGATGGCATACCCCTGGAATGGAAAGGACTTTCTTTTCATCATAAAATCAATACAAATGGTCATTGCATCTCTATGCTAGGATACAAATATGAGAAGAACGAGCTTGCCGCGCGCAGCTCAGAGACGTGGATGCCCCAGCTGCTCCCGCAGCGATACCAATGCCCAGGAAACCCAGAATATCCAGGTTCTTGTCACCTAGCAGGTGAACTGTCTATCTTAGTGGGCCTTGCAGCCTTCTCTACCACGCCAGAATGGATGCATTGGGTCATTATGAATTGCTTCCACAATCCTAACCCAGCGTGGAGGCCACATGGCAAACCAGAAAGACCTAGTAAGTCATACACACAAACAATCTGTATCCACGACACTGACACACCAAAGAAAACGAACGACGCGGACTTGTAGTCCGAATTGGTGTCCAAACGCCGAACGGAGCCGCGAGGCTCAAAGCCTGGCAAAGCGGCGATTCTCGCCCGATTATATCATAAGCGCCAGTTCTTCCAACCTGCTGCGCATTCGCTCCGCTCCGCCTCTGCACTTTTTATGCTTCTGCAGATCCATGCCCTTCGTCCATTTCACGAACGTTTCGTTTCTACTTTTGAAATGACTTGACGACGTCACGAATTCTTCCTCAATTTGTCTAAGTACACGAGAAGGCCAGTTAATGATGTTGTTTGAGCGTGCACATTCTGCCTCTGTGTTCTGTTCTTCTTTGTTGCTGTGTACGAGCGCCGACGGTGGAAATTGACTTCGAGGACATCACTACATTGTTGGAAGACGTCCCATAGTCGCGCTAGCTTATGAATTTAATGCCTTGTGCAGATATTATCCCCCGACGCCGCCGCTACGTCATCTACTTAGAGTGGAGTCTACGTCTTCACTCACAATATTGTAGTGTAGAATTAGTAGCGCAGTTTGTAGCCTGTGGAGGTTAAAACCTGCGCACGACAAGCCTCCGTTTCCCATATCTTTAACACGCGAAAAAGAACAGAGACCCGAATGCACCTGCCCTACAGGGTGAAAATCATTCCAAGTATTGGGAGGCCTTCGCCGTGTCCCCTTGCGGTACAGCCGCTTACTTTTAAGGCAACTAGTTGAGCCATAACCCCATTGAAGCTCTGCCTTCATCTAGTCATATAGTCCGCCACTTGTGCACTCACACTTCCGACTTACGCCTCTCTTAAAGGTTTTCTGTAATATCCTTACATACCATCCCTTTCGTCTCTTTCCGTCTTCTTATCTGCGCAGTAGGTCATCGCCCCGTCCATATATAGCTAAGGCCCACTCTCTGCAGCGGCATTTCTTCACTCGGAACCCCTGCTCCTCCGCTTCTCGACTCGCTAGACAATTAAGCGCTACGGCGTTCCCCGAACCTATTACTACCGATCTAGAGATTATATTCCAGGCTGAGAGCTGCGTGGCGATCCTCTCAAAAAGGCAGCTGGCGATGGGGCTGTTGCATCTCTCTCCCGCAGCTCTATCACCTCGGGAAGAGTGATAGGAAAGTCGGACGTCCTTCTAATTTAACATTCGCGTCTGCTATGTTGCGGCATGAACGTCAGAGATTCTCTGACCAATCGCCCTAGGGATGTAATCGTAGAGTAAAAAAGAGCCGCGTTCATGTCTGGCTCTTCTCTTCCACCCGCCATTTACGTATACAACACTACTTCCCAATAGCCTTGACATTTCGCCTGAATTAGGAGGAAAGGGTAACGGATGAGTGATTGGTTAGAGTGCAGGGGCTTATTTAGCCGGACTGTAGCCACCCCTACGATCCTCCACTCTTTTGTTGGCCGATTTAGCCCGTGCGCCAACCACATTAATAGGCGGCAGCTAGTTTCCCCCCCCCCCCTGTAGGCTTTGCCCCACCACGCGACTATTGCAGTCTGGCCTTTTCCATTGTCTCAACCTTTGAAAGAAGTTTCGAGGGGACTTATAGGTTAGAGGCCGCTATGGATCTTCTCGGCCGACGGGCGATAATCGGAAAGCAAAAGGCTGCACGACTGCACAATTCTCAGCCGAGGAGATGGCATCGAAATTCTTCCAGACCGCTGCTGCCCTTTGCCGAGATTGCCGGTGCCTTCCTACCTCAAGTTTCGAATAAAAACGCCCTGCAGAATACTCAACCTAGATAGGGCTTGGGGATTGGGGTAACAAGTTGAGAACCAGCCAAGCACCAGGCGCTAATTCAGGTAAAGGTTGGAATGATCTAATTCAGCAGCACATGCCATCAAATATATGCTCGCGTAGCAACGAACGCTTACTACCACTGCTCCCTACCTCTGATACGCTATGACGCAAACTTAGTCCAATACGGGTCGGTTCCGGAGGATCTGGGGCTAGAACTTTTAGAGGAATATGCGACCACTAATGGGGCATCAAGCATTTCGTATCCGCCTCCATTACTACTAGGCAGTGGATGATTGAGTGGTGGCCCAAGATCAGCCTGACCTGTGCCTAAATCACAAATGAGACGATCACGTACCACGCTAACTTTTGCTGGCTCAATCCAACACAAGGGCGTGATGCACCATAAGGGCTTTACTTTAGCCAGTGGGCAATCAGTTATCGGGAACGACGTCAAACTGCCTGCACATTGATTGAAAGTCGATATCTAGAAGATTTTGGTTCCCGGTTCTCATATTGTGCCACTAGAACCTACGTCCATGGCTGACCATCCTGGCGCGATCCTACCATCCGCTGTTCGCTGAGGCGAAGATCGTAGGCTAGTCGGCCGGAAAGGCCGCTGTTGCGTGTGACGAATGCAGGTCGCACAAAATCCAAGTGTGATAGAATTAGACCTGGTAAACCCTTCTCTGCTCCAGTGTTGAACAAGTCCACTAGCGACACATTTCTTGGAGGGGCTCTCGCGTAGCGCGTAGACGTAAACAAGATGTTGAAGTTGAACAAGAAGTCCGACTCGACTATGCGCTTCCAACGAGGAAAATGGCAGACTCTTTGATGTACTTATATTGGGAGCTAGTTCATCCTCTGTATCCCTTCGTTGACAAAGACGGAATAAGCACAGCGTACCAGAGTCTGGCAAAGCGATGCCCCGCCTACGACGATCATCTTTGCTTTAGCGTGTCAACTTAGTTCGGCTATCAACCTCAACCTAGAGAAAATCATCTGCTGATGTTCTACTTTTGCCGAGCAAGACCTCTACTGAAGCATGAATTGCAGCAGGTTGGATCCTTCCAGCTAGCCAATGCTTGTTCATATTTGACCAAGAGAACTCACTGCCTTTACGCCACTGCGCCGAGGGCCGGTAGTTACCTCCATAAGGGCAATGAGATATTTTTCTCCCTGTTCCAGTTAAAGGTCGCCAACCTGAGTGGGCCGCCACTTCAATCTGATCTGAGGTTGAGTTGGCCTGAAGCGAGGCTAGGCATGCCTGTGGGAGAGGGCTGCAGGCAATTTGCCGCCTAGCCATGATGCTTATTTCGGACCCATGCCCGCACCCTGGCGCCCAAGGGGTTCCCCGAGGCCCTGTGGAGCAGGGGAAGTTGGACAGGCTTGGCAGACTCACAGCGATTGTGTGCATCAAATTAGATATACCATCCTTTTCATCGCTGGCCATTTGCAGACGTGCTCGCGATTCATTCGCCGTTGCGCTGCAGCCATCTCAGCAGTCATGACGTACACATTCCACTTGGGCAACACAAGCTTGAATCACATTATGCATCCACCCTGCTTTAGTGCACGCTACGCCCTCTCCCCGCTTTCTCCTCTACAATGCTCAGCTCCTCTTCGACAAAATCCCCATCACCTAATCTCCATCACCTACATCAATTGAGCATCAGACATCGCGATGACTACGCCAATCCCCCAGCCACCGGGTATTCCCTTGTTGGGGAACATATTCAGCATAGATACCAACAACACATGGGCTTCATTGCAGAAGCTGTGGGAGAAGTATGGTTAGTGTATTCCTTGAGCCAGTTCTCTATCTCTATCAACTGACATCGCTCGGTCAGGCGAGATCTTCAAGATAACTGTCCTGGGCCAGCAGATCGTCTTCGTGGGGAATGCTACGCTCTGTGAAGAAATCTGCGACGAAAGGCGGTTCCGCAAATTCGTCGGTGGCCCTATCGTAGAGATCCGACATGCCGTGCATGATGCTCTTTTCTCCGCCTTCGACAATGAGGCGAGCTGGGGGATTCATCATCGGATTCTGGCTCCCTTGCTCACTCCAACCGCTGTTGCCGACCATTTCACCGAAGTTCATGACTGTGCGACCGAACTGGTAGGCAAATGGCGGGCCCTGGGCGGCGATTCTCCAGTTTCAGCGATTGGTGAACTGAATCGACTCGACTTGGAAACGACCACCCTCTGCTTCTTCGGCAGGAAGCTCAATGGCCTGACGGGACCAGAACCACCAATGATCAAAGCGATGGATGGAGCCACGTCCGAGGCGATGAAACGACCGACTCGACCCAAATTTGTGAACTGGCTTTTCTATGGATCTAAGTTCAGGAACGACTGTGAAACCATGCGCCAATATGCGGCTGAATGTCTCCAGTATCGAAAGGCAAATCCAACTGACCGAAAAGACATGCTGTATACCATGATGAATGCCAAGGATCCTGAAACCGGTGAATCCCTTAACGAACAGCAGATCATTGATGAGATGGTGACGATGGCGATCGGCTCCAGCACGACGCCCTGCGCTGGCTCAAGTGCACTTTATTATCTGCTCAAGAATCCCGACTGCATTACGAAAGCCCGTGAAGAGATCGATTCGGTCATCGGTGACGGCGAATTCACGCACGATCATCTGGAGAAATTGTCGTATTGCGCCGGAATCTTCCGAGAGACCCTGCGACTGTCTGCGCCGGCACCTGGATTTAACATCGAGCCCTTGCCAGGCACGCAAGGACCTGTTCTGCTAGGTGGGGGCAGATATCAAGTCCCAGCCAAGCAGACTATGATCATTGTGCTGCATGGCGTGAATCGCGACCCAGCTGTCTTTGAGGAGCCCGAAGCTTTCAAGCCAGAAAGGATGGTAGGCGAAGCGTTTGACAAGCTGCCTGAAGGTGCTAAGAAATGGTTTGGAAATGGCAAGCGCGTGTGCATTGGTCCGCATTATGCATGGATGTGGAACATGATTACCATGGTTACACTATTGAAAGACGTGGATTTCGAAATGGCCGACCCGACCTACCAGCTAAAACAGGACGGCTGGTTTAACCAAAGGCCCGCCGACTTCTACATCAAGGTCAAGCCAAGGACTAAGTAAGAGGCGCTTGAAGAAATGTACAACCTTGAACTGTCGACCGTCTCCGTGGCGACTCGAAATTAGGTTAAGATAGACAAAGGATCACGTCGCATTTATTTTGTGTCGGAATGCGAAAAAGTGAGGAGAGATTGAAACTGAAACTTGGGATAGGCAAGGGAGTTACTGGAGGACAATGTCTAGTAGCGAAGAATGAAAGAATTTAGTACTGTGCAATATCAAGTATCTCCTAGCCGAAGTGCCTCAGGCATGAGAGGGGTAGAGGGTCTTCAACTCAGTGACTCGACAACTATTGATGTCTATCCATTCCAATGTACGACGCAATAAAGCATGGCTGACATCTCTATCACCATCTAATGAAGCACTGGCGCATCTCTTCAGCCTCAACTGAACGGCGGGTTAGGATTGTGAATGGCGGTTGGGATTGTTGCCGGATGGGTTGGTGACGATGAAGTCAATTCATTAGGATGAGAGCGACTCTTGCGTCCTAACACTACCCCCAGGGTAGCCTCCACCTTCGGTCTAAAGTCCGAGTCCAGATCGGCGCGTTTGGGGGTCACACTTAAGCCAGTGAAGGTCACTCGGCTTTCGATAACGCCTCAGACAATATGTAGTCTGCAAATTCCACCTGACTTCGACCACGCTGGATACACTCGTGCTAGGAACGTTCAACATGCATCACTTCCATCACCGTTGTCAACCCAAACTCACACAATGCCGGCCATAAGAGACGCCATCTCGAAAGTAAAGTACAGAAGGTAATAGTAGGCCATTAGGCTTTCCGACACCTCGGAAAGCCTGTATCTCACTACCATGGTTACCACATCTAGGGACTGCCTTTAGGCGTTTCCAGGCTGAAGCTCTCAAGTCGGCCCACTAAGCTCCCCCTGGAAGCCACTGATGTTGGTGCCGAGTCAGGCAACTCATTATAGGGCATGCCTCCCGTACAGCGAAGGTGGCAGAATTCTCTTGGCGGAAGGCTCTTTTGGATCACGCCTTCGTAAGAAAAGTGTCATTTTGCTCATCAGTGGGCTCAGAGGCTAAGGGCTGGGGACCTTCCGTTGGGCGTGGATTGTGATTGGTCAGGCATCTACAGTGATGACTGGGGTGCGCGAAGATCTTTGGTTTCAGTAGGTCATCCTGGCTCCCTACTCGCTCTTGGATTCAATATTCTAGCTAGCGATAACAATCTTGGGCCTGAAGATCATCATTACACTGGTCCCACACAGCTTTGCCCATATCAGCATTCCCAATCCTCTTCCTGATACCAAATCGTTACCTAATACGCCTTCGCTAACAGGCGAGTCACAGGGAGGTACAACTTGCACTCAGGCTGGATTACGCTCCCTGTTCTTATTCACGCTTCCGTTCACGATCCTATTCTCGCTCTCACTCCTGTCCGTGCGCTTAATCATTATCTCGTTCTTGATCCTAATTTCGCTCTCGCTCCCGTTCGCGTACTCGACCATTTTCTCGCTCTCTATCCTACTTCCTGTCTCGCTCCCGTCACCAGCCCTCCAATTTTTTCACTTCACACTCAAGAGCCACACAGCCGCAGGCAGTCCACACCCACCCAAACATCCACCAACCGTCCACCCATAAGTGCTCATACCTGCAAGCGTCTACAGGCAGCCTATAAGATCTTAGCTAGAGTGGTGGATCCGATTAGCCACATTTTAGGCCAGGGGAAGGGGCATGGGAAACGCAATACCTTGTTTATCCTATTGCCACAACCTCAATACATTAAGCATTTCAGGTCATCACCCGTAGCCGTTGGATTCGGCTCGCACTTCCAGTTCCTCAGCTGTGGCTTTTTCGTTTCGCCATAATGGTGGGGAAGGCGGCCGTTGGAAGAGGGAGAAGGAGGGAGGTGATACGGGAAAGCACGCGTTGTTGATCAAACTGCGGCAATGATACGGAGAGTCTGGTATGACTGTGTGTTTGATGGACGTAACGCTTTCGATGACCTGCGGCAGGCTTACAGTGATCGAAAGCCAACCTGCGACTGTAGTACCACTGCCTCTTGCGCCCGATGAACAACATCAGTCTCGAGACACTCTGTTAGAACATACATAGCCGAACACTCAGCCTACAGCGATGGCTTTCTATGCCCAGGCGTTACTTCTGAACAAGATCTTCACGACGTATTATGGGCCTTCTAAAAGTCTTCAGGCACCGTTGACACCGAAGCATATGAGAGGTAGCCGAAAGATGGGCCTAATTAGGGCAGCGAAAGATCATTTCTCGAACTAGATCGAGCGCTCACCATGTGGTCCAATGGCCTTCCGCCTCACTTGGTACCAGAGAACAATGTTGAGGAAAAGAGATTCATCTGCGACAAGCTAACGTCTTGCGGCAAAGGTTCTTACATATAAGAATCCTGATATATCGGTATATACTGTCCGACTTGATATCATCGGCGGATACTGACATCGGCAGCATGATCTCTCCAGTCAGGAACACATTGCTGCAAAGAATGGCTATTCAGTGTTCGATGTTGCGTGTTCAGGCAGCACAAGCAGCAATCCAGAATATCTTCTCTCAGCTTCCCACACAGGTCGGCCTTATGGGACCGCTGCTCGCATGGTGGTACAATGTCTTTTACGTCTACACAGCAGCAACGGTTTTATTGGCTGCTCACCTGCGGCCATTCATTACGACAGAAATCTCTCCGCAATCTATTGATCTGTCCTGGGCCCACGCTCTGGAAGTTCTGTGTCGATATGAGCCCTGCAGTTCCTCCGCAGAGCGATGTGTAGCTGTCCTCGAAATCCTCTTTGACAGGGTACCGCAAGACTTCAAACGACAGAGCCAGGGCCAGGAAGAGCGAGAGAAGCGTGAGTGGATACCGCAATCCACTAATACGACCAATGTCGATAAACCTGAAGGATATTTGAAATCGTCTATCATCCTAGACATCACGCCTCCGTGCCAGTTCCTGAACCTACTTCAGGGCAATGACGGAAGATACTCAGCCTAGTTTCACTGTCAATATCGCTGGCATGACTGATGCGTATCTACCTAGAGATATTGGCTGTCAGGTGAAAGTCGCTTTTGACGAAGGGAGTTCTTCACTATGGTCGCCTCTCTCGTCGTGGCTTTTTGCAACCTATTCGGTTTTAAAGGAGCGATGCACGACGCTAATTAATGTGGTTGAGCAAGTTTCCGATATTCTGGTCTCAATCACATCCAGTGGTGGAGAGTGGTAGGAGGGACAAACTATTAGCAAGGCAGAAGGAGAAGAAGAAGCATTGTTGCATTGACTAGCATTGGTTTCACACCCATCCCAAAAGCGCTAGGCTATCCTATCCTGTCCTATCCTATCCCATGATTCATTTCTTTCATCATTATCCGTAAGAAACCCCAACTGGTTAGTGATTTCCCATGATGTCGACCGCCCGAGAATGTATCCTCTCCCAGCCTGCGCTCCCAGACGCCATGTGCCACATCGTTCAGGAAAGAGATACTACTAGCCCTCAATTATTGCTATCGACTAATCTTTTGTTTCTTGTCACCCGCAATTGGTTTTGCGGGAGGCGGGTCGAATGTCGTCACGACCGGTTTCCGCTCCGGCGGACCCTTAACCGTCGAGGTCGCACCCGGCCGCGGCTCAGGAAAACTGGTCGTCACCGAAAGTCCAGGTGTGATTGGCTGTCCCGGTGTTAATGGTGGCCTAAACACAAACTTCTGCCCTGTAGGATTTCTGCCTCCGGTTGCCGGAGTGTTACCGGTCTGCTCAATTTCCTCTATGTCAACCATCTCTACCCCCTTCTCCGCACCCATTTCGGCGAATCTCACGCTCTTCTTCTTCCGTTGTCGTCGCCTGAGGCAATTTTGAACCAAGAGGAAGACCAGGAGTGTGACTGCACTCCCACCAATTACACTGCCAACCGCCGCACCCGCGAGACCGGCTCTTGTGAAGTGGCTCAGTTGTGGAGGAACCCAGGCCGTGGGTGCGATATTCGGACACAGCGGTCTTGGCATCACGTAGGCGTTCTCTAGGACTGCTCTCGCGAGGTGAAAGGCAGGGGGTGCAGAGTCGTAGTTCACAGCTAAATATACATACTGCAGGAATGCAGCACCGAGGGCGTAGGTGTCTGAGCTCGTGGCGGCGATGGGCGTTATGCCCGAGATGTTCGAGACCCATTCCGGTGGGAAAGAGACCTGGAAGCCATCTGAGAGGGTAATGGTCATATTTCCGGAGAAGGGGCTAGTAAGGCGAAGCGAGTTGTCAACGTTGTTGGCTGGTGTGGCCTGGAGGGCGGAGGCGAAGGCTTGAGTGACGGATTGGGGCAGCGAGAGCGGGTATTGCGATGTTGTGATTTCGGCGGCGAACCCAGTATCATTGATGAGATTGATGCTGCCGCCGCCGAGTTCGGGGAAGTCAAGCGTGATCTGACTGACGTGGACTTGAAAGGGAGATTGGGTGGGGGAGGATACCGAAGGGGCGAGGGTGTAATTGTGGACAGGGCTGATGAAGCGGCCGGAGTCGAAGCCGCCGAAAGTGATGGAACCATTGACGACGCCGCCGGCGCGGTCGTAGCCAGCGCCGAGGTAGAGGCCGAAGCTGCGGGAGGTGATGACGTTATTGTCGGCGAGTTGGCCCAGGTTTGTGCTTAGTTCGCCCAGGCCCAGGACTCCGGCGGGGCCGAAGAATGATGTGTTTGGGGAGGTCGAGTTGGAGAGGAGGAGGTGGGGGAAGTCGTTGCAAGCAGTTGCGGTGGGGGGATCGATTTCGAAGTAGTGGGTGTATAGGTACATGGTATCTTCGCCATACTGGACGGACACAGAGTTATTGTCGCCTGTGTCACGCAGTTGATTTTGATATTGCGGCACGGCCTTCCACCTAGGTTGCGGGTTAGATTTCGACATTTGTTCGTGATATGACCTGACTTACGTCGGAGACAAGTCTGATTGGAAAGCTCCATGAGTGTTATTCGGGCACGTTGCGGGCGACTCGGAAGTGCAGAAGTCGGTAGCGGCAAATGTAGTCTCATTGTGCGCGAATGAGGGCCACATTGAAAAATTCTGCTTAGGCGATCCCGTTCCCAGTCCAACGAACAGGCCATATTGGAAGACTTCAGAGTCATGGACAGCTCTCTTATGTATGTCGACATAGATGGGAGGAATTGAACAGTTGAATGAGAAAGCGACCTGCACTAAAGAGAGGGTAAAGGCAACAGTGAGGGCGAGCGATGCCATGACTACGCACGGAACACGAACGCAACAGAGAGCAAGCACCAGACTTGCGGTCTGTCAGAAGAACGACAGGATGAAAGAGCTGAGAAAGAAAGAAGATGGCAAAGGAATATGCTAACCAAATGTTGGATTCGGTTGTGGGGAGCATACAGCATGTCCGTGCTGGCCGTGGACGTGGTTGACCTATTTTTTGTTGAAACGACATTCGTCATGGTGTTGCAGGATGCGCTGGCCGGCAGCCGACCAGACTGGAGTTGGGGCCCGGTAGAAGCGCTGTAGCCAATGATGGGTCAACCAGGCCGGCGCCCATGGGTCCGCCAGAAACAGGTGGAGGAAAGGGAAAGGGTGGTCGAGAACCAACGGTTTATTCTCGGGATTCTTGGGCGACTGATGTTTTCTTTGAGGGATGATGCTTTGGCGTGGTTGGTGTAGGGTTGGCGGGCAAAAATAGAGTGACGGCGCTTGGTGGTACAAATCCTGCCCCACGCCCGCACCCAATCGCGCCTCGTTTCAGGTTGCGACGAAACTGCGCAGCTCCTCCTTTTGCCTCCCAAATTCGATTCAGGCTGCCCCACTCTCATTGCCATCGGAAATGTGGAGCAGTCCAGGACAGATCAGTCATCGGCGATGTCGTACAGCAAGAGGAGCCGGACAGAATACAAATTCGCTGCCTTGCCCTGCCCGATTTTCTGCCGGAAGCAAGGAGATATTGACGTGATGTTGCACAGTCCTCGCAGCATCTATAATCAAGCACTCCAATGTCCAAAGTAGGACAGGAAAGGCCCCCCCGGGCCACCCATCTTCAGATCAGGTCGAAAAGCTACCAGAGTTGCCGTTTATACTCACACCTACATCCTGGCTCCATGCGTCGATCCTGGCTTAGAGCGAAAAGTGAAGTCATAGGCCTGACTGTCCAGACAAGTCTAGTGATTGGGCACAAGCACAGCACTGGAGAGAAGAGAATACAAATGTCAAAAAATACACTCAGACTGCACCTTTACCACTAGCTTCCAAATCCATGGCTTCCGTAGAATGTACTTCCAAAACAGCGTCCACTAGCCTCTCCCGTTGCTCACACTCGACTTCCGCAAATCGCCGGGTCCTTAAGCATGATAGCGACTCTCCCAACTCTCCATCTCAAGAAAAACGTTGCAAGCACTGACTCCTACTCCCTCCATCACTGTTTCTGACAGCCTTGCTCTCGTCCCAGGAATGGGCTAATGATGTCTAACCTCTCTCGGCACCATCAAGCCACCTCACAACCCTTTTACCTGGTGAGATGTGTTTGGCTGCTTGGTCACAGGCAAGGAAAGGTAGTGGAGCAGACATTCACAGACCTAGATTCAGTCATCGCAACAGGCGGGCCGAGCCTGTTACGCCTGACAGGCTACCCGGTGGGCCGAGCTCCAGGGGCCCACGCGGTTGGCCCATAGGCCATCTGCTATACCTATCATGGTATGGGTACTGCCAGATTATGAATAACGAAGGAGAGATGTGGCAGGGGAGAAAGAATGAAAAACAGTTATACCCACTTCATCGCCCCCTACCTACTCTTTCTTTCACCACAGTCATCCCCATGGCTGAAAGCGACGCGTCTGTAAGCAACCATGACTCCGAAAGCAGCTACAGCGAATCCCTGGGTATAAAGACCCTGCAGACGAGGCCTATGGCCCTTGCCAGCTTCCGCGGGGCGCCCGGCCCCCCCCCCCCGGCCCCCGCGCCCCGCCCCGCCGGGGGGCGGGGGGGGGAGGGGGAA
>Ga0335072_10002277_pt1 | contig 29953 bp, 16 predicted proteins | sample Lox_Sample_21_FD_206725 | JGI IMG/M metagenome (GOLD analysis project Ga0335072, IMG submission 206725) | Soil microbial communities from Loxahatchee National Wildlife Refuge, Florida, United States - Lox_Sample_2.1 | ecosystem: Environmental > Terrestrial > Soil > Wetlands | place: USA... | reverse complement strand
CTGTTGAACAAGGCGGCGGCAGCTTGCGCCTGGCGCTGGCACAAAGGGCTACGAGCGTGGAGGTACTGCGGCTCCTCATCAGCATGGGGCCGATTGAGCTCCTGCATTTTCAGACCTGGTCACAATTCGATGGCAATGTGCCGCCGCTCACCGACCCGACCAATGGGCTGACATTCCCTGATCTCAACTGCGGCGTTGATCCCAACACCGGGGCCAGAGGCGCCGCAGTCAGGCAGATGTTCCAGACAAACCTGATCTTGCCAGAACCTTGTCCATTCATCAGCACCAGCTTGCCGGCATGTTCGGTGATCCGTCCGACGAACACGACGGGAGTGGCCACAGGAGCGGTCAAGTTTTTGACGGCCATGGGACTCTTCATTGGCCAATCGGAGGCGTTCTTCACGCTCCTGAGCAATCTGGCCGCGGCGGCGGACGCGGCACAGCGCGACTAACGGCTAGGACTTTCGCAGGAATGAGGATGGCTCCTCACGCAGCGACGATGGCCGCCTCGGCACGCTTTCACTGTCGGCAACCCGCGATTTGGGCACCAACCCCGACGAATTGTTTGCAGCTAGCTGGTCGCATGTTTTCTTAGCGCCACCGGGATCGTTGCCGGCAAGATGAAGATCATTCTTCCGGCTGACAGGGCGATTGATACGGAAATAGACCTTGGCGTGACCAATGGCGCTTTTTCTCCCGGCTCGGCTCAACGTCAGACTGCCGGGTTGGACTAACAGTTGAACCAAGGAGGTTCACAAATGAATCCGGTCAGGACGTCTGAAATGATCAATCACAACCGGCGTCGCTTTTTTGGGACTGCGGCCATGACTCTCGCCGCCGCCCAGCTCGGCATGCTCAATCCCGCGAACGCGCAGCCTGCAAATCCAAGAATCTCTGATCTACCCGCGACAAAACCGGGAGCAAACACCTCATTTGGATCAGTCAAGCAGATCGACGCGGGACTGCTGAATGTCGGCTATGCTGAGGCGGGCCCCGCAGACGGTTCCGCGGTGATTCTTCTCCACGGATGGCCGTACGACATTTACAGTTTTGTTGACGCCGCGCCGTTCCTCGCGTCGGCCGGCTACCGCGTTATCGTCCCCTATCTTCGCGGCTACGGTACGACGCGTTTTCTTTCAGGCAAAACGTTCCGCAACGCCCAGCAGTCGGCCGTTGCCCTCGACATCATCGCACTGATGGATGCGCTCAAGATCCAAAAGGCAATTGTTGCCGGCTTCGATTGGGGCGCGCGCACCGCGGACGTCATGGCAGTGCTTTGGCCGGAGCGTTGCAAAGCGATTGTTTCCGTCAGCGGCTATCTGATCAGTAGCCCCGCGGGCAACCAGACACCGTTGCCACCCAGACCAGCATTCGCGTTTTGGTACCAATACTATTTCGCTACCGAACTTGGTCGAGCCGGTTATACGAAGTACCTTCACGATTTCAATAAGCTCATCTGGCAGACCGCATCGCCGAAATGGAATTTCGACGATGCCACCTACGACCGCACGGCGGCCGCCTTCAATAACCCGGACCACGTTGACATTGTGATGCACGACTATCGCTGGCGGCTTGGCCTAGCTGATGGCGAGCGGAAGTATGACGACCTGGAGAGGCGTCTGGCCGAACTTCCCATCGTTACCGTGCCGAGCATCACCATGGAAGGCGACTCAAACGGTGCAGCTCACCCAGACAGCGCAGCATATCGCAGCAAGTTCTCGGGCAAGTATGATTACCGCCTTATCACTGGCGGAATCGGCCACAACATACCGCAGGAGGCACCGCAGGCGTTTGCTCAAGCTGTGATCGATGTGGATGGACTGTGACCCGTCGGCGCAGGACACCGGATTTATTGAGGCCCAATTCGTTCGCCGAGACTCGGCTTTTTCGTTCACGTTTAGCCGATCACCCGGCAGGATCGATAGCATGAAAACTCTGCAACCAGAACTTGGCATTGACGAGTACCTCCGCAAGCGACTGACGCCGGCAGAGGTTTCAATTCCTCAACTCGCCGGGATTGAAATGTTCGGCAGATCGATTCCCGCCGGGAAGGTGGGAGGCGATCTTGTTGAGTACGTCAATTTTCAGCAACTTTACGATATCGATGCACGCATCGCGCGTGCTCTAAAACTGTCTTTGGAATACCTGGAGAGCCATCCCGAAGGCCTGTTTCCACGAAACCTCGTGGACGTGCATGTGGAGTGGATGCAGTCCAAGTCGGACTTTGGCCAGGCCGGCGTAAGGGAGTATAGAAAGGCCAAGAGCTCAGAACAGCTGAGGATCGCGGAGGACTTGCAAGCGCTCCATACGACCGCTGGAGTGCTCCTGGTCGACGCCCAGGGCCACGACATCATATCGGCAAAGATTGCGTCGACCGTTCACGACACCTTTCAGGCCTTCATTCTTTCGGACTTGGATCGGCATGGAAGAACAACCCCGGACATGTTCGAAAGAATCAATTTGCGCATGGCCGAATCCGTGACTCCGAGAAATGCTCTCGGCTGCGATAAGAAGGAGAATTGGCGGGAAAATGCCACGATGCTCTACGGCGAGATCTGCCCCAATGGTCATTTCCGCTTCGTTGACTTCGGCCATCCACCTCCACTCGTATTCTCCGCAGAGTACGGGAGATTTATGGATATCGGCAAGTCCTGCATCGTGCAGTTTTTGCCACTTGGCATGACGATTCCGGAGGATCATCCAGACCGAAATAGATATCTCTCCATGGTGCCGCGTGCGCACAGGATGGACCCATCGGAAGTATCTGAAATTCAACTGATGAATTTCGGAGACATCCTCTTCCTGTATACAGACGGAGTTTACGATGGCAGCGACGAGCAGGATCGACTTCAGATCGAACAGGTGATTCGTGAACATCAAAATGAGCCCGCGAAGGCAATTTGCAATGCGATTCTGGCACATGCGGTCGGGCAGGATGAACGCTTGAGGCAGCTTGGCGAGGAAGATCGCGTGGACGACAAAACGGCATTTGTTATTAAGCGCACCCAGTAGAACTCATCTGCCACAATTTTCAGGAAATGCTTCGACAATCTGACCGTTGTCCCCACTGATCCAAGACAGGAGAAATTCGATGCAGACGATCACACAACATTTCATAAACGGCGAACTCGTCGAATCACACGGCAGAGATATCATCGAGGTGCTGAATCCCACCAACAACGAGCTTATCGGTCGAGTCACTATGGGTGACGTGGTGGACGCCGAGCGAGCAATTGCTGCCGCCAAAGCAGCGTTTCCGGCTTGGTCTCAGACATCCCTCGACCAACGCAAAGCTTGGCTGCAAAAGCTCTCAGACTCCATGACTGAGCGTCTGGACGACCTGAGGGCGATGTGCATCACCGAGTTCGGCGGTCTCGCCGCTTTTGCGGGCTATGCAATGACGCAGGCCCGAGACTTCTTCATTCTCGCGCAAGATACCCTTAAGCCTGAGAATTTCGAGCAAACGGTCAACAAGGCCGCTGTCAAGCACGTGCCGCTCGGCGTGGCCGGGCTGCTGACGCCTTGGAATGGGAACCCCTGGTTCGTTTGCGGCAAGGCCGCGTCGGCGCTCGCCGCGGGCTGCACCGTCGTGATCAAGCCGAGTCAGCTCAGCGCGCTCGAGGCACACATACTGATGGAAGCCTTTCACAAAGCGGCGCTCCCGGCGGGAGTAATCAACGTGATCAACGGACGCGGTGATCCAGTGGGCAACGCCATCACGCGCAGCCCCGACGTCCAGAAGATCTCCTTCACCGGTTCCACGGCGGTTGGCAAGATGATCAACAGGGATGCGACGGAAACTATGAAGCGGGTCACGTTGGAGCTTGGAGGCAAGTCTCCAACTGTGATCCTGCCAGATGCGGACGTCGATGGTGCAGTCAAGTTCGCACTGACGGCTGGACTCATCAATACCGGGTCGGCGTGCATCGCCGGTACCCGCATCCTGGTTCCCGAGGGCCGCGTCAAGGAATTCAAAGTGGCGTTTACACGTGCGATGGAGGCACTGAAGCCCGGTGATCCCGCCAACACCGAAACCACTGTGCAGCCAATGATCACGGCGAGCCATTGGAAACAAGTCCAGGACTACATCAAGAAAGGTTTGGAGGAAGGTGCCGAACTTGTGACGGGAGGGCTTGGCAAGCCAAAGGGGTTCGAGGCCGGCAATTTCGTCAAGCCAACCCTTTTTGCTCAGGTACGTAACGAGATGATCATCGCCCAGCAGGAAGTCTTCGGGCCTGTCTTGGTAATGATCACGTACGGCAGCGAAGACGAGGCCGTAGCAATTGCAAACGATGTGGAGTATGGCCTGCACGCATATATTTACGGCAAGGATCGTGAGCGCGCGCTTGCGGTCGCGAACCGCTTGCAAGCGGGACGTGTGATGATCAACGAAGTGGTCGATGACCCCAAGGCACCCTTTGGTGGCTTTAAGATGTCGGGTTTTGGACGCGAATTCGGCGTGGCCGGCATGCTTGCCTTTACTGAAACCCGCGCGGTTTTCAGTTGATTCACCTGGCCCTGGCCACGAACCGAGCATTTAAACTCTCGTCTGCCAGGATCGGCTCACTGCCGACCTGCCCCGTTGGGTTCACTGTGTTTGGTCCAGGCTCTTCTCGTTCCGGCACGCCCCGATGTTCTCATGGATCTGCAGAAAATCCGCCGTTCGGGTTTAGGTTCTGAACGTCTCTATCACGAACATTGTGGGGATCCGCCTCGCCGGGGAGATTCAGAAAATAGGCGGTGATAGGTGGCCTGATCGTGCGCGAAGCAGGCGACCCATGAACTCTCAGGTGTGCCATGGCTGTGCCACACCTCTATTTGCGCGACGCGACAGATCAATACGTTAGGCGGCCGGACTGGAGAGCTTCCGTGCGGGCTTTTTCTAAGGGCAAATGCTTGATTCTAGATTGTCAGCCTCTCTTGATTCGCCTTCCGAATTGCTGATGCCGGATCAGCATATCCGAGCGCTGAACGACGGGGTCCACGAATATAGAATCAAGCACTTACCTTTAGAACTAGCCCGCACGGAAGCACACCAGTCTGTTCGCCTAAGACATTGATTTAACGCATCTGGGTATGCACAGGATGGCACAGTCTGCGGCACACCTGATTTAAAGCGATGTCGGCTTCTTTTGGGAACGGTTTTCACGCATGCACGTAGACTGCAGGCAAGTGTCGCTTCGACCGTTTAAGCTGGCAGCCTTCATCGTTCACTATTAGGTTCGGCGACCGCAATGGATCTCTGAGTCATCTGTTCGAGCAGCCGACTTTACAGACAATCGGCTGTCCCGCTATGTCTTCGACAGGTTTGATGACACATTGAAGTCCCAACACGATTGGACAGTTTTTCTCGGAGATCAATGCGCCTCTGCAGCGGCGGCTGTCTCTTCTGCGCTGGGACGCCGCATGATAAACGGCAGCGGAGTGAGCAGCAGAACCGCAGCCCCCATCACCCAAAATGAGTTCTTGAATGCGAGCACACTCGCTTGCAAGTCAACTTGAGCTGACACTTGCGCGAGCGCCTTGTGCGACGCCTCGACCGCACTCATGCCCGATGCCATGAAATTGTGCGTCAGACCATTTAGTTCTCGCATGAAAAAGGGGTTTCCTTTTCCGGTATGAGCGCTAAAATTCGTGCGCTGGATCTGACGTTGCCGGCTGATGAAAGTGCTGAGGAGGGAGACGCCAATTGCCCCGCCCACGTTGCGAGTAAAGTTGCTTATTCCTGATACCTGGTTGAACTTGTCCCGCTTCACACCAACATAATTTAGGGTACTGATCGGAATGAAGATCAGGGGAATACCAATGACCTGGATAATCCGATACGAAACAAGCGTGCCGAAGTCGATGCCATAGAAAATCCCGGTTACATGGAAGAGCCCGATGGCAGTGACAACAAATCCAATTGCAATAATTAGGCGGGGATCGAACTTCTGCGCAAGGAGACCCGCAACCGGCATCATTACTGCCAACGCAATCCCTCCCGGCGACAATGCAAGCCCCGTAAGCGCGGCCGTATATCCGAGACTGTTTTGCAAAAGAAGAGGGAGCAGGATCGTGCTTCCGTTCAGGACCATCCCCAGGACAAAGCTGAACGACACGGCGGTGGCGAAGTTGCGATTTCTCAAGAGCCTTAGATCCATGATCGGATCTTCATGCCGGAACTCGTTTATGACCAGGACGACGAGAGCTATAACGGATATGGCAAGACAAGTGGAAATCACATTGGAAGATAGCCAGTCATTCTGCTCGCCCTTGTCAAGGACGAATTGGAGAAGCCCGACGCCAACTACGATCAGTCCCATTCCCAAGTAATCGACCCGCTTCGATGAACGCCCGACATTCCTGAGATAGACGGGGTCGTGAACGACTCGCTGCGTGAGCACGAGCGAGAGAATTCCGATGGGGACGTTAATGAAAAAGATCCAATGCCAGTTGTAGTTGTCCGTGATCCATCCACCCAGTGTCGGTCCAATCGCCGGGGCAACGACAATCGCCATACCGTACATCGCGAAAGCCATTCCCCGTTGTTTCGCTGAAAACGTGTCCGCGAGAATAGCTTGTTCGGTCGGGCCAAGCCCGCCTCCGCCGGCACCCTGGAGGACGCGGAAGAAGATCAGCATGGGAAGGCTCGTTGCAAATCCGCACATAAGGGAACTGACGGTGAAAATGGCGACAGACGCCATGTAGAAACGCTTGCGCCCGATCACGTTCGACAGCCATCCGCTCATCGGCAACACGATCGCGGTGGAGACCAGATAGCTGGTAATGACCCACGTGCTCTCGTCCGGACTGGCACCCATCGATCCAGCCATATGCGGAAGTGCAACATTTGCAATGGAAGAGTCGAGAACCTCCATAAAGGTCGCCAATGTCACCGTCATCGCAACGATCCACGGATTGATCGCCGGCCGAGTGACAGGGGCCGGCATTGCAATTGCCGCTGTATCAGCCATGACTACTCCACATAGACTTTTGGTTCGACGGACATTCCGGGCCGCAGCTTGTCTAGACCCTTCTGTCCCGGATTGAAGCGAATGCGGACAGGCATACGCTGGATTACTTTCATGTAATTTCCAGTTGCATTCTCAGGCGGAAGGACGCTGGTCCGAGAGCCCGTGATTGCCGGCATGCTTTCAACTGTTCCTGCAAAGTCCTGATGCATTGCATCCACATGGACTGTTACGCGCTGTCCGGGACGCATGCGTTCGAGTTGCGTTTCCTTGAAATTGGCGGTGACCCACAAGTCGTCAGTCTGCACAATCATCAGAAGCTGTTCGCCTGAAGACACCCGGGCACCCGGCTCCGCGCTGCGTTGCGTCACAACGCCAGATACAGGAGCAACGATGCTGGTGTAGGTAAGATTGAGTTTTGCCTTCGCAAATACTGCCTGTGCTGCCTCTGCGTTGGCTTCCTGACTCTTAATGTCTGCCTCGCGAATTGTGAGCCTTAGAGGCGCGCTATTGCGGGACTCCTGCAGTTTAGTCTGCTGCTGGTCGAGTTGGGCCTGCCTCTGAGCAACGGCTTTCTCGGCTGACTCTACCGCTGCCTGATTCGCAGCCACGGTCTGGGTTTGCGCCTCTGCGGCGGATTTATATTGGTCATAGTCGGCGCGCGAGACTTCGTTTTTTTCCATGAGTGTCGTGTAGCGTTGAAAGTTCGCCTGTGCTCGCTCATTTACCGCTTGCGATTCCTTGAGCTTCGCGATGGCACTCGCGAGATCGTGCTGAGCCGATTCGACAGCTGCCTCCGCGCCGGCTATACCCGCCGAGTCCAAAGCAAAATCAGATTCATTCGTAATGCGAGTCATTGGCAGATTGGGGTCGGATGCCGCCGATTGAGCCGCCGCCTGATCATATTGGGCCTGCGCCTGGTCCACAGCGATCTGGTAGTCTCGGGGATCCAATTGAACCAGGGGGGTTCCAGCCTTGACCGTTTGATTGTCGTCGACTGCGACAGTCTGAATCGTTCCCTCGACACGCGACGCGATAGGAACCAAATGCCCGTCAACCTGGGCGTCATCCGTGTCTTCGATGCCCCGCGAGTACAGATACCACCCTCCGCAGATAGCAATGGTCAACACGGTTGCTGTGGCGACGATGATCTTCCTGGAAATACGAGGGGGCGGAGCGAGCCTCTCGGTAGCGGACGCATTTTCTTCAATCCCCGGCGCCTGCGGGATTTCGACACTTGTACTCATTGCGCTTTCCTCTCAAGTAGTTCCGGTAGGTCCTTTTCCGCTTCTCCCATGGCATGCGCAAGAGTGATCTTGGCGACGTACTGAGAGAACAAACTGTTGACGTAATCGTGATCTGCCGCCGCCAATGATTCCTGAGAATTGACGACCTCAACGGAGTCGGCAACACCCACAGCGAACCTGTCTTTTGACTGCTCAAGTGTTTCCGTAGCTAGTTGGCGATTGCTTTCGGCGAGCGCAACTTGATCGTCCGCTACCTGACGATCGATCAAGGCAGTGCGGACATCGGACTCAACCGCTCCACGCTGGTCGGCGAGTTCGGCTCTTCTTTGCTTCACCACCGTGTCGGCCTCAGCTATTTCCGCTTGAATGCGCCCACCCTGAAAGATGGGGATATTCAAAGCTGCGGAAGCCTGAAAAACGCCGGCACCCTGGTTCGGATTGATACCCTGGAGACCATACGTTCCACTGATGGATATCGACGGAAGCCGTTGCGCCGAGGCAGCCTTTCGCGCCTCTTCCGCGGCCTGGAGTTGGGCTTCTGCGCTTTTCAGATCAAGCCGCTGCGACCACGCGCGCTCGACAAGCTGCATTGCAGGTGAAGATTCGGTAGAGAGAGCCGCGAACTGTTCTTTTGGATTGATATGCGTTCCGATGCTCAATCCAATCAGCCGGGCGAGTTGAATTTGGCGCTTCTCAATCTCTCCCTGTTGAGAGCGCAGGCGTTGCTGCTCTCTCTGCAACTCAACCAAACTTCTGGTGGCTTCAATCGGCGCCTTGTTGCCCGCGTCGGCTTGAGATCGCGCCTGCTTATAGATCGCTTCGGCATAAGCGACCTCTGCCTTTTGCCGCTCGCCCAGAGCGATGTCTGCCATCAGTTGCAGATAAACACCGGTCACTGCAAGAACGACTTCTTCTCTTGCCTGGCGTGATTGGAGCGCTTCGGCTTCGACTGACTGCTCCCGGGACAGCAGATTGCGGATAGCAGTGACATCAAGCAGGCTCTGTTGGAGTGCTCCGTGAAGATCGTAATAATGGAAAGGGCCAACAGTCGCCGGAAAATTAAATCCTCCGCCGGCGCCAAACGCGCTCGCACTGAAGCCTTCCGCGGCAAGGTCCACTTTGGCCGCGTTCTCAGATAAATTGAATGCCACACTCGGCAAAAGCGAACTGCGTGCCTCCGCACGCTGGGCCTTCGATGCATCGAGTGCAAACGTAGAACTGACGATTCCGAGGTTCGTTTGCAAACCGCGCCGTACAGCTTCGTCGAGGGTCAGGTCTAGATCCGAGGGGGCAGTTTCTGTGGTTTGAACGCTTCCCGCGAATGCACCCGGTAGTTGAATTTGGATGTTCGCGCTTGAGCCGGATGGAATTGAGGCGCTCTGGTGAACGATGACCTCTCCAGATTCGCGTCCTGACAAAGGCAATTGCACCGCTCTTGTTCCTGCTCCGGCTTGTGCGGCTAAGGGTATACCAAATGCAGCAGCCAGAATGATTGCACTCAAGTACCGACAACCCATAAGTGCGATCGAAGTATTTCGATTGAGTCTCATATCGCCCATTTCATTTCCGTTAAACCGTTTCCTGAAGACGCTGCTTGAAAGCGCTCCGCAGAATTCACCGAAATCGTTGCGTTCTAGCTCAATGCCTAATTCCTGCACGCAGAGTTTTTGGCACCTGCAAGACTAAGGAATGTAATCGTCAGTGGTGCGAAACTCTCGGTTCCAGCCTTGAAAGACTGTCCGACCATCGCACCGGGTGTGCCGTCACCAGCCGCCTCGAGTCGCTTTCCGTTGAGCAATACTTCCTCACTCATCACATCGGGCGCGGAGAGTGTAAAGCGCTTTCCAGACGTTGGAATGGTCAGTTCCTGCGTGGCCGTGCGGTCCAGGTTTAGAACCATCACCGTCACGCTGCCTTTCATATCGGTCGAGCAATGGGCATAGATTCGGAGTTTGGAGTTGGGGGTCACGCCTGGATCGAGAACGCGAACCCCCATTTTGCGTTTCCAGAGCAACGCAGCCCAGTAGTCCGGTCGCGGTTTTAATGTTTCTTCGTCAATTAACCCGTAGTCGCTTGATGCCAATGTGTTGACCATGACTGATTGAACGCCCTTCTGTGCCAGGGATCCAAGTTGATCCATGAAGCGGAAGGAGTCGAGGAATTTTGAAGCCCAGGAGTCACCGCCGCAACCTGCCTCGCCCGTCTCCGTCAGCCACATGGATTTTCCGGGGAGATACTTGTCCCGCAAACCAGCATAGAAACCTTCGACGGTGAGATTACGGTCGAACCAGTCTGCATTCAGAGCCATCTCTGGCGTCATAACGAAATTAGGCCCCATCGCTGCAGTGCACCGTTTCGAGATGGTGCCGTAGAAGTGGTAGGAGAACGCGTCGAAAATCGGGCCGCTACTCTTTAACATGTCTTCGGTCGGGATGATCCTGGGCATCGGAGCACCATCAATCAGCGGGGCTCCTTCCCCAATGCTCCCAGGTCCAAGGAAGACAGTGTCCGGTGACTCCTGCTTCAAGAAGGTTTGAAAGATCTTGGCATCTCGCGCGAAAGCAGCACCGTTATACCCGCTCGGCGCGCCACCAATCAAAGCGAAAGTGGGCTCATTCATGAACTCGACTGCGGCGATCTTCCCGCCCGCGCTCCTGGTGTACTCGAAAAACGCATGTGCTTGATCGGGCGTCCAAACATTGTCAGAGTCTCGCGTGCCTTTCGATGTCGCCACGGATGCAACGATGTCCGCACCAACGGCATGCGAGAAGTCGATTACGCCTTTCCATTCAGCGCGGTTCATTACCCCCTTGAATCCGTCGGGCACTTTGGAGAGCAATGGAGCGTCATCGTCTTGGAAATAGGTGCTGTTTCTCCAGGTTCCGCTCACTCGCATGTACGATGGCGCTAAGGCAGCTGCAAGCTTTCGCAGATGCGGGTTTGAAAGGTCAATTGGAGGGCGATATTGAAATAGGCTTGTATCCATGCCCGATGGCTGATTTGAATCCGTCTTGGATGAAGGGGGCTCATTCTTTGAGGGTCCTTCTGCCATGTAGGGCTTCCAAAAGCGTCCACCGGTGACCTCTACAGCCTCGACGTTGAAGGATAGGTATCGTGGGTCGACCTGGGCAATTTGCTTCATCGTTCGCGGCTCGAGGGTGGTCTGCGCGAGACAGGACGTTGCGAGAAGGATGATCGGAAGCGTGAGAGCTTTCATTGCGAGTGGCGTTGTTGGCGAGTTGGAAGGCATGCTCATTTCTCCTGTCTGACAAATCCGGGATCAAAGTGACTCTGAATCGGTGTTCCAGTCACGGTACATACGTGTCAACACGTATTGATTCAGGCGCACTGTTCAGGGCCTACCCGATCGCTCATCAGCATAATGTGGATATACGGCGGCTTCCGGCGATTCGCTTCACATCTTTCATCAGTCTTGTGCCTCCGATTCGTAGATGGCGATGCCCGCCGAAGCCTAAACAGATCGTGGACTCAGATCGCGGCGCATGTTTAGGGCTTCATGATTGAAATGCGAGACGCGCGGATTGATTCACCTGCGTTGGGTTTTGCCTGATCACAAACAATTCGAGTTAGTCGAGAGAACACCTGCTCCACCGCTGCGGAAAGATCGGAATAATTGCCCCGGTACCAGGCCATGATCGCAACATTCATGGCCGATACAGTCATGGCTGCAAGCAATCGCGGCTCAAGATCATCCTTTGATTTGCGACCGAGCCGCTCCTTGAAAGCAGCCGCGACGCTCTGCTCCACTTCGATCATTCGGGAAGCGTGTGCTTGCGCAGCAGATGAACTCCGCAACGAGATGTCGATTACCAGCCGCGTCCGCGGGTGAGTGACTTTCTGTCGAGCGATAGACAGAACGGTCTCGTGCATGATTTCGAAAGAAGTGAGATTTGGTGGGCATGCTTTTATGGCTGCCGTCAAAGCAGTCCCATACTCCATCACGTTCTGCGCCAGTAGATCATCCTTACTTGAGAAATAGCGGAAAAATGTGGCGCGTGACACCCCTGCCGACCTGGCAACGTCTTCCACTGTCGTGTCGTCGAAGCCCTTTACTGCAAATGTTTCAACCGCAGCGTCAAAGATCGCATCCCGAACAAGTTGCTGTTTGCGGCTCTGAAGACTTGCTTTGGTCATGCCCAACCCCTTTGCGTATTTGTCGTTTACCGTTCAGGTTCTGTCTAGTTTAAGATTCTACATGTTTATTTTGAGATTGTATATTGACAATAAGACTTAGTCTCACATATTCTCGAGAAACTGGCAGTTTGGTGCCAATCAAACCACTCGAGGACTCACAAATGAGATCACTGATTCTCCTAGCACTTTTGGCGTCCGCGGCCGTGACTTCAATGGCGGCGGACAACGCGTCACTCACCGGCAAATGGAAGATCCACCAGTCGGTTATGGGCAATGAAAGCGATTCTGACTGCACCTTCACGCAGAAGGACAATGATTTGACCGGCTCCTGCACTGCGGATCAGGGTTCAGGGAAAGTCACAGGAAAAATCGACGGAACGAAAGTCTCCTGGTCGTACGACACCGAGTACAACGGCTCTCCTCTCACCGTGAAGTTCACTGGAACATTGGATTCTACCGGGAAAATCGCGGGAGCGGTCAGCGTTGAGCAATTCGGTGTTGACGGTGACTTCACTGCCACGCCGGTAAAAGACCAGAACTGAGACGTCCGAGGTCGACCACATGAAGCATTTCCGGGTTCATCGCAGGTTTTTCTCGTTTGTACAGGCAGTCAGCCTATGCATTCTGCCAGTCCTAGCCGAAGCCCAGAATCTCCCGGCCCCCGCCGACCGGAATCAACTGAGCGATTTTGTTGTTCAGCAACGCGCCGATAAATTGCTGAAGCAGATGACGACTGACGAGAAGATCGGTCAGATGAGCCAGATCTTCGTCTTCGGAAACGGCCTGAGCGTTGAAGAGCGGATTCGTTCGGGACGAGTCGGATCCGTACTCTTCATGACAGATCCTGCGCAGATCAATCACCTTCAGCATGTGGCAGTAGACGGAACGCGTCTGCATATTCCACTACTATTCGGCCTCGATGTCATTCATGGCTTCCGGACGATTTTCCCAGTTCCGATTGGGATGGCCGCGTCATGGGATCCGCAGATGGTGGAAAGGGCGCAATCGGTTGCCGCCGAGGAGGCGCGAGCTGCAGGTGTCCATTGGACATTTGGACCTATGGTCGACATTGCACGCGATCCGAGGTGGGGCAGAATCGTCGAGGGAGCGGGTGAGGATCCGTATCTTGGCTCGGCAATGGCTGCGGCTCAAGTTCGCGGCTTCCAGGGCCAATATATTGGATCCCCAAATCACATCCTGGCCTGTGTCAAGCATTTTGCCGGATATGGCGCGGCCGAGGGCGGCCGCGATTATGACGAATCCGACATTTCCGACGACCAACTATGGAATGTCTATCTCCCGCCATTCAAGAGTGCCGTGGACGCGGGGGTTGTGACGCTGATGAGTGCCTATATGGACTTGAATGGGGTTCCAGCCACCGGCAACAAGTGGCTGCTGCACGATGTCTTGCGGGAGGATTGGCATTTCAAAGGCTTCGTGGTCAGCGATAACGAAGCGGTGAAAAGCCTGCAGACCCACGGTTTCGCGAAAGACTCCACAGATGCTGCGATTCGAGCTTTCGATGCCGGCGTGAATATGGAGATGGCACTTGGCAAAACCGCATACGGAGAAAATCTACCGGAGGCCTTGAAGGCGGGACGGATCACCATCAGCCAAATCGATGATGCGGTGCGGCCGATTCTCGAAGCGAAAATCAGGCTTGGTCTTTTCGAACATCCATATGTGGACGAAACGTTAGCGAAGAAGACCATTAACGATCCCGAACATAGAGCAGAAGCTCTGCACAGCGCAGAACGATCTGCGGTTCTTCTGAAAAACGACGGAGGCTTGTTACCATTGCAGGCTTCGCGCTACAAGACGATTGCAGTGCTGGGACCCCTCGCCGATTCCAAAGTCGATACGACTGGATCCTGGGTATTCGCCGGTGATTCTAGCGAAACAGTCACGGTGTTCGAGGCCCTTCAGCAAGAGGTCGGCGCCGAAGCTCACGTTGAATATGCACAGGGCGTGCAGATCGCGCGAAAGTTTCCTTCGCCATTCGACGGGATTTCGAAAGTCAAGAAACAAGCCGCGTGGTCTGAAAGCCAGTCTGCTGAAGAGTTCGCGAGAGCTGTACAGCTTGCGGGGAACTCTGATTTGACCATTATGGTTCTGGGCGAGGCTCAGAATATGAGCGGTGAAGACGCCTCCAGGTCGTCCCTGGCGTTGCCTGGCAAAGAAGAGCAATTGCTCGAAGCTGTTGTTGCAACCGGCAAGCCGGTGGTCCTGGTGCTGATGAATGGAAGGCCGTTGGATATTCGTTGGGCCTCTGAACATGTTCCTGCCATCCTCGAAGCGTGGTATCCGGGCACTCAGGGTGGCAATGCAATTGTGAATCTCATTTATGGCAAGGCGGTGCCCGGCGGAAAGCTTCCCTTTACCTGGCCTCGGAATGTTGGGCAGGTTCCCATTTTCTATGCGCACAACACCACGCAAGCGCCGAGCGCCCAAGATAAACGCTATTGGAACGAAGAAAGCACTCCCCTTTATCCGTTTGGCTTCGGCATGAGCTACGCCACATTTAGTTTCTCCAATCTCCAGCTGAGCAAACCTGAGGTGAAGACTAACGAAACCCTCGATGTTTCTGTGGATGTCGAGAACACAAGTGAGATGGCTGGCGATGAAGTGGTCCAGTTGTATTTGCATCAGCAATCTGGAACTAGCTCTCGGCCGGTCCGGGAATTAAAAGGATTCAGACGAGTCTCGCTCTCGCCGCATGAGAAGAAGACAATTCATTTCACAATAGGCAAGGACGACCGCACTTACTGGAGCAGTGCAACCAAGTCGTGGGTTATCGACTCCTCTCAGTTCGACGTTTGGGTTGGTGGTGACTCGACCGCGTCACTCCATGGAGCATTTTCGGTTCTTCCATGAGCGGAGAAGCCCATCGCGAAACTTGGAATCCGAAGTAGCCGGAGCGCGAAGATGACAGTGAAAATACGATCAACCCGAACTGGTAATTGGGTAGTCCGCAGCATTGCATTCTTGATCATTTTCAGTGCGACGTTAACCCGCGGACAGGGCGCGAGTGATCCGCTGCGGAGGGGCTTCGAAGATCCGCCGGTGAGCGCACATCCACTTGTCTGGTGGCACTGGATGAATGGCAACATCACCAAGGAAGGCATCAAGCTCGATCTTGAATGGATGCACCGCGCCGGTATCGCGGGTTTTCAAAACTTCGATGGATCTATGGCTACGCCTAAGGTCGTTGACCAACGCCTGGTTTACATGACTCCCGAGTGGAAAGATGCATTCAAATACGCCATCACGCTTTCCGATGAGCTCGGGTTAGAGGCAGGAATCGCCGACTCGCCCGGGTGGAGCGAGACTGGAGGACCGTGGGTTCCGGCCAGGGAGGCGATGAAAAAGTATGTCTGGAGCGAGCTCCGCATCGAAGGGGGACGTTCCTTTTCTGGCATTCTTCCCCACCCGCCATCGAGAACAGGCGCGTTCCAGGATTTACCTGTGGACGACTCCGGCAATGTAATGGGCACACCATTTCACGCACCGGATTACTACGCAGACAGCGCCGTTGTAGCTTACAAAATTCCGAAAACTGACGTGCCAGTCGATTCTCTTCATCCTGTAATCACCAGCAGCAGCCCGATTGAGCTGCCCTTGCTCAACGATGGCGATCTGGTCAGAACCACTAGCCTGTCACTGCCCGAGAAAACAGGCGACAAGGCCTGGGTGCAGTACGAATTCTCTGAGCCAACGAAAATAAGGGCGGTCACCCTGGTCACCGGAAAGAAGAGCTTTTTGGAGAGCTTTCTTCCGCCCGGAACCCCGAGCGGGCGCGCCATTGAATCAAGCGATGATGGACAGGAATTCCATGTGATCGCCGATCTTCCTTCAGATGGAACGGCAGAGCACACCATATCCTTTTCGCCCGTTACTGCAAAGTATTTCCGGGTCACTTTTGCCAAGACAAGGCCTTCTGCGAATCCTCTAGCCGATCAGGGATTCACCGGCACACCCAAGTCGCCAACTGAAGTGCAGATTTCCGAGTTGGTTCTTCATCCCGGTGCGCGCGTAAATCGCTTTGAAGAGAAGGCGGGCTTCAAGGCGATGTCAGACCTCTATCAGTTCGCGACGCCGACATTTAATCGGCAAGATGCGATCCCGACAAGCGACGTAATCGACCTGACGAGCAAGATGCACCCCGATGGCACGTTGAAGTGGACTCCTCCCCCTGGCCAGTGGGTCGTGCTTCGCGTTGGGTATTCGCTTCTTGGCATTATCAATCACCCCGCCTCCAAGGAAGCTACCGGACTCGAAGTAGACAAGCTGAATTCCACCTATGTGCGGAACTACATGGATGCCTACCTGGCCAACTTCAAAGACACGGTGGGGGCCGGCATGATGGGGAAGCGCGGTATTCGGACTGTTGTGAACGACAGTTGGGAAGCCGGCACGCAGAACTGGACCGACAATATGATCGAAGAGTTCACGAAGCGTCGCGGCTACGATCCCCATCCGTGGCTGCCGGTGTTGGCGGGCCATATTGTCGAGAGTGCGCAGGCGAGCGACCGGTTCTTGTGGGATCTCAGGAAAACAATTGCCGATCTAATGGCAGACGAACACTACGGCCAGGTAGAAGCTTCGCTCAAGCAGTTGGGCATTGCCCATTACGGGGAGTCTCACGAGGGTGGTCGCGCTTTTGTCGCGGATGGCATGGAAGTCAAAAAGATGGACGATGTTCCCATGGGCGCCATGTGGGCGGTGAAGCCGGGGGTATACTCGACGGATTTTGACTATAACGCGGATGATCGCGAATCCGCTTCGGTGGCTCATATCTACGGGCAGAACCTCGCGGCGGCGGAATCTATGACAACATGCAACACCGCGTCGGCCTGGGCCTGGTCGCCAGCAACACTGAAGCCGATCGCGGACATGGAGTTCCTGAATGGCATCAACCGGATCGTCATTCATGAGTCCGCGCATCAACCGCTAATCGATAAGGTTCCTGGCATGACCCTTGGGCCATGTGGACAGTGGTTCAATCGAAATGAGACCTGGGCAGAACAGGCCAGTCCATGGATCACTTACCTCGCCCGTTCAAGTTACATGCTGCAGCAAGGTCACTTTGCCGCTGACCTGATTTATTTCTACGGTGAAGATTCCAATCTGACCGCGATCTATCATGCTTCGGCGCCAGAGATTCCGAGTGGCTATAACTTCGACTATGTCAATGCTGACGCGCTCATTCACGTGCTGAAAGTCGGCACCGGGGGTCGCATTGTCACACCGGGGGGCACAACTTATCGTCTGCTCGGCCTCGCGCCGTACAGCCGGCATATGTCCCTGCCCGTGCTTCGTGCCATTCATCAACTCGTTATGGACGGCGCGACCGTCGCCGGCCCTAAGCCCATTGACGATCCCAGCCTCGCCGACAGCCAAAGCGAGTTCGAAAGGCTCGACAATGAACTCTTTGGAGACGGGCACGGCGTGCATCGCGTGGGCAAAGGAACGGTATATGCGGGCTCTACTGTAGCCGAAGCGCTCGCTGCCATACACGTTCTTCCGGACTTCGACTACACAAAACCGGAGTCTGGCGCAGATCTCGAATTCACGCATCGCAAGCTGCCTAGTGGAGATATCTACTTCGTCGATAACCGAAGTGATAGCTCCGTCAGCGTCGATGCAACATTCCGTGTTTCCGGCCGCGTTCCGCAAATTTGGCGCGCAGATACAGGTAAGATTGCACCCGCCTCCTACTCCATCGCCAAAGGCCACACTACCGTTCCGCTCAATCTGGAACCGTGGGGCGCAGTCTTCGTAGTCTTCGCCAAGCCCGCCGGGGAGACATCTCATATTGTCCCCGGAATGGTTGAGACCCAACTCACAACTGTCGACGGTCCGTGGGACTTGGAGTTTCAGCCTGGTCGCGGCGCACCATCTCATGCCACATTCGACAAGCTGATTTCGTGGCCGGAAAGCCCCGACAAAGGTATCAAGTATTTCTCGGGCGAAGGCACGTATTCGACAACCATCCAAGCTGCGGCTGACTGGTTTGGAAAAGGCGCGACACTCTGGATTGATCTCGGCGATGTGAAGAACCTCGCGGTTGTGACAGTAAACGGGAAAGAACTTGGCGTAGTTTGGCACGCCCCTTACCGTATCGACGCGACCTCGGCGCTAAAGCCAGGCTCCAATCATCTCTCGGTAGAAGTTTTCAATTCCTGGGTCAATCGGTTGATCGGCGATCAGCAGCCGGACGCAACAACCAAATACACATTCGCCACGTGGAAGCCCTATAAAGCAGACTCACCGCTACTCCCTTCTGGCCTGATTGGACCGGTCACAGTCGAAGGAGAAATCCGGAGATGACAACTCCGAGGACAATGCACCCTTGAACGGAATTGAAACGGCTGCGGATCGGTGAAGCATCGACGCGTTGCGGCGCGTCAGCTTCGAGGCATGAAAGAGGAGAGTAATGGATCGTCGAACATTTCTTGAAACTACGGCATTGGCCGGCGTTTACACGATCGCATCAGGCATTGGTGCTGCCGAACAAGTGAATCCGGCGTCTGCCAATCCAGTCCTGACCATCAAGACTCAAGAGACAAAAGGTGCGTTGCCACACGTCTGGGAAGAGTGCTTGGGTTCCGGGCACGCGGCCTTGGCCTTGCGCCAGCAATGGCTATCTGACCTCGAGTTCGTAAAGAAGACCACTGGAATGAAATCCGTTCGCTTTCATGGTCTCTTCGATGATGAGATGGGGGTCTGGCCGTCTGAATTCCGGCCGCCAAACTTTCTTTATGTCGACATGGTATTCGACGCCATGCTGGAACGAGGCGTAAAGCCGCTGGTCGAACTTAGCTTTATGCCGGGGGCACTGGCCAGTAACAAGTGGACAATTTTCTGGTATCGCGGTAACACTACCCCTCCCAAAGATCCTTCTCAGTGGGGAGAACTGGTGGGAAGCCTGGCGAAGCACCTGGTTGACCGTTACGGAATTCAGGAAGTTGAGGCGTGGAATTTTGAAGTATGGAACGAACCGAATATCGTCTTTTGGACCGGCACCAAGGCAGATTACTTCGAGCTGTACCGGCAATCTGCAACAGCGATAAAGAAGGTTGACAAGCGGCTCAGAGTGGGTGGGCCAGCCACAGCCACGGCCGCGTGGGTAGGCGATCTGCTCGAGTTCTGCGCCTCACAACAGGTACCCATCGATTTTGCATCCACTCACGCTTACCCCGACGATCCGCAAGCCAAAATGTTCGGCGAAGGCGTTCATTATCCCTTCGAGGAGGTTCTGCCGAGAGCGCTGACCATGGTGCAGAAGCAAATCAAAAGCTCGAAGCTCCCTGACACCCCTCTCTACCTTACGGAGTGGTGCTCTCAGAATCCGGCGTTTATCGCACACACAATCAAGTCGACCATCGGACTCGCCGAAATAATGTCGTACTGGACGTTCAGTAATGTTTTCGAAGAACAAGGTGTTCCAAAGGCTTTCTTGAACAACGGTTTTGGACTGCTTGGGATGAGGGGTGTCCCGCGCCCATCCTATTACGCTTTCACCTTGCTTCATAAATTGGGAGATGTCCAGCTCAACAGCGACGAAGGTCCTGTTCTGGCGACGCGACGCAAGGACGGCTCGCTCGCGATTCTCGTTTGGAACCTGATTCCGCAACCGCCAGGCCAACACACATCCATGGGAGACCCACTCGTTCAGAGTTCCATGTCATACGAAACAACGGGCGAGACCCTCAATCTTTCACTTGCGCTGGACGGGGTTCATTCTCATGCGCAGGTGCGCATCACACGCGCCGACGACACCAGTGGCAATTTTCACCGCGCCTATGAGGCGATGGGCAGTCCGGCCTACCCAACGACGGAACAGATCGCGGAACTTAAGCAAAAGAGCGGACTCATGGCGCCGGAAGTCGTTCACGTGAATCCGCAGAGACAGATCTCGATTTCGATTCCGCCCAATGGGCTGGCACTGTTGGAAGTTAGTTGAGATGTTTCCCTTCATGGAATTAGCAAACGGTTGCTGAATGATCAGTCGTATTTGTAGCAGTGTAACTAGGCAGGAGTCAGATATGTTCTCACTTCGAACGTGCATCGCGAATACGCCTCACCGTCTGATAGCTGGGGTGCTTCTGGCAGCGGCAACCATCCTCCCCGCTAAGACCGCCTCCAATCCTCGGATGGTTTTCTCAGCTGATGCAGACTGGAAGTTCGCTCTTGGAGATCCTGCGAATGCCGACTCTCCACAGTTCGACGACAATTCATGGCGCACATTGACGGTTCCTCACGACTGGAGTATCGAAGGCGCTCCAAACGAGAGAAATCCTACCGGCGGCGGAGGCGGATACTTTCCCGCCGGTGTTGGCTGGTACAGAAAGACATTTACGGCTCCCCTGAGCTGGAAGGGCACGCGCGTCAGTCTCGAGTTTGATGGCGTCGCGGGAGAGACAACCGTATATCTGAATGGGCAAAAGCTCGGCATTCATCCTTATGCCTATACGAGCTTTCGCTTCGACATCACATCTGAGTTGCATATCGCTCAAAAGAATGTGCTGGCTGTTCGAGTAGACAATTCGCTGCAGCCAGCCAGCCGCTGGTACAGCGGGTCTGGCATTTATCGGCATGTTCGGGTCGTAGTCACCAAGCCGGTCCATGTTGCTCCGTGGGGAGTGTTTGTAAGCACACCCGGCGCTTCGGCTTCCTCGGCGAAAGTGGTGGTAAAGACACAGGTGCAAAACGACACATCAGACGCTAGCGCGGTGACAGTTCAGACGACGATTTTGAGTTCGGCCGGAACAAAATCAAGTGTCCCCGATAAAAAGATCAATCTTCCCGCGGGCCAGTCAGCTGAGGCTGATCAAGAGATTACCATCGCCAAGCCAGCGCTATGGTCGCCAAAGAGCCCCCGCATGTACCGAGCTATAACGCGGATCATGAAGAACGGAGAGTTACTCGATGAAGTTGAAACTCCGTTCGGGGTTCGATCGCTTTCCTGGTCAGTTGAAAACGGGTTGCTGTTGAACGGCCTCCCAATCAAACTGGCCGGCGGCAGCGTTCACCACGACAACGGTCCACTCGGTGCGGCCGCATTTGATCGCGCTGAGGAAAGAAAAGTGGAACTGCTTAAAGCCGCGGGGTTCAACGCAGTGCGTACCGCGCACAACCCGCCGTCGCCTGCCTTTCTTGACGCCTGCGACCGCCTGGGCCTTCTCGTACTCGACGAGCCATTCGATGTCTGGACGATCAGCAAGCGCAAATACGATTACGCTCGATTTTTCAAAGATTGGTGGCAGCAAGACATCGATGCAATGGTCAAACGTGATCGGAACCATCCCTCGATAATCCTATGGGGGATCGGCAATGAGATTCCGGAAGTGTTTACGCCCGAGGGAGCGCATATAGGGGAAGAACTAGCCGCTCGTGTTCGCTCTTTGGACGCGACCAGGCCGCTTACCCAGGCATTCCCCGGAGCTACCTACGGCACGGATCCCGATGCTGCGATTGCTAACGTCGATATCGCCGGCTATAACTACAACCTTGCCCAAAACCGTGAGGAGGACCATCGGCGCGCGCCTAACCGCATTATGATGTCGACCGAGTCCTTTCCTGCGGACGCCTTCGAACAATGGGAGCTTGCCCAAAAGTATCCTTACGTTGTTGGAGAATTCGTTTGGACGGCTATGGACTACCTCGGGGAATCCGGTATAGGAGCCTGGAGCTACGGAACTCCGAAGCAGGCTATGGGCCTGACCCAGATGCAAGTTTTTCTTCGAAAGTATATGGCTAGTTTTGGGGCCGATGGGAAAAACCCGATCGCCAATTTCCAGAATGGACAGCCCCCAAGTCCGCTTTCCCCCGGATTCCCTTGGCACGCGGCATACTGCGGGGATCTTGACCTCACGGGCTACCGAAAGCCATCGTCCTATTATCGCGACATCCTCTGGAACGGTGGAGATCGCGTGTACGCTACGGTTCGTTTGCCGGAACCCGATGACAAGAAAATCCTAGCTGCCGGCTGGGCCATATATCCGAGTCTTCCCAGCTGGACATGGCCGGGTGAAGAAGGAAGACCGTTGACGATCGAGGTCTATTCCGCAGCAGAACGAGTCCGCCTGTATCTCAATGACAAGCTCATCGGTGAGAAACCTACTGGCCGCGAGCAGCAATTCATGGCGGAATTTGAAGTGCCCTACGCGCCTGGGACTCTGAAGGCAGAAGGCCTCCGCGGGAATCGTGTTGTAGGACAAAGCGTTCTTCACACCACTGGTCCCGCAGTTCAACTGAAGCTCACCGCAGATCGAAAGACGCTATTTGCTAACGGTCAGGACCTCGCATTTGTCACGGTTGAAGCCGTCGATGAGCAGGGTCGCCTGCAGATGAATAGCAACCAGAGGGTTCACTTCACCATCCACGGAGCTGGAACGATTGCAGCGGTCGGAAGCGGCGATGGGCAATCCCAGGACACCTATTCGGGTGATGAGTTCAATTTGTTCGATGGGCGTGCCCTTGTGATTTTGCGGACGACCACCAGGAGTGGCGAAATCACTTTGAATGCAGTTGCTGAAGGGCTGCACACGTCGTCGGTCGTAATCGAGTCAAGATCAGGAAGCTTGCTGCCCGACCTCCCTTGATGACTCGGTCGTTCAAAGAATTTCCGGGCTGCCATATTCAGTCAATTGCAGGAAAAGGAAGGTCTGCTTGTTCCAATCTGTATTGAGATTCAAGAGGCAAGTTCCGATCACAATTGCGCTCGGAGCGCTTGTAGCTGGCATTAGTGCGATTGCACAAGTTCCAGCGACAGATCAAGGCGCTCTTGGCGCTCAGTTCGGCGTGAACACCATCCCTCTATCGCCTTCCGACAGCGCCGCCCGATCAACACTCACCGTCTTTCGACCGCAGGCCGGTAAGGCGAGCCGTACTGCTGTTGTCATCGCGCCGGGCGGGGGATACATGGTGCTCACAATGAACCTGGAAGGGCGCCAGGTCGCAGACTGGTTTGCCGCACATGGTATTACAGCATTCGTGCTCAAATACCGGCTCGGTAAGAGCGATCCTTATCCAGAACCACTGCAGGATGGCCAGCGCGCTATGCGTCTTGTTCGATCGATGAGCGACGAATTTCACCTGGACCGGGACAAGATCGGGTTTGTTGGATTTTCAGCAGGCGGGCACCTGGCCGCAATGGTCGCCACCACCGGCGACGATGGAAATCCGCAAGCGGCCGACAAGATCGACCAGTTCAGCGACCGCCCCAACTTTGTCGTTCTTGCTTATCCATGGCTGAACGCGATGCAACCTAACGCCCAGGGACTGATCACATACTGCTCGGTTTTGCATAACTTGCCGGCAGAGAAATGTAAGGAGTGGGAGACCCAGTACACGCCGTCGCTGCACGTAAGCGAGAACACACCTACGACGTTCATTTACGCCACAACGGATGACAAGACTGTGCCGGTATCGGCGAGTGTTGATTTTTACAGCGCCCTGATCAAAGCCGGGGCTCCGGCGGAGATGCACTTGTTCCGGCACGGCGGCCACGGCAGCGGTCTCGGTGATGGAGATCCGGCTCTCGAGATGTGGCCCGTGCTGCTCGAAAATTGGCTTCGTGCTCAGGGCTATCTCTGAGTCATGAGAGGTGCAACACTGTGCGCCGGGTTAAACTCCAATCGACAGCGTTCCGACAGAATCCGGTGGCAGCTCGATGACCATTCGTTGACCTTTCAGCTGAACGTGAACCACCGCTGGATTTGGAAGCTCATTTCTAACGAGTACGACTGTCGAGCCATCGGGATTGAGAAACGCTAGAGTGTCATCGCAGGTGCCCGTCGTTTCGAGTCTTCTTGCTCCAACATCCACGAAGTGCGAAAGGTGCTTGAGCAGGTAGTAATCGTGGGTGTAACGAAAGGTCTTCTGTGAAGCGTCGACTGCGACTAAAGAGTTTTGCGCCCACCCCCAGGTGCTCTTGCTTCCGTCGATCAGCGAGATGTTCCAGTACATGTACCCCGATGCGCCGGAACGAAAATAGTGCTTCATCAACTGCCAGCAGTAGCTGGTATAGCGCCAATCGTTGTTGCCATCGCCACATTCTTGCTCGGACTGGAAGATACTGAGTGAGGGGAATTCGCGATGGAGTTTGGGCAAGGCATTCTTGCCAGCCCATTGTATGCCCAAGCCATGGATATAGCGAGCAGCTTGCGGTTCGGCCATGACGATCTCAAGCAGCTTCGGGTTGCCGCGCTCAAGCGTTCCGAAATAGATTTGAACGCCTCGGCTCTCCATTTCCGGGCCGAGGGCGTGTATGAAACGGATGAGCCCCTCAGGCGTCCATGTACAGGAGGGGAAGTTCTGAGCTGAATTGAATTCATTCTGCGGCATCACGACACCGATCTTGATCCCTTGGGCATTGTAAGCGTCAATGAACTTTCCAAAATACCGCGCATACGCCTCAAAATACCGCGGCTCCTGGATGAACATGTCCTCGCCCTCGCGGCCTACCTGATCTGGGCGGATTCCGTTTCCTCCAGGTCTCTCTGCATAGAAATGGTTCCGCTTCATCCAACTTGGCGGAGTCCACGGTGACGCCCACAGCTTTAGGCTCGGCTGATGCTTCAGTGCCAATTGGATGAAGGGCACCAGAGACTTTTGGTCGTGGTCAATGCTGAACTGATGGAGTTCGAAGTCGCTTTCCGTTTCGTCGTAGCTATAGGCCTCGATTGCGAAATCATTTGCTCCTATCGGCATGCGGCAATAACTGAACCGAGCACCCACGTTTGGATCAAACATCTCTCGCATAACCCCAACCCGATCGGCCTCATTCATCGCTTGCAACGACGTCCATCCGAGTTCGTTGAAACACGCTCCGAAACCCTGAATGGGTTGCGCGTCAGGTGCCGGCTCCTCGATGTTGAGATTCAGCATCGTCCAGCCAAAGCTCGCATTGAGGACATGAGCATCCCGCCATGGACTTGTCTCTGTCGTCGTCACAAACGTGATGCGCGCATCAGGCAAAGATGCTGGTTTCCCGGATTGCGCGGCGCTGAGTTTGGAACTGAATACGGACGCGATCCCCGCACTCGCTCCGAGAATCACTCCTCTGCTTAAGAAATCACGCCTGCTTAAGTCCGGTTCCTTCATATGTTCTCCTTTGACTTGTTGTTCTGTCGGGAAGCACATCGTGTTCCTTTACAAATCGTGACGCATGATAACTTGTCGATCGTCGGGATCCTTCAGCAGTTAAAAGCTTGCACGGTCGCCCTTCAGTGCTTCTTGAGCATCTTCGATCACTTCGGCAGCAATGCACGCATCTTCCTGGCAATTGTACGAGCTGCAAATGGGGGGCTCAGCCGATAAAACTTGTCCATGAACGCGGCGTCCTTTCCCACAAACACGTGCGATTTGTCCTTCTCCATACCGCGAACAATGATCGCTGCAGCTTTCGACGCAGGCAGCACCTTCGAAGCGTGCGCCGTCCTGGCTGCGCCATTGGCTTCAGGAGTGGTCGGGCCTTTCAATCCGGAATTTGCACGAATGTTCGATGCAACTGCACCCGGACATACGACGGTGACGCGAATGCCTGTATGCGCGAGCTCAGCCGCCAAACCCTCTGTCATAAGCTTAACGGCGGCCTTAGCCGCACAATAAACTGTCTGGCCCGGCACTGGAACGAAACCGCCCATGCTTGAAAGGTTTACTATGTGTGCCTCAGGGCGTTTGAGTAGGTGAGGCAGGAACGCCTTGGTGACAAAGAGAGTCCCGTAGAAGTTCACATTCATCACACGTTCGATGATCGAGTAATCCAGTTCATTCAATCGCAAGAAAGGCTGAATAATGCCGGCATTGTTGATAATGCCGTCGACCTTGCCAAATTCAGCTATCACTTGTTCCGGTAATGCATCAACAGACTGCCTGTCCGCGACATTGACGACAAAACCCCGAAATGGATGCTTATTGCGAGTTGCCAAAACAGCAGTTTCGTCAAGCGATGCAGCGCTGAGATCGACTCCAGCCACAAGCGCTCCCTTTGACAGCAGGCAAAGCGCGAGTTCGCGTCCTATACCGCTTCCAACGCCAGTAACGATGATGACTTTGTCTCGAATATTCAAAGTGGACTCCTGGTCACGATGATTTGATTGCCGGGTAGTGGGTTCAAGTTTCTGACCCGCAACGAAAAGAGGCCGGTGATTCGTCGAAATCACCGGCCTAAAGTTACGGCTTTAATCGCCGATTAGAAGATAAACTTGCCTGCAAACTGAAAGACGCGGCCCCTGACGGCGGAAGGAGTCGTAGAAGAAATTGTGCCAAACGTAGCTTGGTTGCTTACGTCCGCAGACGGGAACGAGAAGTTCGGCGTGTTGGAAACGTTGTATGCCTCTGCTCTGAATTGAAATTTCAGACCTTCAAGTATTGCGAAGTCGCGCAGTAGAGAGAGATCGGCACGTCTTTGGTGGAAACCATAGAGCTGGTTTCTTCTCTCGCTGCCTGGGTATCCCCAGGGCTGCTTTGCAAAGGCCGCTGTATTGAACGCCTTGGAGATTGAAGGGTTGGTGACTTTCCAATTTCCGACCTGCTGTGGACGATCGTAATAGATTGCTGCACCCAGGTCGGTTCTCTCCGACAGGTCATCCACGGAGTAAGGCTGCCCGGTCTGCCAGTATCCGACCCCGTTCATCTGCCAGTCTTTGAGCAATCTTCCAGTAAAGCCGGTGAGAGATTTCGTGAACGGGAATGTATAGACTGCGCTCAGGGCGATGCGGCTTCTGAGATCGTTGTCGCTATTCCCGTAATCGTAGTGCTGCCAATTAAAGGGCTCGGTACCCCAGGGAGACGTTGAGTAGGTATTGCCGCTGGACTGATTGTCAAGCTCGTGAGCCCAGGTATAGTTAGCGTTCACGTTCAAGCCGTGACTCATATGACGAACAAATGTGAGTTCGAGCGCATTAAATGACGAGCTAGCTCCCGACACATTCTGCGTGATGCTACTAACATTTGGCAGCTCGCTGCTATAGCGGGCTGGGGGTGGATCAGGGCTTCCAGTGTTTGGATCTATCGTGAGAGGACAAGAAGATGAGATGCCGTCAGCAGGGAGAGCGCCGGAATAAGGCTTCAGACCACAGAGAGGATCGGGCAGATCGATATTTGGCTGTGCAAGCAGCTTTCTACCGAGTTCTCCGACATATGCGATAGTAATCACATTCTGTCCCCACTGTTGCTGGACGTTGAGATTGAATTGCTCCATATATGCTGACCGGAGGTTTGGTGCGGTCGCCGTGAGCGCTCCATTCAAGTCGGCGGTTGGAGATATAGCTACCTGGGACGGCGACGAGGGCGGCGCCGGGATGGGCCCGAAAGCGTAGCCTCCGGACATCTCGTACAAGATGTTCGATGCGTCGAGGCCCATGGCATATTGCGGACCGAAGGCGAACGAGAACGGCGGATTATAGTTCGTGAAGACCTCGCTGTTGCGAGGTGCGTAGCTGAGTCCGAACGCCCCGCGGACTACCGTACCGTTGCGGACAGTGGCGGCAAATCCAAAGCGCGGCGATACGTTTGTGTGGTCGGTCTCCAGCCCCGCCGATGGATTGCTGCTTGACGCTGTGATCATGTTGAAAGTTGCAGAGGTCGAGGTTTCGTTACTCACCCCTAGGTTCGACATTTCATTCTTTGCGTCATGAGCCGGCGTATACACGTCATAGCGGATTCCGAGATTCAAAGTCAGACGCTGTGTGATCCGCCAGTCGTCCTGAAGGTAATCGCCCGTTTCCCATGTGCGGCCTTGGTTGGTTGTCAGGCCTAGTTGCCGCTGTCCCTCCAAAGCGGCTCCGAGCAACAGGTCCGCCATGGAGAGATTCGGCAACTGACCCTGGGAGATATAACCACCGTCGCCGAAGTAGTAATCTCCCAATGAAAAGTTACCCGCATAATAGCCATTGGCCTGGCGTCGAATGAGCGATGCTCCCAGCTCAAGGCTGTGTTTTCCATGCGTGTAGGTGAGAGTTACCATTTCCTGCTGATTATTGGTGACGGCCAATGTGGGCTCGTACGTGCTATCGCCGAGCGAAGCATAACCATCAATCGGATAAATGTCTGCAAGCCCGGTGGTTGTGGGGCCGACGTTGATGTTGGCAAAGCCGAGGTCGGTACTTACGTTGTTGCCTTGATTCAGCGTGACGTAGTTGTTGTAAAAACGGGTATAAGCGGTCTTGGCTTCGAAGACCAGATTCGGTGTGAAAATATGCATGTAGCTGAGCATGGCGTTATCGGCTTTCTCGTAGGCCGTTCCCTGGAAGCCATAAACGTTGCCACCCGGATGAATCATAACGCTGGTGTTAGCTGGATCGGGCACAGCGGGAAAAATGCCGGGTGTAAGTGTCGTCACGTTGTTATAGGAGAACCGGCCAAAGATGGAATCCTTCGCAGAGAAATGGTGATCGACGCGGCCATCGGCAGTTAAGTTGTACTGGTAATATTGCGGCGAGGCCGTGAAGTTATTCACCGTCAGAGTTGAATTGGTGCTTGTCGGCTTTGGGTAAAGCTTGTAAGCCGCTTCTCCAGCTGGGTCCAGAGGATAGAAAGAGACGTTCGGGCCGCCGATATCGGTGAAGTCACCAATATGGTTGTACTCATACAGTGTCGGAACTGTTGCAGTTTGCGTTTGACCCTGAATCTCCCTTAGGTCCTCTACATCGGCGAAGAAAAATGTCTTGTCATGTTTTATAGGCCCACCGATGCTGCCTCCGAATTGATTCTGCCGCAATTCGGGCTTCTTCGCTACGCCATTGGCGGCTGATGCAAAGAAGTCTCTTGAGTCTGTTGAGTCATTCCGGAAGTATTCGTAAGCCGTTCCATGAAAACTGTTCGTGCCGCTCTTGGTCAGTACGTTGACCGCCGCTCCAGCTGTTGTGCTTATCGCTGCCGGATAGTTGCTGGTCGCCACACTCACTTCTTCGATGGCGTCAATAGAAGGACGAATCGCGGCGATATTCCATTGGCTCTCGTTGTTGTCCATACCATCGAGCATGTTGTAGTTGAGCGCGTCGGACTGCCCATTAACCGAAACTTCAGCCGACTGACGGCGGTCAGCGGAGCGGTTTCCGCTTGCGATTCCATTCGCTGGCCCAACGTTCGCGCCCGGCGCCAGGTCTACAAGGCTGTAGTAATTTCGTCCTTCTGTGGGCAGGTCTTGCACTGCCTGCGGTTCCAGAGTATCGCCGAGTGTCGTTGAGTCGGATTGGAGCGCTGGGGGTTCTGTAGTGACGGTAACCGTTTCGGATTGAGCGCCAATGGTCAGAGCCGCGTCGACACGCCTGCGCTCGCCCACGGTCAAGGTAAACTTGGGAAGATCGAGCGATTTGAATCCCGTCCTTTCCACTCGAATCGTGTAATCGCCTACCTGTAATAGGGCAAACGTATATTGTCCCTGTTCATCAGTGGACGCCTTTCTAATCGTTTGAGTCTGTGTGTTCGTAATTATGACAGTGGCGCCTGGAATCACGGCCCCACTCGAGTCGGTGACGGTTCCCAGCACATCGCCCGTCGTATTTTGAGCAGAGGCGGTGCGGTGTTGAAAGATAGTTCCCATGACAAGAACCGTTAGTACGAGAATTGTCAGATTGATTTTGCGAA
>Ga0335072_10002276_pt1 | contig 29956 bp, 24 predicted proteins | sample Lox_Sample_21_FD_206725 | JGI IMG/M metagenome (GOLD analysis project Ga0335072, IMG submission 206725) | Soil microbial communities from Loxahatchee National Wildlife Refuge, Florida, United States - Lox_Sample_2.1 | ecosystem: Environmental > Terrestrial > Soil > Wetlands | place: USA... | reverse complement strand
AAGTGGTCTGTTCTTGCATGCTGCTTTGATTCACGTCGGGGATTTCTTGACTATCTCAACAGAGGTGCCTAGATACCCAGGCTTGGACACCAACATCCAGACACGTTGATGGCTATGCTGGGACGCCGAGCTTTCGGAGGACGGAGGATATGATTCCGTCGACACCGCCGACGGCGACGATCTCCCCTCCGTGATACAGATCTTGGCCTGATTGATCTCACCCGCTCCGACGATGGTAATCTTACCGAGGTAAGCTGACCCAGAACCACTCGAACGGCTCGACATCGTGTGAGGCTAACTCCACCCTTCTGAACAGATTGCATCCAGGTCGCCGACCACCTCTGCTCTCCCACTGTCCTCTCTGCCAAAGTCACCGGGACACACTGCCGACGACCTTAGCTTCGTGCGGCCATGCCTATAATATTTCTGCCATCCAGTTACAACCTAACCCAACAACCATTTCCACATGTCCCTGCCGGTAACTGATCCCCTCTCGTATTCCCTCGTTTCTTTGGAAGTGGTGGATGAGGGGTTGCAATAAGTTGCGTGCTGACACAGATAACAGCCCCAGCTGTTCTGCTCGTCGACTCTGATCGTAACTCGCTGCAACTCTAAGATGCCTCGCAAGGGTTCATACTAGGCCTGGACCACCAAGAATTGCCTCATGCTCACGGTATTGTCGGCTCTTCCTCGCAACTCTTCGTAACTAACCTGTACAGAGCCTTGACGATCAGCGAGACATCGATTGGAGAGAGGGATTCAACCCTGGTCACTTCAAGCCGGCAACTGTGGAAGCTGTAGATGACGCCGATAGAGGAAAGACAACGGAGACTTGGAGTGGTAAGTTGTTCCAAATGGTTACGATGATATTCCCATGCTAACATTCTGTTGAGGTCGGCCATATCGCGAGGAGGCAATGTTGATACAGATCAAAGGTTCTGTCAACGATTCTGGTTGGTACTTGCCTTCTCTTGTCGTAACCATGCGTGACTGACTCTGGCACAGCTTATTCTAAACGTGCTGGGAGGAAGGGGTACTTCGAGTCCTATACCTTTGTTAGGAACGTCCATCGGGGTGGTCTGTTTCCCAATGCTTCCTTGCGTATGTCACCGTAACTGACTGAGGCCCAGTGTGTGGTTGCTGCGTCTCGCAGTCAAAGGCCATGGAATCTTTTCTTGTGCTCGAAGGTATGTTGCTTCCTTCGCGGTCGAGCGAAACTAATCGTAACCATAGCGGTTCAAGCTGAAGCGGCTGCGACGAAGGCTTTGCTGGATGCGAAGGATGTCATGCGCGAGAAACGAAAGCGCAAGAACTCGAATCTAGTCAAATTAACCTCTGACGATGTTCAGCACGACTGTGCGAAGTGTACAAAACCGCTCCCCTTCCTAGCCCTCGAGCAGCGCCTTCCCACCCTTTCCCTACAGGCACAAACCCTCGCATCTCTGAAGCAAATAATGCAATACTAGAATACTACAATCCATCGTCGGCTTCCCACCGAAGTGGAGGAGGAGGATATTGTCGATGGCCACCGACCAGCATCAATATTTGGGATAAAGGTGCGTATGACTCATAGATATTGTTATGAGGCCTTGGATCGCACCTTACAGGACGCCATGTAGCAATATCCCACGCCGCATTGTCTTGTCTTTTTGAGCCAGATGCCACTCACGACCCGAAATTTATATCCTCTGTTCTCATGTGCTACTCAGCTCTACAGTGACCTACCGCAAATCAAACGTGTGTACTGGCCTCTCTTGCTCTTCGAGATACTTCAGGGTGTCTGGACTAGAAAGCTGTTGGATGTTGCATTCTCCAATGTACGCGAAACGGTTGATTTGGTCAGAAGAAGCTGTACCACCACCATGGTCGTCGTCGCCATCTAGATGGTCACTTTGGTCATTTTCGGATTCTGAGCCAAGGTGGCGCAAGATGTAGAGAGAAGGGCCGCCGAGGAATAGACAGACGAAGTCTCCGGGCCTTGCATTGGGTGTGCAGACACCTAGAAAGCCGCGGGTGGTGACGCAGAAGCACCGATGCTCGCATGCCCATTTCACCGCTTGCGCGAATCTGTTTGCTGAACCTCGTTCAACAAGAGGAAGAAAATGATCTCTTCCTTCGGGGGGCATTTCAGTCAGATTAGGATCTGTTTTGGCCCATAGAGCGGCAAAGTCGGCTTCGATGGTTGGATCAGTCGTTGGTACCGAATGATTTTCCTGGGACGCATGGACAAGCTGGTCCCAATCCTCCTCAATTGGTAGGCCCACATAGACGAGGCTAAGCATGTATGCGCGCAGAAGGTCGGGGTAAGGATGAGTTTCAAGGTTGTCACAAATCATATGCCACAGGGGAATCAGGAATGGACCTTGTATCCAACGTTCATCGCCCTCGCCGTCATCTTCCATGGGAGACATGCGAAAGCGCATAGTTAATAGTTGGTTTTTCGTCGCTGCATCGAACGGGAGGCTCACGTATTGCAGAGCTTCAATGATATGGCCTCTGACACGCAAGACGTTTTCTTCATCACAGTGATCAATGATGGCTGGGACATGTGCCGCTACCTGATCATATCCTGTAAATGGCTGGTAATTCGTAAATTGGCGAGACTTCCAGTCAGGCACCCATGTTGGCAAATTAGGGTCTTTGTTCTCGGCCTGTACTTGCTTTTGTGAATATTCATTCAATGCATGAAACCATGCTTCAAATACATCCGGGTTCTGCGGGTTTTCAACGTTAATACCACCTTCTCGCCAAACTTGCCGCATGAAATTCGGATCGAGGCTGAGTGCCACATCTGGAGGGGCACTTTGGATATCCGAGAGAACCGCTAGGGATTTGCTCTGCTCAATTATAGCTCTCACAAAGGCGCAGAATACGTCCTTTTTGGTCTTACTGTAATCTGGTCGCAGGTGCGGTGGACAGTTCCGAAAGTCGGTCGAAATTCCCAGAAGTGCATATATCCTGTCTCGAGGATCTGAACATCGAAATTCTAGAGTCGACAATATAAGTTTTCTCAAGTCGATTCCCGAAGAGATGGGTTCGTCGAATACAAGGTCGCTGCGCGAGATGACTTGGAAAGCATTGTGCATCTCTGGATCCTCAGGACCGATTTGCGCAAGCAGTTGCCAGATTTCTGGCAGCTGTGCTTCATTTAATAGCTTCCAAGCGTTATCACTCCTATGAAAGCGGAGCCGGTCCAGTGCAAATCTGATCCAACGGCAAGTAAGTGTGACCAGGTCCCACGATATGGCAGCATAGCCAAAAAGAACCTCAACATCTTGCGCTGCCCACACTTCCTGGAGCACCCACAGACGCCGGAACCACGGTTTTTTGAAGAAAAGATTGAGGCTTCTCAATTGTTCAACTGGAATCTGAAACAACATCCTGGCAAGGCTATCCCCATTCCCGTCCTGTTCCTCACTTCTAGCTCCTTCCAAGGCAGTATTTGGGTCTGACTCCTGCTCAGCGTGTTCCTCTTTGAATTTTCTGAGGTCGGTACCACCGGGCTGGTCAGGACTGCCGGTAACGAGGCGCAACTTGACTGAGGTAGAATGTAGCAGCGCGCCTCCTAGCCACTTTACTACCGTCTCTAGGCAGTCATCCAGGCTAGTGTCGCAGCCTTCGTCTTCTCCTAACCAAACAAGGGTCTTCCGAGCGTTCTTGTACATGTCTAACATCATGGCTACCTGATTGCTCCGCTCTTGAATATCGGCTTGATTGATGCAGATAGCATCCACCCAAAGCAAGACACTGCATGAATCAGCATCTGAGCTGTTCCGTGTTTCCCGTGGTGTTTCAGAGCTGCTTGGTACTTCACCCTCCCGCGGTAGATACCAGTGCAGCTCCTTTCCTGGTCTCTTCAAACGTTTATATTCCGCGTAGATGATGCGTCCAGGTCCCATGCCTTCTAATGCTGCGCGTGATTTGTATTCAACCCCCAATTTCGTCACCAGATTGTTCTCTGAGGGATCCAGTAGAAGGCGCCGGAGTGCTGTTTCAAGGTTGGATGTTACCGAGAAAGGCTTGTCGTTGATACTGATCGTTCTCAAGTCGTTCAGACCACCCCAGCAGTATGATAAAGCGTAGTACTTGGGGCAGTCACCAGAATGTAGAGAGCAATGTATGAGCTCAGCCGATATCGCCGACGATTCCTGGTGTTGGGTGAGTCGCAAGAGTCTAATCTCTTTTTGTTCAGAATTTAATGGCTTATACAAGCTGTAATCATTAGGAATGATTCCTATGCCTTCTGGAAGATCCATGGAGGAGGCAGACTGTGGCTAATGTAGATCGCTCTTCAGAACTAAGGGTAGAGCCTATAAAGCATGCAGCAGACTTTTGTCGAGCGAACAAGCATCGGTTTTATCACAAAATGCCGCGTTTTGTTGGTGAAGCGGCGAGGTTGGCGAAGATCATGCGCATGATAGAGCGCTTTATAAAGAGCTGGCGTTATTAGAAGGTAGCAGTCTAAGTGGGATGTACATGAGGGGCTGAGATAGTGAAGTTGCCCCGCCTACGGTGGGGGAGAGGCCGGCTTGACCAAAAACTTTTTCCACTTTCAAAAATCAACCCCCACTTATCGAATCCTCCACCACACCCTAATAAAGCATCGTGAGATGATGATACCTATCTCATAATGACCGCGCTGATGAGTTCTATAGATCCTCGCTGTCGAATCCTCCACCACACCCTAACCTCGACGACGCAGCCGACGCGTCTATCTCTCTACTAGAATATCTGCTTACACTACCCATCCCGCAGCACCATCATGAGTGTGTACCTTACGGGCATGCGTCTCATGGGCATACATTTCATGGGCATGACCTCATGGGCGTATATCTCACAGGCGTGTACCTGATGCGTACGTCTCATAAGCTTATACCTCACAGGGCGTACATCTGATGGGCGTGTGTCTTATGAGCGTGTACCTTACGAGGCCCCCATCTTACGGGCTTACATCTCATGTGGATACACTTCATGGGCATGTACTTTATAGGCATGCATCTCACGGGCGTGCATCTCACGGGTGTGTATCTCATGCGTGTGTCTCGTAGGCGTGCACCTCACGAGCGTGCATCTTACGGGCGTGCATCTCATGGGGATACACTTCATGGGTATGCACCTGTCAGACTTAAGTCACATGTACTAATCGCAGGCTCGCCCTGCGATTAGAATCTGGTGGTCTAGAAGATGCTGAATTGCTTGTCCTACTGTCCCCGGGTGTAGCGGGCGATTTATGTACACAGTACCTGTCCAGGCAGTAGCAGGCAGATGACACGCTAGAAGCAGGTACCCATATACTTACTGAGGTCACCGCAGGCATCAGTAGGCATCTCTGAGATGGCCATCGTTGGTGTAGGCGACAATCACACTAGCGCCAAGGTAGAACTCCTAAGGGCGCATGGCTGTCCTATACCTATTCTAGCTGACATGCTTGTGAGGTACACGACCATGAAATGCATGCCTGGGAGGTACACGCCTATGAGATGCACGCCCGTGAGATGCATGCTCATGAGGTACACGCCCGTAAGATGTATGCCTGTGAGGTACACGCTCGTGAGATGCACGCATATGAGGTATACGCCCGTAAGATGCATGCCCGTGAGATGCACGCCCATGAGATGCATACCTGTGAGGTAAACGCCCATGAGAATACGCCCACCGTAGTGGTCATGAAGTTATGAAAAGGTCGAAATTTGAGGTGGCAGGTGAAAAGTGCGCTAAAACCAGAATGATGGAGTCCTCAATTCTAGCCTCCGCACTCCGTACCAATCGGCCCGCCGCAATCCGGTCATCCGCACTAGTTAGGCCGGCCTGCCCAAAACGCTCCTCATACTACCCTTACACCGCGCTTCGACCGGTCGTCAACTATGTGCTCCGTCAATGATTCCACTGGAGCTCCAATGTGTCTCTCCTCCGAGCTAACGAGGTAGAAGACATGCTTACCAAGTTCAGAATCATTCACGAATGTCTCCTCCATCGAAATCTACAACCTCGCTGAGAAGCTCGGGCTGCCGAACCTCAAGACGCTGGCGCACAGCAAGATCCACCGCATCAACTCCACGGCCGTTGGCGAGATCGCATACGCAAGATACGTATACGGCAACACGTCGAGAGACGACATCACGATCAAGCGGCCGGTGGCGGCGTTCTGGGCTACGCGGTCACATTTACTGCGGCACGAGGCGGAAGAGGAGTTTAGGGCCATGTGTATCGAATTTCCGCAGTGTGGATCTGACATTCTGAGCTTGGTGCTAGATCAGAGGAGAAGAGGGAGCGGGAGACGGATCACAGGGAGGGTGGGTGTGGAGGATGTGACGCCGGGCAAGGGGAGGAAGAGGACGAGGCCGAGCGATTCGGTCCTGGGATAAGCAGTCTGCCTAATTTTGAGCACTGCAATTTTAGCGTGGACGGGGTGACAACAGCTTGTTTTGCTATTAGTACTTAGCCTTTAACAGCGGTCTATTAACCTTGCAGCACTTCAATTTTAGCAGCAGTACGGCTTGGGCAGCAATGCAGGACATCGATGCAGGAACGTTGTCAAAAGATTAACTGAGTTGCAAATACTGCAATTTTAGCGTAGACCGAGTGTTTGTTACGTAGACGGGGTGACCACAGCTTGCCTTCATTCATAGCACTACGATTTTGGCATAGTGTGACAATAGCTTGCGTTGAATACATTTTATGCGAAGCTTCTTACCCCAGCGTTGGAAATTAATCCCCGTTCCACGCTAAAATTGGAGTGCTTGGAAAGGTTGCGTCCAGCTGCGGTGCTTTTATTCGGCATGTGGACTACTACTAGTAGCCCGTCGAGACTTGCCGCGAATAATAGGAAGACGAATGAAATAGTCAGTACCACAATTTTAGCGTGAGGCGGGAACTTGGAACTTTTTCGCTGGTTCGCTGCGAACTAGAGCTTGCACTGCAATTTTAGTGTCGACGAAGGGAATTCTCAACGCTGGCTAACAAAATCGTCGAGCTTAGAGCGTAGGAAGGCAAAGACGGTTTGAGCCATCACTGCTTCCTAGTTGTTTAGGCAACTGCGGTCAGGGCAACCGAAGTGCGCCCATAGCACATGCGGTCAAGCCAACAAGGAAATCTATGATTGAGCAACCCAGTAACTCAACATTCAGATGCCAATAATCCCAACTCACATGCAATCACAAACCAATACTTTACTGATCGACAGCGCTTCTGTAGTGCATACTCAGTGGTCGGACTGGATCCATTGTTTCGCCACGCACGGATACTGAATGCCCAACTCAAACGTGTCAATTTTCGAGATGTATCGGTAAAACTCGGTAAGAGAGGCAACCTGCATGAATTTGTTAGCGTTCACACAAGTAATACTGTATACATGTCCCCTTCCTAACACGTATACAACGTAAGCTTTCGGGATGACTCGACACGGATAAATTCGACTGGGAATTCCGGCCACAGGTAGATTCGGTTATATATCCCAATATGTGAGGCCGCGTCATGATTGCCGAAGTTGTAGTCGTCCCGTCCGCCCAGAAGATCCTTAGGCAAATTGATCCCGTTCATAGGATTCTAAGTGTCGATATCGTGCATGGAATCTCGCTTTGCGGCATTTCTTATATCCTTAGACTCTACTGCTGCAACCTAGTGTGGTAGGGTGGATATCAACCCCCGGCCTGGACAAACTGGCACATAGGACATAACCTACATAGGTAGCTAGACAGCCCAGGAAGGGCAAGAATAAGAATCTTTCCTCTCCTTTTTCTTTGTATTGGACGTTGGGATTAACAGTGGGCTCGGCCTGGACTTTACCGTACACGCTTGTGGGTACGGCAAAGTTCCCCCCCCCCCCCCCCACAACAGACCTGGTTGTTGTTGTTGTCCTCCACGACCCGACCCCTTCACACTAGATCGTAACATTGTTGCGTGCCTGAGCGCATGTTCATGACTCACCGACTCCACTGCCGCTGCCTGAATATGACGTCGTGGCACGGTCGAATTTACGTGAGCGACACCCAGACTCTGCTAATTAGACAGCCCGCGCAGTAGTCTCGCCGGCAGGGTGCAAGGCAGACTGACAGAACGGTGAAACGGCACGGCTTGAACCCCCCGGGGGCATTCTCTTCAGTCATTCTCTCATCTTGGCCGGTCTCTGCTGCAGACTAACAGGAGACCGCATCGGCAGGATCGTGGCGGCTTTTGTGCTTTATACTTGGGGATTTACTTCGTTCTGATTTCATAAGCGAGACCAACACAGTTTGAAGAGACCGCTCACCTTACCATAGTATAGAATGAAGGTACGAGAGGCCGATAGAACAGGATACATAATTCTGACATTTTTGGCGAGAGAAATATATCTATGGAGCCACCGTTCCCCAGCGACTTCCTATTGTAATTCTCCGGACCTGAATCCTGTCAGTCTCGATAGGCTGCAGCCCGAACCGGAGCGATGTGACATTGAGGTGTCGTCTGCTGTGTGGTACGACAGCCCGGCGGGGCGTTCTCGGCTCTGATTGTCTCCGGAAGCGTGGACGAACGCTCCCGATCGCGGCCAGAGAGGCATCGCACGCCCTAGAGCTCAACAAGTCGGCTCCGACGGGCTATGAGAGGGTGCGATGGCTCAGCGGATGCCTGATGCAGCAGGATTCTGCCCGGCGTTCTGCGGAATGATGCCAGATCGGACTCTCACCACGGCGAGGCATTTTCTCCATTGGCCCAGTCAGGCTCTCAGCTGGACAAGGTCCCACGCTGACCTCTGTTGATATCCAATACACCCCACTAGAACGCACTGCCGCTGCTTTCTTCAGCTCAAAACGACCAAGGGCTGACGTGGTTTGGGTGAGTAGCTATTTTGAGCCTGCTCCAGTGAACCTTCTGCGCTATCTCTAAGCGGGGCCTGGGCTGAGCATGCGGCACCAATATGCGCCGGTCCAAACCTTCCCCGGAGACAAACCCCGCGATGGTGGAGATCGGCAAAGAACGAGGCAGTGCTGAGGTAGCCGGTCAACGTGCTGACGCGGCGTCGCCGTAGAACACGCTGAAGAGAGGTGTGCAGGGTTCGTTCGGGAGGCTTGGAACGGAGCGGGTTACAGTTAGACTGCATCTAAGGCTAATAGCGTGAGTAGCTAACTGGCGAGCTAGAAAATGAGGTAACGTCATCAGCGTTATCCTTCGTCATTATCGAGTGGAGACCCACAGTCAGGCAGTTGAGGAGAAAGTGCTGCCGACACCTCGAGCAAATAACAGCCAGCAGTCGCGTGGAGGTATTCTTCTAACTGGCTTCGTCGTATCTTTCTGTGGGGCCGCGAGCCTGCAGGGGAGGATCGGGGGGAGGTGGAGCTCGCCAGAGGCCTGAGGCACGAGACATCGCTAAAATGAAGAGGGAGGAGAAAGGATGGAGGATGGAAAAGCGGCGGGGGACGACGGCTTTATAACCTGCCAGAGGATCGGGCTGGCAGATGGAGCGCGCCTCGACGCTATACCAAACGCGGCGGGCGGTGAGGGCGGTCACGGGCCCGCTACATCGGATATGGCAAGTCACAGGTAGTCAAATAGCCTAGCGTACGAGTGGGAGGCGGTCTTTGTGGTCTCGAAGGCCATACTTGTTAAAGCGAGGGCCGCCAGGCAGTGCACCAGGCGTACAGCTTCAGGAGGACCAGTAGGAAGATCAGGTGTAGCAGGATTACTCATACTAGTTATGCTGAACCATAAGGCCAGATGGAAAATCGATTATCTCCCGCAACTCAGATCCAACACTACGACCTTGCCTAATCAGGACGCAGTTGCACAGGCGTTTGGGGCCAAAGCGTGCACTGCAAGTTCATCTGCCCTACCCTATCTGCTACAGCTTCAGACGATACAGCCCTTAGGTAAGGCGCAAAGCCACCTATAGGAGTGTGCTCCGAGGTGATACTAGAACAAGGCCAACTTGCACACTAAGCGTTCAACAAAACAGCTCCGCTCTACAGGTATTTTTGCTCATTATACAACCAACTTTGTCATAACAACTCTATTTTTTTTTACAGAATATGAAGGATGAAGTACGCGCAGACTTGGTATTGTCTTGACAGCTGGAAAGCCTAATCCTGCCAGGTTTTGGGATTGAAATACTGCCATTTTGCGATCAATGCTTTCCCATTTACGGAATCCCACACATCAGGGAGCCACAGATGCTCTGCCATGACCAAACCTCTTCTTCTGCAAGGAGGACCATCTCTCTACTTGATCCATGAAGATTAAACGAAGTTTAAGTCATTTCCATGGTCATTACAATAGAAAATTTCTCTCCAAGTAGTGGGGACGAGCGTCTTGAAAGTTGCACTAGGTTCACAGCTTCTAGTTAAAGCTTCTGGGCAATGAGCTTCACAGTAGTCATCGGAGTCTGGCGACCTGACTCTCCGTCCATTGCCTTTACCTTGGCCGCCTTTGAGAAGAGTGAAATAGATTATTTTGTCCTGTCCAAGATGTTGAAATCAGCCCAAAGACGCTTGGTAACGTCTTTCCTAGGTCCCAAGTAAGTGGCAAGGACTAGTAGGTGTCGAAATTGAACCTTCGGCAACCCCATTGAACCATCAGGTCTGAGCCGCCGACCCTCTCTCTGTCATGGAAGTCCTGCAGCACCCGTGCTGCACTGAAATGATGGGTCAGCTAAGTAATTCCGCGACTCGGGTCTGCAAACCTTCCCACAGCCCGGTGGCTGCCCACCAACGCCATCTGCCAAAAAATCTGCCCATTCACCAACCTCCCTCCGGTGTCATCGCCGAGCAGTGAATCTGGTCATCCTCCACCTCCACGCTTGGTATTAGGACCGTCACATCCCCCAAACTTCTCCCACTCCCCATCCCATTCTTAGCCCAACGCTCTACTAACGTCGTCTGTTTCATCGCCCCCTTCGCCTTCCCGAGCCTAGGGGGCTGATATCGGAAGTGGTCGTCACACCCACCATCCCCCATGCTATCCGCATCACAACACCGGTCTCTTTTCTCCAATCTCGCCTCCCACTCCACATTCGTCTTTGCCTTGAAGAACTTCTTGAATCCCGCGAACGCCACATCAAACCGTGAGCCGATAGGCGCTGCTTCGTAGGTACCAGTTCTTCCCTTGGCGCTGTACTTACTCAGACACCAGTAACGATGCGGTTTGGCGTCGGATTCGAAAAGCTGCAGGGTTTGAGTCCATGGATTTGGAACGGGAACGCGCGCACGGCAGTGGCGGCTGCTGGAGTCGAGGTGTGGGGGCAGATTGACTTCAACGACGGGATGGCGGGAGAGAGGGTGGTGGGGCTTTGGGAAGAAGTAGAGAGGGACAGGGCAGGAGTTGGTGTTGGCATTGGGGAGGTGGAAACTATGACGCACCTTAAGCCGGTGGTACTGGTTCTGATTCTTGAGAATGTCGGTTCGGACAAGGGTGAGAGAGTATGTGAAGTGGGTGTCGTCGGTATAGAGGTGGTAGCCAGCTAAGGTAAGGAAAAACATCAGTTGAGGCCTTTGGTAACTTGAGGGTTATGGAAAGAGGGGTGGAGAGACTGACATTGCTTGGTATCATTTTCGAAATCGGTGACTGCGATCTCGTGCTCGACCACTATAAACAGGTTAGCAGTGTTAGTGATGCAGATGTGGAGCTGGCATGAGTGTTTACAGGCTTCCTCGATCTTCTCATTCTTCTCCAGACGTTGCTGCTGCTCCTTCATTTTCTTCTTTGCCCAAAGGCGCTCTCTATCGTACGGCTTCGTGTTCTTTGGCTTCTGGCTCGAGGAAAGCAAAGAGTCTTCCAACCAGTCGAAATTGACGACCTTGGTGGTCTTCTGGCGGCGAGCTTCGCGGACTAAGGTCGATTAGTGGTTGATCCATTCCCCTGAGTGAAATGTTTCTAGGCGCAAGAGGACGCTGTGCTAATAAATCTCCGAGAAGTGCTCACCAATAGGCAGGTACTTGCGCCATGCATGATCGGAACAAACTAAATGAGTCACTGCGGGCGTAAGAGCCTTCGTGAAAGTACCGCCGTGGCCCTCGACCCATCCCTTAATCTTGTCGTTTTTGTTTGGAGGGAAGTCGTCGGTATGACAGAGAACAACATTGCGAAATGTCTTGTTCTTGCTCATGATGGAGATGTAGCACAATTGCAAAGTGATATTGGCGGAGTAGGTGATCAACGCTGAAAGCTTTCAAAGTGACTGAGTTTAGTCTGTAGGTAAAGTAAACGAAGGGTGAAGATCAGCAGTAGGAGCAGGGAGCACATACGCGAAGTCAAGCCTGAGAGATCAAAAGAAAGTGGGCAGACAATGGCGGTGATAGGGGTGTGAGTCCACCGGAGGGCCAAGGCGGTTGATGATGGGTTCAAAGTGTAGGTATGACTGGTGGTTGCAACACGACGCCAAAAAAGGACACGAAGACTAGGTGGGTAGGATGCACAAGTGCTAGCAAAGTGATTTGGTGGCGGAGAATATTCTGTTAAATCGGTCCCCGAATTGGGGTGTCGCACTCTAAGTTCGCACCGAAGTCGACCGAACGTGCAATGACTGCAGCGCGATTATGATCAAGTGAAGAATGGAGAAAAGGACTCCAAATTAATGTGCCTGTCCCGTGGAGAACTTTTCCAAACCGGAGTAGCTTCTACAGCAACTGCCACTGCCGGATGGTTCTCTATTGCCGTAGACAAATGAAAGGGGTCAAAGACTCTGAACGGAACAGATCTATAAAGCTGGTAAAGTCAAGGATCTGAAGGCCATCACGAATATCTTTCTTTGACAGCCATAATAAAAGCCCTGATCTTGTCATGATCTTGCTGTCCATCCCTTTCAACACCACTGCTGACGTCCACGGCCATCACCTTTGCGCGCTCATCTCCTAGGCCCTCCAAGACATTCTCTACGTTGGTCGGATTCAGTCCGCCGGCAAGTATGAATCTGATTCCAGGATCTCTAGTACATATCGATTGCACCGCAGAGAGTTCAAGCCGTGTACCAGAGCCTCCAGCACCAGCATCAAGTAGTGGAAGTACATGGTAACCCCGACTTCCAAGGCCGACTTCGCCGGGAGCAAACCTGCGAATGACAGGCACAGGAATAAGGCGAGCCCATTCAAGCGGTTCTGAGCCATGTAACTGTACGACATCAAGACTAAGCTTCTGCACCTGCTCGACAATATCGGCAAGACTGGCGTCCTGGAAGACGCCCACTAGGAGTGCACGTGCAGGATTAATAAGTCGGGTTGAATGATCAAAAAAGTCCAATGCATTGACGGGATCGTCTCGGCGCAGCTGCGACTGTAGATTATTAGCCTTTGGTGTGGCTTTCACAACCTGTGAAATCTGCAGGGCAACTTGGTTGGTGACAAATCGTTTCCGACCTGGCACGAGTATGATACCGATCATATCTGCTCCAGCCTGGATCGCGATTTTTGCCGCCTCGGGTGTTCTGGTGCCACAGATTTTGACAGCACAAGGGCCATTCTGTCGCTGTATGTCCCCTGCTGATCCGCCTAGTAAATCCGCGACAAATGCCACTGTGTCTGATGCTCTCATCAGCGCTTCACCGACAAGAATAGCTTTGACACCATCCTTGCTGTATGCTGTGACATCATTCGGACCAGAAATACCGCTCAGCGCACAAACAATGGTCGACTTGGGGACCTGATCCATCAATCGACTTGTAGTCCCAAGGTCAACCTCGAAGCTGGTCAAGTCGCGATTGTTAACACCAATCACTTTAGCTCCAAGATCCACCGCAATCTTCATCTCAGCCGGAGTATTGACTTCTACCAGCGGCTCCATACCAAGGGATTGTGAGTACTTGTACAATTTGGTCAAGGTTGCGATATCAAGCATTTTGACAATAAGCAAGACTGTGTCAGCGCCAGCAAGTCTTGCTTCGAGGATCTGATACTCGTCGAAAATAAACTCTTTTCGCAAGACTGCGGGTCGATTTAGCATCGTTTCCAGGCTTTGTCGCACTGCTCGAAGGTCGTCAATGCTTCCCTTGAACCACTCGGGTTCTGTAAGGACAGAGATGACACTCGCGCCTGCAGTCGCATATTTCCGAGCCTGAGCCGGAGCACAAGTAGAAAGTGAGATAACACCTTTGGACGGTGAGGCTCTTTTGATCTCTGCCATTAGTGATAGTGGAAATGGAGATTGTCGCAATCGATCCGCGAATGAAATCTGTGGAGGGGCTAAACCTAGATCGTAGGCGGCTTGGAGGTCACTAAACCTCTGCGAAGGGATTTCTTTCTGCTCATTGACCGCTTTTCTTCGGTGAGCGTAGATCTTGTCCAGGATTGATGACTTCTGTGGAGTGCCATGTCCATTGGCAACTCCGTTTGACGGTTCACCGGAGGACGTAGCGACGTGTGGATTATCCGACCATTTGCCTCCGCTCATTTTCAGAAAGTTCTTGAGCATCGTTCGGCCCTCTTGTGTCAGGATGCTCTCGGGGTGGAACTGGACGCCTTCAACCACATATTCTTTGTGACGAACACCCATAATAACGCCCTTTCCGCCATCTGGTCCCTTTGCAATCCAAGAAGACACTTCCAGACATTTTGGAAGAGTAGGATGTGTGCCAGCTAGGGAATGATATCTGGTGACTGGCAAGTCCTGGGCTAGGGATGCATAAACACCTTTGGAGTCGTGTCGCAGAGGCGAGGTCTTGCCATGAAGGATTTCTCCGGTGACATCAACTTCTCCTCCAAAAGTAGAGATGATGCATTGCTGACCCATGCAAACTCCGAGAACAGGGATCTTGCCACTGAAGTAGCGAATGGCATCATTGCTAATTCCAGAATCTGTATCTGGATGTCCAGGCCCAGGACTGATAACGAGCTGAGTCGGATTCTTGGCTATCAACTCATCAAGAGTGACTTTATCATTTCTGTAGACTGAAACCGTTGCGCCCTCCAGTACGAAGTATTGGTAGACGTTCCAGGTGAAGGAGTCATAATTGTCAATCAGAATCAAGTTTGATGCTGTGGGTAGCCTGGGTACTGGCGCAGGATGATGAGGGGAATGATCGATCAATGTTAAGCCAGGCATGACGCTCCTATCAATGGACGAGACCGCCACTCAAGAGGATGGAATGGTTGTTTGCTTTATGTGGCGGTGAGATTTCAGTCTGACAACTACATTGATGCTAGGAAATTAAGCTTTCGGCGCCAAGAGCGAGCTTAAACGCGATCTCCAAAAAATTCAGGCGCGTCTGAAAGTTACACCTTTGGCATCGTGCTGTAGCTGGTAGCTCTTGCTACAGTTGGATCCATTCAATTCAAGAGCATGAATTGAAAACTTGGCATATGGCTCCGATGGAGCAAGAATATTTCCCATCATTAGAGAAATGCTTCTCTGGGGAAGCGCATATTATGTGACTGTCCCCGAATCCTAATATTCATCTGGCTACTGACTTTATTCTAGCTCCTGGGCGCAAGTCTCCCGTCATCTCCTTCAACGCAATCGAACATCACCAGAAGACCCGATCCTTTCCTTTATTTCGTCAAAAGATGCAATAGACCTCCTTCTGAATGCGAGAGCTGGCTTCCCCAGCCCGTCGACAAGCGCCAAATCCACATTCGAAAGTAAGACAGCCGCAATCAATATCACACCTTCTTCCAGTGGACACTACAATCTCAGTGAAATCAAAGAAGACACCCTCTGGCTGAGTGATGTTACCAAGATTGACCAGGTTGCTGCATTGCGGATTGTTGTCTTGGAATGGCAACAGCGTCCAAAACTCAAGCTCCAACAATGTTACTCCGAGGCAGAGATAGCCAGTTTGAGAGATGCGGCAGGTACTGACAGCTACAACATTGGTTCATGGACTGGCATTGAGGTCATCTCTTCCCAAGGCCAAGATGCGGCAATCAAATTCGACACGGCCGAGAACCGTGGGTCGAGACTTTTACTTCTCTACCTTGATGAACGAAAGAGTCTTTTGGCTACCTCAAGATATCTATACGGACGAGTGCTCTCTCACAGGTTATCATCCGTGGACGATATATCGAGCAAAGGAAAAGGAGGTCCAGACGCAGCCATTAAAACACTTGAAGAGCTTGGGACGTCCATCATCGGAGAAGACCAAAATGGTGCTTCACGAGCACAATCTGAAAAATATGTGGGCGCATGCATCGATGCAATACAGCTGAAGATTACTCGCCTTGAAAGCGGAAGCGGTTGGTTCGAAGCCGATGGTGGGAGAGAAGAAGTTGAGAGCCATTGGATGAAGACCAATCTTCAGGAACTTGGTCTCATTATGGATATGTTACTACTCCATCTTCGCACAACTCATCGAATTTTAGGGTCACCAGTCCTGCTCTCATGGCTAAGATTGGTCGGTCACTATAATTTCTTCGACGGATTCGAGCCCCAGTCAGAGGAACAAGTCCCTCTCATTTCGTCACTTCGGTCATCGGTATCATTTGTCACTCTTGCTCTATTCGACATATCGGCATCAATTTCACGCATAGTACCTTCTGACAATATAGAGCTTGCAGACGAGCAAGATGACGATCGATCATATTACTTCTTCGATCATGGGAACGTCACAGAGATTCATGAGATCATGCTCGGCGCGGCTAGCAGCTGTAATCTACCAGCAAGTCCTGCAGTCTTTGCTTGGGGCATGATTTTGTATACAATTCGCGAGCTCGCCTTAGCTGCCAAAGAAGCTCGCGAGGGACATCACGTACAAAAAGCTATCGATCATGTTGCGATAAATGAGCCCGGGACAGGACGTCGACATTCTGGCAGCAGCTCCGGCTCTATTCAACAGAGCCTATATGAGGATGTAATAGACGCAGTACGTGTCGTGAGCATTGGGGAAGACCCTGTCGAATACCTCATGAAAAGTGCCCTGGACGGGAGTCATGTTTTCGATGTTGTGGGCACCCTCGGCAAAGACCCATGTTCCTTTGATTCGCTTGAGTCGTACTACAAAGGAATGCTCTTGCAAGACCTTGTCTCTGCGGCAGTGGAACCACTTGGCTATTTGCCTGAGATCATTACGGCCGAATTGGCAATACTCTCACCCCGTGACCCGTACTCAACATCGGAAGATCGCTTGGGTGAATTGGACTTGAGAATCGCTTTTCTGAACAACGACTTCCTGATGGAAAACATTTTTGATGTCGCTGCTTCACGTTTCCCGTACGAGATGCTACCATTTCTCGAGTTATGCAAATCACTCACCGCAGCTCCAACTACAGATGGTGATGGACTTCCGCCTGTCGTACAACGGTTGAGATCTCTCAAAACTTTCACCTTGGCTGCCCCCCTTGACTTTGTGGCGTACCACACTATTCGAGAAGACGAAAATGCCAATTTAGTGAGCCTAGATTGCTCACTTGACATGCTAGGTAGCCAGGGGGTCTCAAACCAAGGGCCTCTTGAATCTGGTATATCTAAGGGGACTGCCGTTGAGGCGTACCGCATCCCAACGGATGCTATAGGTCAGGTTATATCCGAAACAAGACCTACTGTCATCATGTGGTACCACCAGTATTCCGGACTCAGGTACCTCGGCAAATGGCTCGAGCACTATCAACTCGGGCATGATTTAACATCCGCCTCCCTGGAGTCACCACAGGTAGTTGCTCCTGAGGTTGTCAATCTTCTCGCAATGATATTGCGTACGACCTATCATGCTGGGGGAGCATCTTCTACTCGAGCACAGAGAGCAGATGCTGCAAATGGAATCCTGGAGGAATTGAGTGACGGTCTTGGTAACAACCTTGACATCATTTCGATCCTTTTCGACATCTTCGAGCAAGAATTGCAAGGCTTGAGGTACCGTCGCACCATGGATCGGTCGCTGGATCTCGTTCTAGCGTGCATCGATTTCGCAACCACATTGCTTGCCCTAAGCCCCACCCGAGTGTGGCCAGCACTGGCCAGGAGTAGCCTACTCAATACTCGCGGTAGAGATGGCATTCTATCAATGCTTGTGAGCTCTGTGGATGCTGTGACAGGGAATTTCGACTTCCTAGACCGGGCGGTTTCCTTGTACGATGCTCTAGTCGATGATGCAATATGCCACGCAGTTCCGAAAGCCACGCCAAAATTACCCAACTCGTTGAGAACAGGTGTGAATGACCAGGGGTCGAATACTCCAGCCCACTTCATGAGCCAAATCCTTCTCTCATTCACGCAAACTCTAGTGGAAGTACAGGACAGTATTCAGGCCTGGAAATTCAACTCGGCTACACAGAAAGCAACACTGAACGCGAAGGTGGTCTGCGTGTTCAGTAAAATCATCAAGTATGCATATGGAGCTGATGATAACCCTGACATAGCTCAGAAGCTGACTGGAAACATTGCCTCCGCTGCCCTGTGCCTTGCGGAGAACTTTTGTACGGCCTCTGGACGTGACGTGTTCTCAACGACATTGCTGAGGATTCTCATCAGCGGATTGAGCATGCCAGATCCATGGATCGAACCGATGGCGGCTTCTGCTTTGGCGGAACAAACCACCAATCTATTGAATTTTTGCTTTTTGTTAATCCGTTTGGGCATGCTTTTGGGACGGACTCCGTTGTCACTTCAATTCCAGTTGCTCAATGCGTTCGCGATTCTCGTACGACTCTGCGTCTCCGAGGATTCTTATCAAATTCCGAGTTTGTTGCTGATGAACGAGCTAGTAAGAGATGACGACGCTGGTGACTCTGGGCCGTTACTCGGCCACTTAGGCTCAGAATCGTCTGAACAGTTCCTCAATATCCTTGCCGTCTTTGGGAAACCGACCAGTGATATCGCCGTCTTCGGAGCTTGTTGGCGGCTGCTGACCTCACTTGTGGGAAGCCGTCAGCAGTGGTTCGCAGTGCTCATTTTGACGGGTTCGTCTCCCAAAAGTAGACTGCGGCAGGCGAGCCAAGAAACAGAAGCAAGTTCTGGAAACGAGATCAGAGGAAAGCCTTTCTTGACAACCGCCCTTGACTTGCTCGCAAACATCGAGAACATGGCGCCACCGCAAGCGATCATACTACTGGAATTCATTACCAGAGCACAGGAGAATTGGGCGTGGACAACGAACCATTTGCATTCTCATTCGGAGTTCTTCTCCGCGATCACGAACTATATCGGCAATCGCAAAACAGCCGAGAGCGAGAGCCTTGCCCAGTGCTACGATAACAAAATCGCTTCCCTTATTGCAGATCTTGCTACTATCTACCTCCACTACGCTAAAGCGGTCCGTGACGCGTCAATCATAAAGAAGATGATTCCAATAATCCATTGGCTGTCTAACAACGCCATTGACGTATCTGGGTACAACAGCTCGTTACACGGGAATCTTCAAAAGAACTTCGCTGCAAGGTACCCATGCGGCGTATTCAACTTCAAGAGGACAACGCTGATGCCCGCGGCATACGGCGATGGATACTTTTACGACCTCGATATAAGCACCAAACTCCTGGGATCTGATCCGTCTTGGGCAGGTCGCGGCGGAAGTCAAGACCAAGGATTCTTAGCTGAATTCAGAAGGGCCAATCTCAACATATCGATGGTAGATTCCCAGCTCGTCCTTCTACATAGCTTCAAGGCCATGAGCATTGAGCACTCTGCCTTTTTCGCACAGGACCGAGAGGTACAGAAAATGATGGCCCTGGTTGTAGCAAAATGTCTGCAAGCCAATTCTCGCATATATCCTATGGAGAAGATCTTCGAGTCATTATTCCAGACACGCGCCAACTTCGCTCTTGCACTGATGCAGCGGCTCGTTGATGTGAAAGCGAAAGGGTCGAGCTTTACCTCATTGCTTGCCACGGCCTGGGAGACCACTCGATTCCGCAATTCTACATACGATTCTGCCGTCGCCAATGATGACCTTCAATACTATCGGTCATTACTGAAAATTCTGCTGCTTGCTATGCAGTTTCACATTGACAAGCGCAGTAAGCCAAGAGCATTAGGACTTAATGTTACCTCTACTACTACGACTGAACCGGCATCGTTAATCGTGCTTGATATCGCCGAGACTGTCATTGCCCAGGGTGTGGTATCGATAGCGAGTATCATTCACGACCAAGGACAACACGGTACTGTGGTATCGGAAAATCTCAGCAGTGAGACCATTGTTGGGCCACAGGACCTCTTCCTCCTACTCTCACTCCTGGAAACGGTTTTAAGGCTGCCTCTTATCTCACATATCATTTCGCAATTATCTGGCGTGTGCTCATCATCAGGCATGATCGAGTCCTGCCTTCTCCTCTTTTCCTGGTCTCACGTGCTCACGCGGGCGACAGCTCCAAACAAAATTACCAGCAATCCTGTTCTCGCCGACCTATCTCTCCGCTTGCTTGTGGCTCTCTCATCTCTGCCGTTAGTTGCAGAAGAGCTGGCCGTAGAAGGCTTGCTTACCCGACTTCCGACAGCTCGCACAACGCAGATCCTCCAATCATGTCCTGGTGGTGTTTTCCCACTTGACAGCCGAGGTACACAGTATCAAGCACTGTACATCATCTGGTCCACAGGTATCCTTCCTCTTTGCCTGAATCTGCTTCATTCTGTTGGACGCCCCATGGCTGCCGAGATCTCGGTCTTCCTGAACCAATTCCCATCGCAACTAAATAACGCTAGCAGAGCTTTCTCATACTCTTCCTTCAGCCAAAGCAAGGATGCCAGTGAAGGTGTGATCAGCCTAGCATCTGCGAAAGAAGCTACTAACATAGCCCTCATCTCACACATCTTAGCTGAATATCGAGCTGCAGGCGCGAGTGCAGGTGTGGATGCGCTGGATATTCCAAACCTCGAGGGTTATGACGAGCATAGGAAGGTCTTGGCAGAGGAGATTGAGGATTTGGTTGGACAGCCTGCGACATTGAAGGCCAGAATCGTGGCAACAGATGCCAAAGAGCAAGCCTGGCTGAAAGACGGCAGATTGGAGAGGGAAATTATGGAGGAATTGAGGTGTGCGGTTATGTGTTTGAGAGGTATTGATGTCGATGAAGGTTGAGATTGGACTGATGGACGGGAGAAACATTGAGAATTGGTTGCAATCAACTGAGAAGGGACTACAAGAACATTCGGAAGCGTCGCGTCAGGCACAATAGGCCCACTCCAAGTGACTGGTATGGCCTTTGGATATCTCACCGTTAATCTCAGCACTTTGGGATTCCTGGTCGAATGACTTGCCGATCTACCGGTAACGAAGCTCGAGATATGATGCGCCCAAGATGAGAAACTTTTTGGCAGGGGTACTGAAGCCAGACTGACGACAGAGTGGGTCCTCGGGGTGTGTGGTGACATGGTAGCCACCGAATAAGCTGAGGGTATCCCAGGTGCCGTACATGATCAGACATGAAGAGGTTGGTCCGGCGACATATCAGGCAGTGGGAGACAGGCTAAGGGCTGGATTTTAGGCCAATCTCATTAGAATGTCTAGTATTAGTCGCCCCAGAACCATGACAATTCTAGTCCTTTTTCTTCCTTCATCTACATTACGGGCGCCAACATCAGTTCTCCTCCGGCCAAACAATCGGATCCCAGGCCGCTGGCTCAAAGATGACGTACTGCGACTACAGCGTGTCAATGGACGCTCCCTTCCGGCCCGAGAAACCAAGAAGATGACCCTCGGGCTTTGGCATCGTTTCCCACTTGTAGTCCTCTTTTCTGTTCCCGAATGCAATCTTCTTGCCTCCGACTTGAAGCTCAAAGGCACCAACGTAACCTGGCTAATTGCTTGGATCGCTGTTGATCTAAGCCCTGAAGCTACTGATGCTGTTCGGCTCGAAGTTCTTGTAGTCCGACGTCGACGCCTCATTCTCGTGCCCGCCGTTCAACACCGTGATTGTGAACTCCCCTTCGACCTTGTTGGGATACAGTGGGTCTCTGAAGCCGTAAGTTGTATTCAGATGGTCGAGCATGGCGCCATGGCGAGCAAAAATGGACTTCAGGTACACAAGCTGGAGGATCATATCATCTTCGACATCGCGGAACACCGAGATGGTCCCGGATGGATGGGGCATCCCCACCTGGCCGGCCATATGCCTTGCCGACAGTGAGACGGTACCTTGGCGAGGGCAGCTGAAAGCAGCTGAGGTCCAATTTGGGTTCTCCGGGTTCAGTTGACTCAGGAAACTTCCGTCGCCAATCTCGCAGCGTGCGCGTGGTCTTATGGAGCTCGTTGAGCTTTTCGTTGAGCTTTGGATCGACATTCGCCTGGCCGTAGAAGTCGTAGATCCGCTTGACGCTGTCAATTTTGACCATCGCGATCCTCGCTTGGCGGTCGATTTTCGTGAATTCAGTTGGACAGTCTTTGACACTCGTGTAAGGAATGGTTTCGAAGTGCATAATCTGCGGTCCATTGAAGTCGAACTTTGGGAATTTCAAGATCCATGTCTTCAGTTCGTCCGACTTTTGAAGTTCCTCCTTGAAGCCTCCTGATTTGGTATTGTAGGTGTAGTTTGTATCCGCAGTCTTGCTTATTTTCTCGAGGACAACATCAACACCAGCAGTGTAGCGTGCGAGAACAGTAACATATTCGCCGATCCTCTTCGTGGGAAGCTTGAGAATGCCTAGGTCAGGATCTTATCATGGAAAGGGCATAATTTCAAAGCTCGTCAGATAAAGCTCTGCGGAGTAAAAGCGCCGCTGTTGAAGAGATTCCGTTCAGGACTTTCAACGACATTAAGGAGTACATTACAATTAGGAGGGAAAAGGAATTCGTTGCAAAATGGGAAGTAAAGGGTAAATACTCAGAGTCGGAAGCTGAATCGTCAACAAAAGGAAAAGATCCATGGCCAATGCATCGGAGGTGCGCCTTGGCGGAGGAGTTTCCATACAAATCACTCTTTTCAATTCTGTCTTGACCAAGCCTGTCCGTTGTGCGCAATGCTGCCCTTTACCATTTGATTCACCTTTCCACCTTCCAGTGACACTCGTTTTTGCGGAGTCCAATTCAAATGGAGTATGAGGCCCCGAAAGGTCAGTGGAGTGAGGTCGAAGACCGGAACGGCGTCAAGCTCAGCCGGAACACTTTTTCAAGCACGCGCATGGTTTGTATGGGCAAAGGAAGTCTCGAATTAGTTTCTGACTTAACTGTAGGAAGCCTCCAGATTGGTTGCAGCCGGACACACCTTACCCCCCCAACGAGCCCGCCACATTCAAGCAGCCTTGTAGAGCTGTGCTCAACCCATTTGCGTTCGTACTCGAAGATATGGTGTCAGGTATCCGCTGATGACCAACAGGAACGTCGACCTTCGTGCACGAATATGGATCTGCCCCCTCTGCCATTCAAGAAAACGTTAGCTCCGCCCTCAAGCAACAATCCCCCCAGTCTTCTCATCTGTGGGGGATATGACGCTACACCGCCGAAGCAAAATCCATTTCGAGATTTGCGGGCACTGATCGGCGAAATCGCTTTCTGGATCAGACAGCCTCATAATCACGATGCCAACGACTGCGAAACATGTGTACATTTCTGTTGCCTTCTCGATCATGCGATCACATTAATTCGACACAATAGAAAGATCTCGACCTAGTGCTTGAACAAAGCTCAGACATCCGCGACGCAGCCGTGCCCCATCTGTCTCGCACAGCCTCCACATGTGGATTAGATCGATTGCTAGCAAAGGTCCCACCAAGACCAATCCGGATCGACAACAAGCCTCTCCATAAGGGTCCTCGGAGTAAAATTGAAAGCATACATCAGCTAACAGTGAGACAGCAATCTTCATAAAGCGGCGACATCTCGTCGCTGTCAACCCTCAAGTGGTCATACTCCAAATATCGATTGGCCTGCGAATGATCAACAAATGTGGAGAAGGTTGTGAGGCGGGTCCAACTTACCAAAGCCAATTTATAGGCCAAGTACCAAATACGTTTAGCCCGATAGACGACGTAATCAGGCCGTTCTTCCATCCTCTTTGTACTAGGATTCAGATCATCGAAAAAAACGAAGAGGGAGATAGTTCTGTGCCAAAGTCTTCAGGCAATTTGTCGGTCAGCAACAGTCTGCTGTTGAGGGAATTCCATGGCTTTGGATTGGGACCCAACGACGACATATTTGTATAAGGTATTTACGAACGGAAAAATCTTATCCTAAGGCATACAACGCTCGACGTGCGAGATTGTGCTAGGGACGAAGGTTGAGCCATGCGAGTGGGGAGCTAGAATGACCTAGCACTCTTACTGAAACCAAAGATCTTCCCGCACTTTAGTCATCACTGTGACACTGTAGATGCCCTGCAGACTGGGATGGGACCCCACGATTTTGCCGGCTCAGCCAACGTCTCCGTGGCTATGATGAAATTTTGATCTCCATTGAAAGTACTGCCAGGTGATAGCGCCCAGCCTCTCAGCTATGCGACGCTGGCGGGTATGGAACTTGAACAACAGCCCTTCTGCATCAGGATTGGTGCCTTTAGGATACTTTTCCTCGGCATTCTCCTCAGCGTGCGCGAGCAGCTGCTTGAAGTCCGGGAACACGCTAACCTCTACATCACGCCATATAGACTGCTGCTGCCACTGCACCTCAGTCACGGCATCCTGCAAGGCGGTCTGGAGGCGAAGCTCGCTCAGAACCTGCCGCAGAATGGACACGCTCTCCCCGTCGCCACTGTATACGGGCTCCGTAGATCCCGCCTCATCTCCTCCAGCGTTCCGACCTTCGTTCCCTGCTCTAGGACATCTCTCGCCGGCAGCAGCACATGGCGTAACCTGTGCATGACGACCGTTGCCGCGGGGCTACGCAGGCGTGACAATGGGGCTCACGACCGTGGCGGGCCGCCCGTTGTCGGCGACTTTTGTTTTCGGCGACGGCAGAGAGGCAGCTACTAGAAGCACGCCTGAAGTTGCTGAAAGAATACCTAGAGGACAATCTCAAGAAGGGCCTTATCGTTCCAAGCGAGGCTCCCTATGCGTTACTAGTATTTTTTTGCTAAGGAGCCGGGAGGTGGGTGGCGGTTCGGCGTAGATTACCGCAAGCTGAACGATATCACTAAGAAGGATCGCTAACCCAATACCCTTAATTGAGGAGACACTCACCCGTCTTGCAAGAGCCCGCAATGCATTCAACCACATTAGGCTCAAAGAATCAATTGAAGACCCCGCCACCTTCCGGACTTGCTACTGCTCTTACGAATACCGAGTTCTCCCCTTCGGCTTTTTGCGATGGACGGCGTCCTTTCAGCGCTTTATCAATTCGACATCATTTGACTACCTCGACCTCTTCTGCACGGTATATGTGGATGATATCTTGATTTCCTCCGATGACCCACTGGAGCACGAGGAGCACGTGAAAAAGGTGTTGGAACGACTTCGCCAAGCTGGTCTGCGAGTAGATATCAAGAAGAGTTCATTCTCCGTCAAATCCTCTACCTCTTTCGATGTACGAAGCAAGTGCGGGAGGTGGTGTTCAGTATCCGACCCGCTTAGGTCTCAGAGTCACTTGTGAATCACGTCAGCTAGGGAGGTAACCTTAAGCTGCCGCTGTTACTGCACCTGTTGCAGTAGAGAGAGCCTTGGCGAGATCATCCATCCACACCGTCGACGCCGTGACCGCCCCCTGCGTCTTAGTGAAGTTGACGAGCTTCTTAAAATCGGCGAAGGTCGGGAGCGGCGGGTTGATACTCCAGGCCTTGAGCTTAGCGACTGCTTGCGCGGCGTCGAAGTTTGTGGCCCCGACGGCGGGGAAGACGGCGGGCATGTTAGCTGGGTTGGCCGCGACGGGCTCACCACCCATTTCGTCGTACGGGTTACGGTTGTAGACCAGCCAGACTGGGTGATCGGCAGAGATAACGTCCACGACGACAGCGTAGTTAGTCTCCTCAAATGGAGGGTCGTCAGCTTCGTCGACTAGCGTGGCTTGCTCCGTGAGCGTCAGCTCGCTGACCGGGCGGATATCGTGCTGGAGTACGACTCCGAGCGGGTAGACGAACTTCGGAAGGGTCGGTCGCGACTTAGACGGGGGTAGGGCGGGTTTCGCCTGTACTAACATATCGAATACCGGGTGGATGGTGACTTTAGTCCCTATGGGTACTGGATTCGGGTCGCCAGTCATGTCGCCGAGAGTGATCAGGGCCGGGGAACGGGGGACGACGACATATTGTCTTTGCTTGTCTTGGACCAGCGGAATCGGGTCGCAGTGTTGTATTGCATCGCCCAACGCTAGGACAGAGGCTAAGTCGGAAAACTCAGTTGACTGCAGCCTTGCGAGAGCATCACCGGCGCTGAGTTTCGGTAATGGAGGTAACGGGTGGGCGTCCAACCATTTGCAGAATCCTTCGACGTCATTGGTTTTGGACATTATAAAGGCAAGAAAGTCGTCTGGGCCTCCATCTACTGATTGTCAGCCTGTGCTTAGGGGAGCTGAGTGTGTTGGTTGGGGCAGAGGGTTGCCGGGTTACCTACCAGCTAGAAGAGCATCGTTGATAGCTTTCTCCACAGCTTCGAATTCTGCATTAGTGCCCGACATGGTGATGAGATGAGACTGGGATGAATGGAAATCTGAGAGGGAGGCAGTATTTATTTCGTGGCTCGGCGTAAGTAACTCGTCGGGTAAAAGAAGGTATCGGGACACAGAGCTAGGGGGTGCGGTTATACGTCGCACCCCCTGCGGATAATCGTCGCACCCCCCCTTGACCACCTTCGCATCCTCTTGATAAAGCGCATATCTCGCGGACGTATATCTCATGGACGTGTGTCTTTTGGGCGTGCATCTCATGGGGTGTATTTGACGAGTGTACATTTTATCCCCTACACTGTCAATATCTCGTGCAGCCTTATAACCTTTAAGCGGTCATTACCCGGGAAGGCACCCTATCCGGGGACTTAGTATCTAAATTACTGTATGCGGGGCTTTGGCCCCTAAACTTTAGACGATCGTTACCCGGGAAGGCCCTTATCTAGGGGCCTACCCTCTAAACTTTAGGGGTCGTTTCCCAGAGGTTACACAACGTATATTCTCACGAGCGTACATCTCATAGGCGTGTATCTCACGGGCGTACACCTCACAGGCGTGTACCTCATAGGCGTGCATCTCACAGGCGTGTACCTCATAGGCGTGCACCTCATAGGCGTGTACCTCATAGGCCTGCACCTCATAGGCCTGTACCTCATAGGCCTGCACCTCATAGGCGTGTACCTCATAGGCGTGCATCTCATAGGCCTGTACCTCACAAGCGTGTACCTCATAGGCGTGTACCTCATAGGCGGGCCTGCACCTCATAGGCGTGTACCTCATAGGCCTGCACCCCACAGGCATGCACCTCACAGGCGTGTACCTCACAGGCGTGCAGGCGTGTACCTCATAGGCGTCTACTTCATAGGCCTGCACCTCATAGGCCTGTACCTCATAGGCCTGCACCTCATAGGCCTGTACCTCACAGGCCTGTACCTCATAGGCCTGCACCTCATAGGCCTGCACCTCACAGGCCTGTACCTCATATGCGTGCACCTCACAGGCCTGTACCTCATAGGCGTGCACCCCACAGGCATGCACCTCACAGGCCTGTACCTCATAGGCGTGCAGGCGTGCACCTCACAGGCGTGCACCTCACAGGCGTGCACCTCACTGGCGTGTACCTGACAGGCGTGTACCTCATAGGCGTGCACCTCACGGGCGTGCACCTCACGAGCGTGTATCTCATAAGTGTGTATCTCATAAGCGTGCATCTCACGAGCGTAGTAAAATAGCTATAGTTCAGACGGAAGGGAGGGTGCGACGATTATCAAGGGGGGTGCGACGATTAGTAGAAAAGATATGAGAGGGTACGACGATTAGTAGAAAAGGTATGAGGAGGGGTGCGACGATTATCAAAGGGGGGGTGCGACGATTATCAAAGGGGGTGCGACGTATAACCGCACCCCAGTGTTACCCCACCAAAACCTTTTTATCGCACCCACAACCTTTTCCACTTTAAACAGCTACAACAATGATTCTATTCTACACTTAATCTGTGAGTTTCGAATAATGTCCTAAATATGCGCTGACAGATCGTATACTCCAGATTGTCCTACCAATTTCCCTGGTGCTCATAGCTGTTGGATATCGCCCACAGGCCCTCCTGGCGACAATGGAGCTAAAGAGTGACGTACGATGGCCCTGGGGTACGTCGGGGTGCCTACTGGTACCTACTGGAGCCTGAAGCCATCTGGACATTGTCCAGAGGTGGCCCACGATGGTTCAACTGGTGCCTAGATATGGCTCTATGGCGTTTGGACGTGACTCAGCGTGTTCGAGGTTGCCTGTTCGTCGTACGAGATAAGTACTGTGTGCTGTTTCTTTCTGTTAGGTAGAATGAGTTCATAGACAATGCCCATCTCAATCATTGCTCTTATACTATCATAACCAACAATAGCACACCCACAGTCGAAACTGCAGTTAAATTCGAACTCCGCGAGTCAGACACCCTTAATGAGACTGGCATCGCTGTTCTCAACCACCACAATGTCTTCTTAGGCTGGATAAAGAAGGATGATATACACGAACTTCCCTTATCACACAGCAAAACCATTTCCAGCTTGCCATTCCCGTATGCATTCTCCACTCCATCTACCCATTTCTCGCGTATGGCTGTTCATGGAGTGTTGGCGAAGTTCGTCTGCTCGCTAGAGTCTTTTTCTTTCTGGGCGCGCGAAAAGAAGGGAGTCCATTTTGGGGCCCATCGATCGAGGGTGAGCGTGCACGCGAGCCACGAGGCGCCCACCGGTCGCTCACCGTCGCTCACCGTGGCTAACCTTATTCGCGAGGTGGAAGTGATTAAAGTGGTATGGTGTGAAAGTGAGCTTGGAGCGGATTTCAGTTCTAGTGTCTTGCCAAGAAACCCACCGATAAGACCCCGCTGGACGAAAGAAGGTCTGTTCTTCTCTCCAGCGTTCAGTCTCTATACGAATGTGAAGCTCTCGCACGGGTTCTGCATGCGTCTCGCAGGATAAACCGTAGAGAAGTCTATTGCCAATCTAGTCCTTCGGCTCTTCTAACACTTTCACCTATCAAGGAGCTGGAACGCAAAGTTCAAAAATCATGGTTCGGGGAACCGCTCGTGTGGACGAGGATTTGGAGATATCCCGGCGCCTTACTTTGGCTCAGTGCTGACCATTAGCAAGATGAATTTCTCACTCGTGAAGGGGTGGAGAAAGTCCTCAAGAAGGGTCCTATTATCTATAGGTTGACCAGATCCACGAAATCCTATGCAAGCAGCTGTAGGACGAGATTCAAGGGCCCGATCTACGATTAGCGGGCACAAATCAGGCACTTCAACATCTCTAGTCGCACTCGGAGCCGCCTCTTCGGTCGATATCAGGGCTAAAAAGGATTAACGCCAAGACGAAGTCAGCCTTGGAGTGACCGGCGCCATTCTGCAAGCTTAAATAGTTCAGTCCACCCTACAGAGCAGCCGAAGCACTGACTTCCGAAGTCACAAGGTTTGGGGGTCTCTGGCCAGCTAAATAGGGCGTCAGACAGCTCTCCTTCTCGTTTAGCCGAGGACCAATCACACCATAAGCTGCATGATAACCAACTGGGTCCCAGCCTGATTTTTTGGGCAAAATGCTGCACTCAATTCGCGTAGGCTTGCAAGTAGCGAAATATCAGCGCAAGAGCGACAGAAAGAAGATAAAAGCTAGCAAGCCGCATGTTCTCTTGCCGCCAAGGCTAAAATCTTTACCATTTCCCATGGACCTTTTCTGAACACCCTCTCCATCTAGGATGTCGCGTGTTGCCAAGAATTTTCGAAGGCTTATCTCTCGATGGTTGTTTGAAGGGGATCAAAACAATTCTAGCACCCTCCCAGTGACCCATTCCGACCAAACCTCAGCCGCTCCAAGCTCACCACCGCCGGCATATTGTTCAAGAAACGGTAGTCCCACTGCATCTGAGCAGGATTCAATCACCACTCCACCTCCTCACGATGACGGTTGTAGCTTTGGTGGTAGTCTATGCAAGACCCACGGTGGGGAAGGTCAAATCGACAAGAAACCAGACCCAGAGAAGTCGAACGATACAAAGAACTCAGTGAAAGAGAAACCAGCCAAACCTGTTTTCGTTTCAGGTTGGCAAACAACA
>Ga0335072_10002275_pt1 | contig 29960 bp, 18 predicted proteins | sample Lox_Sample_21_FD_206725 | JGI IMG/M metagenome (GOLD analysis project Ga0335072, IMG submission 206725) | Soil microbial communities from Loxahatchee National Wildlife Refuge, Florida, United States - Lox_Sample_2.1 | ecosystem: Environmental > Terrestrial > Soil > Wetlands | place: USA... | reverse complement strand
AAAGCTGTTGCCGTCATCCCCGTACCACTTCTTTGTACCTGGATAAGGACGGGCCCCGAAGCTGGCGAGCGATCCCCACACAGACGAAGTAAACGGAACGGGGATACTGGGATCGGAGTCGCTGAAACGCGGCTCGATGTCATCGTTCACACGCTGATAGCGGTTGATCTGGCCCCACGGCGTTTGCCACGTGCCGAAGTCCGTATTCAGGCGCGTCACCGCGGCGTCAAGAGCGTTGAGCTGATCGGCCGCAGGAACTTTAGAGGCGATGTAGTCTTCGACGAGCACGCTGCGATCCCGATTCATGCGCATGCCGGTGCGTCGAATCTCTTTGCCCCAGAAAACTGCCAGTGAAGTCGCCACCGAATCGCTGGCCCAGCGCAGATCCCACTTTCGCAGCGTGTCGATTTCCGTTGCCAGCTTGGATTTGAGTGGATCAGAGTCGGCGAGGCCGTCGTAGGCACGGATCAGCGCGGGGATGGTGTTCGTGAACCACGGCAGATAGCTGTCATATGCGGCGGAGATTAGCGAGTCGAGCGTGAAGTCGTGCTTGTTGCTGAGCACTCGGATGGCGTGAAGACCGCGCGCTGATTCCGTTCCCTGCTCCACATAAACCGGATAATCTTCGCGCTTGGGTGAGTCAGGTCCGGCCGCAGACCATGGCCAGTTGTTGGAGTTGTATAGCCAGCCAACATGCGGATTGAGCAGATGCGGAGTCTCCTCAACGGTGAGCAGGCCCTTGTATTCGGTGGCCGGGTTGCTCCCATCCACCGGTTTGGTCCAGTCGAAATGAGTGTCGCGGCGCGGGATGTAGTTGCCGTGGAAATACGCGATATCGCCGTCGGCATCCGCGAAGATAGTGTTGTTCGAGGAGTTGGCGTAGAGTTCCATCGTCGTCCAGTACGACTTGTAGTCGTGCGCCTTGGTGCGCAGATAAGACTGTTCCAGCGCGGCAATGGGGCGCTGCATCAAACGGATCGCGACCCACTTTGTCTGACCGTCGCGGCTTTCGCTGCCGATGATGGGACCGTGCTGCGTAAAAAAGGCAGTGAAGGTCTTCTCCTGCATCCCCGTCGGAGTCTTGTAGGGTACAACGATGGCCCGAGATGCAATCGGGCGTTGCTCGGAGCCGAACTTATAAAACCACTTGCCGTCTTTCTGTGAGACGGTTTCGAAATACTCGTCGATTGCGTCGACATTGGAGGAGGTGTGCATCCATCCAACGTGCGGATTGAAACCCTGATAGACGAAGAACTGCCCCCACGTGACTGCGCCGTAGGCATCGAGTCCCTCGTCGGAAGTCATCTGCAACTCAGAACGGAAGAAGAACGAAGTGTGGGGGTTGATGAGCAGCAAAGCGTGATGATCGACGGTATTGGAGGGCGCAATGGCCATGCCATTGGAGCCCGTCGGCTCCGCGAAATCCAGTTGGTCGTCGATGTTCTGGGCAATCTCCGGGCGATCGATCGAACTCAGCGCGGAAGGCGATTTCGAATAAAAGTCCCCGAGAGCATCGAGGTGAATGCGCTCGATGTCACCGCCGATGGACCCCTCGGTGAACGAAAGCGCCATCCACGGTTCGAAATGGGTGATGACGTGCGGATGCAGGTCGGGATGCTTGTAGAGGTAGAAGTTGAGGCCATCGGCGAAGGCATCCATCAGCACTTTTAGCCAAGCGGGGCTCTCTTTGTACTTCTCCTTCAAGTCAGCTGGATCCATGAAGAGCTTCTGACGCAGATCCTGGATGACGCGCTGCTCACCTTCGGCTTCGGCGAGGCGGCCAAGCGAGTTAAGGTAGTTTGTCTCCACACGATTGAAGTCGTCCTCTGCCTGTGCGTACTCCATGCCGAAAACGGCGTCGGCGTCAGTGTGGCCGTGAATGTGGGCAATACCCCAGTCGTCGCGGATGATGTTAATGGCCTCGGCTTCTTTTTGCCAGCGGGCGAGCTCGGCGGCGGTGGGCTGATAGGCGGTTTGCGCAGAGAGAGAGATGGCAGTTGCGAAAACTGCCGAAACAATGTAGAGAAGCGACTTGGAGGGCATGCGTCCTCAGAGAATTTGAATATGGCATCCATTAGATCACGGTGTGGGGCAGTCGATCGGACGGCCCCGTTTTTGCTAGGGGCAACGCCTCGCCTGAACTATGAACTTCTTAACACTTCACGGGAACCCCAGCCACTTGGTTGGCGTACCACCTTTGCGTATGCTCAGCGACCTGAAACTAGCCCTTCGTCAGTTAGCCAATTCCCCCGGCTTTGCAATCACTGCCGTCATCACACTGGCTCTTGGCATTGGCGCCAACGCCATCGTCTTCAGTGTCATGAATGCCCTTGTGCTCAAGCCTCTCAACCTTCCCGGCAGCGAAAATCTCTACAGCGTCCAGCGCTTCACTTATCCGTCGCAGTCCTATCCCGACTACGTTGACCTGCGCGATCGCAACCATACGTTCGAGAGCTTGATGATCTTCCAGATCATCGGTGCTGTCGGTGTCGATACCGGCGCGCATCCCTCGACTGCGTGGCCCTTCCTCGCCAGCGGCAACTACTTTGATGCTCTCGGGGTGCAGCCCTACCTTGGCCGTTTCTTTCATCACTCCGATGAGAAAGGCAATAACAGCGCTCCCTACGTCGTTCTCAGCTACGCCTATTGGCACAGCTACTTCCATGGCGACCCCGGCGTCATCGGGCATGCGATTTCCATCAACAAACACCCCTTCACTATCATTGGCGTCGCTCCATCGACCTTCCGCGGAACCGAGCTCTTCTTCGCCCCCGCCATGTGGATCCCCATCGTCGAGCAACCCACGGTTCAGGGCTCCAACGAACTTCAAAATCGCGGCGACCACTCTCCCTGGGTAATCGGACGTCTCCGCAAAGGCGTCACTCCGGCCGAAGCGACCGCCGACCTCAATACAATCGGCGCAGCGCTCGCGAAAGCCTACCCAAGTGAAGATGACGGCGTGAAATTTTCACTGGCCAAGCCCGGCCTCGTCGGCGACTTCCTCGGCGGTCCGGCACGGGCATTTGTGGCCGGCCTCATGCTGCTTGCCGGCCTTATCCTGATCGCAGCGTGCGCCAACCTTGGCAGCCTCTTCGCCGCCCGAGCCTCCGATCGATCCAAGGAAGTGGCTCTGCGCATGGCGCTCGGCTCCCGCCGTCGTCTCATCGTGCGTCAACTGCTCACGGAGGCTATGCTGATCTCGATCACTGGCGGCGTTCTCGGCCTCGCCGGTGGCGTGGTCCTCCTACGTTTCCTCAGCGCCTGGCAGCCCCTGCCCGACATCCCGATCAATGTCCCTGTCAACCCCGACTTCCGCACCTACATCGTGGCTCTCCTGCTCGCCCTCATCAGCGGCTTCCTCTTCGGCATGGTCCCAGTGCGTCAGGTCTTGCGCGCCGACCCTTGGCAAATGATCCGCACCGGCATGAGCACTGACGCGATTAAGCGCTTCAGCTTGCGCGACGTCCTGCTCGTCGCTCAGATAGCCATCTGCGCCGTCCTCATCACCTCGTCGCTCGTCGCCGTCCGCGGGCTCGTCCGTTCGCTGCACTCAGACTTCGGCTTCAATCCCCAGAACGTCATGCTCGTCGATACGGACCTCCAGATGGCTGGCTACAAAGATGAGCAGGTCCCGCAGATGCAGCGCCGCATGATCGACGCCATTGCTTCAATTCCCGGCGTTACCACCGTCGGCACCACGAACAACATTCCCCTTGGCCTCGGTGGAGGCGACTCCTTCGTTTATAAGGACACCACCACCGATTTCCGCCCCACCAACATGGCTGCCGACGCCATGAACTACAGAATCTCTCCCGGATACCTCGCTGCCGCCGGCACACGTCTCCTTGCAGGACGCGATCTGACGAGGAACGACACAAAGAGCGCCACCCGAGTCGCAATCATCAATGAACGCTTCGCAATCAAAGTCTTCGGTTCTGTCCAGAGGGCCATCGGCAGCCACTTCAAATACTGGGGCGGAGAGCGCGCCGAAGTCGTCGGCGTAGTTGAAGACGGCAAGTATCGCACCCTGACCGAAGATCAGCAACCGGCGATGTTCTTCTCTTTCCAACAGCACACCGATAGTGATACCTGGCTCGTGGTTCGCTCCGCCCGCGATCCGCAGGAGATGGCTCCGGCACTAGACCGTACGTTGCATGACCTCGACTCCGCGTTGCCGCTTTCCATCCGCACATGGGACTCCGAGATGGATTCCGCCCTCTTCGCCGCGCGTGTCGCCACTGTCGCTCTCGGCGTCCTTGGCCTCCTCGGCGCCATGCTCGCCATCACCGGAATCTTCGGGATGGCCTCATATGTCGTCTCAAAGCGTATGCGCGAACTCGGCATCCGGGTAGCGCTCGGCGCCGGACGCCGGCAGATCCTCGGCGCATCCCTCGGTCGCGCCTTCCGCCTCCTCGCCTATGGCTCGATCGCCGGTATCGCTCTCGGTCTGCTCGCAACAAAGGTCCTTGCCTTTATCGTCTACCAAGCCACTCCTCGTGATCCCTTCGTACTCACGGGCGTCACCCTTACCATGCTCGTGCTCGGCATGCTGGCCGCCCTCATACCCGCGCGCCGTGCATTAACTGTCGACCCGCTCATGCTGCTGCGCGACGAGTAGTTCGCAATCCTTTTTCCGAACCTTGACGATTGGCTACGCCACTGAACCAAAGGAAAATCGCCGGCTGTTGACAAGATTTTGGTCTCAAAGCGACAGTGGCCGGGTTGGACAAGTACGACTGACTTGTTTGCAATAATTGTCGTGCCATGCCCGTACCACGTTTGGTGATTCTGATCATCGCGCTTGTCGGTTGTTCGGCCTGTGGCATCATCGGCACGATCATTAACCTGCAGATGGTCGAGAGGGTAAACTCGCAAATGCCACCGGAATCACAGTTTTTCCCAATCGGGTGGTACATCGCCAAGTCACTCCGCCTCAAGCGTGAGTATCGCAGGCTCTATCCCAACGGGAAGCTCCTCTTGGCCGAGAAAGTAGTGGCTGGCGGGATGTTTGTCTGCGTAGCGGCCTGTGCCTGGGCACTCGGCTTCTTCCAACTCATCGGGTCTTATAGTGCCGGGCAATGCGTTAGACTGATGCCTTCCTCGCTGCTCACGGGATTTCTCAAGCCTAGCCGCTTTTAAGGAGTGATCCGTGTCGGTGGATTGGCGATGAGACGCTGATCGAGAGCCGCGACGGGCTGCGCAGCCCGTTTCGCGAGACCTGTCCACGGCAGTTGCAGCTGCTTCTGCGAGTGAATGATATCAATTCCCAATGTGCGCGCGCTCTGTCGAAGGTGGCAACGGGGCAAGAAAGCCTTTCACCGGTCGATCGCCGTCGCGGAAGACAATGTACTCATCCCCTGTCAATTCGATATCCTGCGCTTTAACCGTGCTGAGCGCATCGTTGCCGGCGAGAACGAGCACCATGCGACTGCGATCGAGCGGGTTCTCGGCGGCAACGATCAGAGCCTCGCGCTCGGATGCGTGGACGGCGCCATCGACTTTGAAGCTGGCGCCGTCGAAATCGAGACGCATCTGGGCAGACCAGCGCTCCAGCGCCGAATTGGCCTCCGGCCGGCCCACGAAAACCACGTCGTGATGGCGCAAGGTCTCGTCCGAAACTTCGAAATCCTTGTAAACAGGGATTTCACTCTCATATGCTTCCAGGAACTTTTGTTGCAGTTGTTCGGCGGCGTAGCGATTCGCGCCCGCATCCCGAACAGTCCCGAAGACAATGACGGCCGAGGGCAAACGCCGCCAGATGTCATTGACGAGGTAAGAGGGACCGGCGGGAAGGTTGAGAGCATCCAGATGCGCGGACACGCGCGTGAGCCCCGCCTTCTGCAGGAAGGATTCGGCGCGCACGGGTTTCGTCGCGTTGGCTGCGAAATATTCGCGCATCAGTTTGAAGAAGGCTTCGTCACCCATGCTTACGCGAAGGGAATCGAGGAACAGGACGCCCCTGACTCTCTCAAGCCGATATTGATCGAGCGGAGTCAGCGCACCTGTCTGCAGGCTGCGCCAAGTGGCGCGCTGAGCGTTCATTGCCTCGTCGAAGTCTTCCGACTCAAGCAGCTTGTAGTATTCGGCGGAGCCCGCTACCAGCCAGGTGTCGGCGTCGGAAGCCGGCAATACCCATCCCTTCCACAACCTGTTTTCGTAATGAGGCTTGCTCGAGGCAGATACCGGCATGGGCGTAGCGGAGGGCGATGAACCGCTCAGCCGCAACTTCTCGTTCTCATCGATCGAGGCGCGCAGGGTCGAACTCGGCTCCGCGCCAAACAGGTAGTAGCCGGACGGAAACAGGCCGTCATCTATCGGGGCATCGTATTTCTTGTCGGGCAGCCATTCACGTTGATTGGGGCGGCCGAATGTAGCCCATACCATCATGTGCGAGGCCATATCTGCCGTCACGACCTTCGCATCCATGGTGGAGACAGCGACCAGAGGAGGTGTCCGAAAGGCGAGAAAGCCGAATTGCTCATCGATCTGTCCGCGGTGCTCGCGATAGAGCTTCTGCCAGGCCGTGTCTCTGACGCCAGGATGATACGGAATGAACTGCGGATCGCCTTTGGGGTCGGGGTATCCTTCCAGCCGAACGCTGAGATCCTTGGCGTTGTTGTCACCCCAGTAGAATCCTGGCGTGTCTCCGAACCACTCGTCCTTCGAACTGCGCCACAGCCTGGTGTGAACCGTGCCCAGGTCGAAGATCGCGATCTCGTTTGTCTTGGCGTCTCCCATAATCCACTCGTTGGTGTAGAGGCCGTTGTTCTGCTTGCTCAGAATGCGAACCACGTCGTCGATGTTGTCGCTGTACTGGATGGCCATGCGCGCGCGGAACGCGACCGGGGTCCCGGAGGGGTTGAACGGTGTCTGATCAATGGTGGTTTCGGTTAACACCACGCCCGCATCGTTCTGGTACCAGTCCGTGCCGCTCTCAATCCCGCCCGGATAGCTCTGCATGAGCATGTGGTGGCCGGAAGCAGGCTTGATGTCGAGCATCACGTTCGTCTGCTCAGCCAGGGTGAGGGGCCACCACGTCACATGTCCGATCACCATTTTTCCGTCCCGTGTGGCAGGGCCGGTCGCCGCAAACGCGCTGCAGTGATCTCTCAAGGAATCGGGTTTGCGGCCAGAATACGGCGGAGCATCGAAGCTCATGTCTTCAAGGCCCGTCGGCGTGGCGGAAACTGCCGAGGCGAGCTCCCCCATCTCCACCGTTGTGTTGGCCACCGCGATATCCAGCAGATCGATGCGACGGTCTTTCCATCGCGCGCCTGCATCAGAAGCGCCGTCGGCAATGCCCCGCATCTCTTCAAGGATCTCCTTGTCGAATCCCCGCAGAAACAGAGCATTCGCAGTGGTGCGGTAGTCATCCCAGCGGTCCTTCGACCCGAGCAGGGCCGCGCATCTTTCCAGATACTGCGGAATCTCATGCGCCATCAGGTGGCCATGCTGGTAGCCGCGTTCATATGGCCCGCCCTCGATGTGAAGGTAGATCCATCCGGCGGCCGGGTACCGGTAGGCCGGTCCGAAAGTCTGAACGGCGTCCCGCGCCGGCCACTCATCGCCAGCGGAGGCAATCTCGTCCAGATTCACACCTTCAAACCATGCTTTGCCGCGAAACTGCCCGCCGCTGCCCGCCATCAGCACCACCTGATCCTGACTTCGGCTGGCGACAAACCGTATGAAGACCCGGCTCCATGGCCGGGTTCCTGCCAGCGACTCTGTATGCACGTCAAACGGCATCGATGCCATGCCGAGTGCCGCGCCAGTCGCGATCGGTGTACGGTCAGTGTCCTGCACGTCCAGGTCTTCTGTGCGGATCCATCCGCTCAGCTCATACCGCTTGCCCATGGTGAGCGAAACCGGCGCCAGCCGAACCAACACATCCGGAGAGTCCGCGGCCCGTTCCAACCGGATGGACTTGCGGCCGTCTCGGAGAACGCTCGAATCGACCACCGCAGACCCGCGATCGACGGTGTACTTCGTCTCTGCAGTATCGAAGGATGCTTGGAAGACGGGTGTGGTCGCGTGAGCTACGGTCACTAGCAGTAGAAGGAAAGGAACACGAATCATATCGTCCCTCCGGTCTGAAATCAATTCGCAGCGAGCCAAGGCGAGCAGCGGAAGGTGCGGGCAAAGCCGAATCCATGAAGGAAAATCCGGCGGGACACACCGGACGCGGTGATTCAAGATACAACGCCGGCGTCCTACTTTGGAATAGTTATGGCAGTGCTGCTAGTGACCGCCGCTCAATTGTTGCAGGCCAATGTGCTCATCCACAGCGGTTTGCGCGGCAAACTTCACTCCTGATCAACCTCATCGGATAGCTCTGATGACCTGCGCGGTTCCTCCATTGCTCCTTCCGGGTCTCGGCGATACCGCTTCCATACAAGCCAGGTGGAGACGAGCCCTATAACGACAGATGCAAATCGGACGAATCCATCAGTGCTGTTTACCGTTCCTTGTTTTCGACGAGTTAGGCGGAGACATCCGCTACGGCCTTCGCGCCCTGCGTCGCAGCCCCAGCTTCGCCGCTGTCGCGTGCTCTCACTCGCGCTCGGCATCGGTTCGACCACGGCAATGTTCTCGTCGCTTCGGGTAGCCCCCTCACTCTTTGACAAGATGTGAATTCAATGGTCAAGCGTGAGAGCGTAGATGTCGGTGCTTCCAATATCGGATCTCTCGCGTGTTGTAACCGAATCGCTTTGAATGCGAAGCGAGATCGCGCATTACTCAGATCGCAAAACCGGCTCGTTTTACCGGGTCCGGGCCGATCACCTATACTTCTCATCAACAATCTGATGGGAAAGGAGAAACTGTTCCTGACCAGTTTGGCCACAAACTCCTGTTTCGCCGAGATCTAGAAACCGCGGACACGAGATTATGGCAGGACACGAAATATTGGCAGTGCCGGACATGAGGTTTAGGCACTGGACACGAAAAATTGGCAGTGAACATAGAGGGGAGCAAGCAATGGCAAAGTCTGTAAATAAGGTCATCCTTCTGGGCAATGTTGGCAAAGACCCTGAAATCCGCTCCACGGGCGGCGGCACCATGGTTGCCAACTTCACGCTGGCAACCACCGATCGCCAGAAAGATCAGTCCGGCAATTGGCAGGATCGCACCGAGTGGCACAACCTCGTGGCGTTCACCCGGCTCGCAGAGATCGTGCGGGATTACGTGAAGAAGGGCTCGAAACTCTACATCGAGGGCAAAATCCAGACGCGCAGCTGGGATGACAAAGAGTCGGGCCAGAAACGCTATCGCACCGAGATCATCGTCAACGATCTTTCTTTACTCTCCGGCCGCGACGACAGTTCAAACTCCGGCGGCTACAGCCGTCAATCCAGTGCGGTGACCAGCATCGACCAGCGCCAACCCACCGGTCACGATGACTTCGGCCAATCCGCCGAGATCTCCGACGACGACATACCCTTTTAGAAATCTGCTCGATTCTCCTCTTCCGAACCGCCCCGTTTTCAGGGGCGGTTCGATGTTTAGGGGGCAATTCTCCGTTCACTCCAGGAAGTGTCCCGATCGTCACCTGCGACATCGACAGCGCGTGCCAATATAATCTTCGCTACTTACTCAAACAACTATGGCAACCGCAGACCAAGTCATACCTTCTCCCGTCGTATCTGACACGCCCCGCAGTGAACGCGGTTTCTGGGCGTTGATTGCGACCCAGTTCCAGGGCGCTTACAGCGACAACATCCTGCGCAACCTGTTACTCGCCATGATCGTCGGCATGGGCCTCGGGACGAACCAACGGGACACGTTTGTCTCCATCGTCACCTTCCTGTTTTCCATGCCGTTTGTGCTCTTCAGCATGACGGGAGGCTGGCTTGCCGACCGCTTCAGCAAACGGCAGGTCACCATCTGGACCAAGTTGATGGAGATCGGCGCGATGACCATCGCCACAATCGGTCTGGCCACCCACCAAACCACGCTCGCCCTTATCGCGCTTGGCCTGGTTGCCACGCAAGCGGCGCTCTTCGGCCCGTCGAAATACGGCCTTCTCCCCGAGCTGCTTCCCGCGAAGCGCCTTTCGTGGGGAAACGGAGTCATCGAACTCGGCACCTTCCTCGCCATCATCGTTGGCACCATAACCGGCGCGACAATGGCCGAGCGCTTCCATGGTCACGAAGTCTATGCCGGCTATGTGCTCGTTGGATTGGCCGGTATCGGTCTAATCACAAGCCTAGGCATTGATCGCGTTGCTCCGGCCGCTCCCGAAAAGCGTTTCCGCCTGAACTTCGTCGGCGATCTGTGGCACCAGATCAGGCTGATGCGCCGCGATCAGCCGTTGTTTCTCGCGGTTCTCGGCAACACCTATTTCTGGTTCTTGGGATCTTTGCTTTTTGCAACCGTCGTTGTCTACGGCCCTGACGTCTTGCACATCAACCAGACCAAAACCAGCTATCTGAACGCCGCGCTCGCCGTCGGCATCGGCATTGGCAGCATGATCGCCGGCATGCTCAGCGGCAACAAGATCGAGTACGGACTGATCCCACTCGGCTCCATCGGCATGACATGCACAGGTATCGCGCTCGGCATGATGCATGTCGGACTCACCGGTTCGGCGGCTCTGCTCGGTCTGCTCGGGTTCTGGGCCGGCTTCTTCGCCGTGCCGGTCAATGCGCTCATTCAACATCGTCCCGCCGAAGAAAACAAGGGCGGCATCATCGCCGGAGCCAACCTGCTCTCCTTCGTCGGAATCGCGCTTTCCTCTGGCGCATACTTTGTCTTCACCAAATTCATTCACCTCAACCCACGCGGCGTCATGCTCGCCGCCTCTGTCATCACCGCTGCCGGAACCGTCTACGTACTTATCCTTCTTCCGGAGTGGTTCGGCCGCCTCATCCTGTTCTTCGTTACGCACACTGTGTACCGCGTGAAGGTTCTTGGCCGCGACCACTTCCCGGAGAAATCCGGCGCCTTGCTCGTCTGCAATCACATGTCGTTCGTCGATGTCGCCCTGCTGATCGCCTCAACCGACCGTCCTATCCGCTTCCTCATGTTCAAAGGGCTCTATGACAACCGCATCATTCATCCCTTCGCCAGCATGATGAAGGCGATCCCGATTTCCAGCGAGCAGCGCCCCCGCGAGATGATCCGTTCGTTGCGTACCGCCAGCGACGCGCTGCGCAACGACGAAATCGTCTGCATTTTTGCCGAAGGCCAGATCACCCGCACCGGCCAGATGCTCCCCTTCCGGCGCGGTCTCGAACGCATCATGAAAGGCATCGATGTCCCGATCATTCCCGTGAATCTCGACGGCGTTTGGGGTAGCATCTTCAGCTTCGAGCGCGGCCGCTTTCTTTGGAAGATGCCCCGCCAGATTCCTTACCCCGTGACTGTCAGCTTCGGTCAGGCAATGCCCTCCACATCCACCGCGGTGTCGATTCGCGCCGCCGTGCAGGCTCTCCAGGCGGAAGCCTTCCATCAGCGCAAACGCCGCATGCGCACACTCGATCGCTCCTTCGTCCATACGGCGCGGCGGTTCCCGTTGCGATTTATGATGGCCGACGGCAAAACGCCGAAGGTTAGCTGCTTCTCCGCACTCACGAAAACCATTTACATTGCTCGTCGGCTTCGCTCCGACATCGGCAATCGACAGATGATAGGACTTCTGTTGCCGCCTTCTGTGGGCGGCGCTCTCGCCAACTACGCTCTCACCATGCTCGGTCGCGTCCCTGTGAACCTGAACTACACCGCATCCAGCGAGGTGATTGCATCGTGTGCCCGGCAATGCGATGTAGAAGTCACCATCACCTCGAAGGCCTTTGTCGAGCGCTTTCCCAAGCTTGAGATCCCCGGCCGCACCATCTTGCTTGAGGATGTCCTCCAATCCCCGAGCGCAACCGAAAAGCTTACGGCGCTGCTGATGGCGCTCATGTTGCCCCAGGCGTTATTGCGCAAGGCGATCGGATCCACAACCACGCAAAACAACGTAGACGATCTCGCGACGGTTATCTTTTCCAGCGGCAGCACCGGCGATCCAAAAGGCGTAATGCTCACGCATTACAACCTGACCTCGAACGTTCAGCAAGTCTCGCAGGTCTTCATGCTCGACAGCGGCGACAAGATCCTCGGCATCCTCCCGTTCTTCCATTCCTTTGGCTTCATGGCCGCGCTGTGGATGCCCGCTGTAAACGGCATCGGTGTGGTCTACCATCCCAACCCGCTCGATGCCAAGGTGATCGGCGAACTCGTATCTCACTATCGCGTCACATTCCTCATCGCCACGCCGACATTCCTGCAGGCCTACATGCGGCGCTGCTCCCCCGAGAGCTTCGGCAGCCTGCAGTACGTGCTGGTCGGCGCCGAAAAGCTCTCCGATCGGATTGCGGTCGCATTCGAGGATCAGTTCGGCATTCGCCCTCTGGAAGGTTACGGCTGCACCGAGTGCTCGCCGGTCGTCACGGTGAATGGCCGCGGCTTCCGCGCTCCGGGATTCCATCAAATCGGAGCACGCCGTGGCAAGATCGGCCATCCGCTCCCCGGCATTACAGTAAAAGTCGTTGACCTCGACACCGGTCAGCCGGTCGCCTCCGGTACACCGGGGATGCTCCTCGTCAAAGGACCAAATGTCATGAAGGGCTATCTGGGAAAACCGGAAAAGACAGCCGAAGTCCTGCACGACGGCTGGTACACCACCGGGGATGTTGCCATCCTGGAAGAGGACGGCTTCCTCACCATTACCGATCGTCTCTCGCGCTTCAGCAAAATTGGCGGGGAAATGGTGCCTCACGTCCGCATTGAAGACAAACTGCAGGAACTCTCCGGCGTCACCGAGCAGGTCTTCGCTGTGACTTCGCTTCCCGACGAAAAGAAAGGCGAGCGCATCATCGTAATCTCTACGCTATCCGACGAAAAACTTGCGCCCGTTATCGAGAGGTTCGCGCAGTGCGATCTTCCTGCGCTCTGGAAGCCGCGCGCCAATCAGTTCTTTCATGTCGATGCTCTGCCGATTCTTGGCACCGGAAAGATTGATTTGCGCGGTGTAAAAGCCTTGGCGTTGTCATTCGCGTAACGGATGAAAGGGCTTCGCGGTGCACTGGTTTGCACCCCCGCGAAGCCCTTCCAAGCGCAACTTTCAATCTGCTTACCAGCGAGAGACCGTCATCTTGTCCACGTAGACATTCGCCGATCCGTACCCGCCTAGCCCGTCAATTTGGAAGTTGGTCAGCAGCGTTGGAGCCCATCCCAAAGCGAATGCCGATGGCACCGTCTCATCGATGTTCTTCAGTACGCCGTCTAACACAACGAATTTGTAAGTGACGTTGCCGTCATCGTCGCGCGAATAGGCAACCTGGACGTGGTGCCATGTATTCTTTGTCCAATTGCGCGGGTTGCAGGCAATCGATGTGTGCCGCCATTCGTCGATCGGGACCTCGGGCGTTCCTGCATTGGCCGTGTAATCCCAGGTCTCCGTGTACCCATCGCACTGAAACCCGTAGAGTACCGTCTGGCCATTGGCCATTACCTGGTTCATGTCCATTTCAATATTTGCGATGTCGCTCGAAGTCGAGTCCAGATAGACTTCAACGTCATAGAGAAAATTGTGCGCAGCGGTGTCAGCACCGAATGACGCCCAGTAGCGTTCACCGGCTGAGTCCTGATAACTCATCGCGAACTTGCGCGTGTAACCGCTGATTGTCGGGGACGAGACCATGCTCATCGAACCCGAGGCCAGGTCACTGCCAGTGCCCTCGTCAGCCGTCCCCCGCCAGTAATAGTTCTGCGTCTGGATTCCGTTAACCACAATTGCGGTCGAGGGTATGCTCTCTAGTGCTGCTGCCGCCACCACCGAAATAGGCACATCCGTTACGCACACCGCGCCGTGATTTCCCCATGACTTGACGTGCAGCACATGGGAACCAGTCGGCGCGGTCACTTGAGCGTTTACTGAGGTGCTGTTCACGATTGTTGTATTGGTGCTGTTATCGAGCGAGTAGCCCATCGCTGAAATGGCCTGCGAGGAGCATGTAGACGCTTCCGCATTTAAGAGAAATGGCGAAGACACCTGCGCTCCGGAAGCCGGCGATGTAACTGTGACATTTGGAAAAGCAGGCGCTGCGCAACCCAGCAGCGTAACAAAAACTAGGCCAAAGGCGTACTTCATTCTATTGCCTACAACTTTCCCCGAGCGCAGAAACGGCTTACAAGATCCCTCTTGCTCGAGACAGTCGGCACACTCTCTTGCTGGTGCGCCAGGCAGCCCTCAGATCTACTCGACCCGCAATCTCTGGATTGATGTCTTGAAATTACGGGACTGCAAGCGGAGCGTCAATACCGGAAAGTCGAAAACGACGCACTTGAGTGACCATCGTCACTATGGAAGAAGGAGGGCCAAACTCCGACTGCGCGAGCCTCAGGCGCGCTGTGAGAGGAACGTCTCGTCACAAGATGACTTCGTCATCAGTCTGTCGTGTATCGGATCTCCAACCGTCGCATACGGATGCAGGAGTACACCAGGACCGCAGTAATCAAGGCCAACAGTCCAATCACCGCAACCCATGCCGAAACCGGTTCGGTCTCGACGGTCAGAAGTGCGAAGACTCCCTCGGCGGGCACACTCACCGGCATCAGGTGACGAAGGTACGATGCCACGCTGAACTTTTGCAACAGCGACGGCATCACGGGATTGATCGCTTCCCATCCCAGCAGCAGCATCGCGCCGGGCATAGGATTACGAAACATCAAGCTCAGCAGTAGAAAGATCGAACCATATCCTAGGCATGCCAGCACCACGATCAGCAAGTAGGCCTCAATCTGCCCGAGCCCCGGCCCGTGCAGCATGTAATCCTGCCCTGCCGCACCGTAGCCGACATACATCAGAATGAAATCGATAATCATCGCCGAGCCGAACACGACAACCGCACTCACAGCTCCGGCAAAAAACTTCGCCAGCAGAATCACTTCGCGCCGAACTGGCGAGAGCAGGTAATAATGCAGGCTTCGTTCGATCATCTCGCCGCGAATCAGCCGCGAGAAGATACCCAGGCACCCGAAGAAAATTCCCAGCCGCACGTAGTAGAGCTGAACCACACCCGCGAGCACCTGCGTATCGTCGCTCATGTTGAAACCCCGATGCGTGTCGATCAGCAGGTGAAGGAGAATGATCACGACCGGAATGAACGCCAGGAAGTAAACCCACCAGGCCCGTTTCGTGAACAGGTTGCGCCGGATTTCAATCCGCGCAAAGCGGCGAAACTGGATCCACCACAGCGCCCACGGCTGCTGCCGCAGAGCGCCTATCAAACTCGCAAACGCTTGCTGCATTATGCGGCGCTCCCGTCTGAACCGATCAGATACTGATAGATCGCGTTCGCGTTATCGTCGGCCGGCGCAACTGCCTCAATCTTCACCAGGCCCTCTACAGCGATCTCATTCAATACTCGATAGAACTGGTCGATGTCGGCAGTCCGCACAAAAACTCCATGCCCGTCCGTGTGCAGCCGCGCTTCGACACAATGATTCACCGCAAACATTTTCGAGGCCAGCAACTCCGGACTGTTACAGCGAACCAGAACCTGCATGGGCTTGTCACGCACCTCTTGCCGCACCTCGTGAATATTGCCCTGCGCTATCAGGTATCCGCCTGTAATCAACACCACGCGGTCGGAGATGCGATCCACTTCATCGAGAATATGGCTCGAAATCACCACGTGCATTCCCTGGCGTCCGAGTTCCTGAAACAGTGCCAGCGATTCGGCTCGTGCCATTGGATCCAACCCGTTGAGCGGCTCATCCAGAACCAGCACCCTTGGATGATGCGCGATCGCTTGCGCCAGACGGATCTTCTGCCGCATTCCCTTGCTGTAGCCGGCAATATTGCGGCGCGCGGCCGCCGCATCCAACTGAACGCGTTCCAGCGATTCCGCAGTCAGCCCGTGCGCATCCTCGTCGCTCATCCCGAACAGCATCAGGCCGTCGAGCACAAATTGGAATCCTGTGAGCCCCCGCGGAAACGAGTCAAATTGCGCGCAGTAGCCCACATTGCAAAAGAACTGGGTTGCATTTGCAGGCTCGAGACCAAGCACGGAGATTGTTCCGCGTGAAGGCTGCACCAGCCCCGTCATCAGGTTCATCAGGGTAGTCTTGCCCGACCCGTTCGGCCCGACCAGGGTCGTAATTCCCGGCCCGAGCGTCAGCGTAATGCGATTCACACCAAGGACTTCGCCGTAGAACTTCGAGACATTTTCGAACCGGATTGTGTCGTTCGCCGGAGTCATCCGCGCACCACCTCGCGAGCTCGAATCCGCGCATTCAACACCGCGATGCACATCAATCCCGCTGCAATCAAAACCGTGATGATCGCTCCGGTGGGGAGCCACAACCTCGGGTTTCCGAATGGTGGAACGCCCAGCAGACGCATCCAGAGCTCTGTCATCACCACCGGAACATTCAGCAGCAGTCCCCACTTCGTTCGCAGGATCGCCATCGCGATTCCACCTACCCCAGCCGGGACGAACACCACCGCAAAGATCGCGCCAGTCGCAATTACCCGCCACTTGACCCACGACGAAACCGCCAGCCCGACCAGCGACAGCAAGACGATCCACACAATCGATCCCACAAAAATTCCGATTGCCACTCCGAGATGTGACATCGCCCACGGTTGCGGAGACGCGTAGCTCTGATAGACAAAGAGGATCAGGCAAGGAAACCATGTCACGTACGAAAGCATGACAAATACTGCGATGAACTTGCCTGCGAGATACCCGAATCGTGTAATCGGATGGCTCAGCAGAATTGGCAGTGCGTTGTCGCCCAGATCAAACGAGAGCAACCTCGGCGCAACCCACGAAGCCAGTACGAGCGCAAACCAGCACTGCGTCTCGAGAACACTCAGGAAGAACTTTTCGTTGATTTCGAGAACAGAATCTCCTCGCACAATGAGCATTCGAGCAACTGGATTATCAGCTACGTAGATCATCACCATCTCAACCAGGCATGGCAGCAGCGACAACACAAACAGACCGATCGTAATCTTCGACGACCATGCCTCTTGCAGCCCATAGCGCGCCAGCACCAGCGGACGCGACCACAGCGCAGTCGTTCGGCCGGAGTACGGCTGATATTCATGCAGGAAGACTGACATGATCGACCCGCCCTCCTTCGTACTCCATAGCCCGCAGGAAAATATCTTCGAGAGAATCGCGGCGCTGCTGGATGCGACGAATTTGCACGCCCTGCTCTGTCGCAGCAACATAGAGATCGCGCGCACTCAACACGTCTGGCATAACCAGCTTTACCCGGCCACCCGGGAAACACGCGCACTCGCATCCCAGCGAGCGCATCTTCGCGGCAAACCCCTCCGTACTGCCCGCCATTTCCAGTTCGATGAAGTTGCGATGCGACCGCCGCTCCTCTTCAATATTTGAAATTGCAGCGATGCGCCCCTTATTCAAGATCAGCACCTCGTCACAAGTTTCATCGATATCGCGCAACAGGTGCGATGAAATCAGCAGGCGGGTTCCGCCCTGCCGTCGAATGTCCTTGATGAGCTGGATCATGCGCTGGCGTGCCATGGGATCGAGCCCGTTGGTCGGCTCATCCAGGATCAGCAGCCTCGGCCCATGCGCCAGGGCCTGCGCCAGCTTGATTAGCTGCTTCATTCCCAGCGAGTAGGTACTGACTTTGCGATAGCGAACCTCGCCTAGTCCTACAAAGAAAAGCGCTTCGTGCGCGCGCTCTAACGCTTCATTCGCCGGCAATCCGGACAATTCCGCCATGTATCGAACAAACCGCACGCCGCTCATGTTGCCGATGAATGAGTCGTTCTCCGGCATGTAGCCCACGCTTTGCCGGATACGCATCCTCTCGAAATGCACGTCCATCTCGAGTATTCGCGCCCGGCCGGCGGCCGGCTCGTGAAATCCCAGCAGCGTGTTGATCAGTGTCGACTTACCTGCGCCGTTCGGCCCGAGCAGGCCGATGGCGTGACCGCGCAGCTCTCCCGTCAGTCCATTCAGAACGGTGCGCCCGCCCAGCTGCACCTCCAGACGATCAAGCTCGATCACGCCCATGGCATCTATTACGTGCAACTTACTGCATTTGTTCCGAACCCTGAGATTTTTCCGCTCTCAGCAATCTGCCCAGCGTCAGAAAATCAAACCCAAAAAGATTGCTGTTGCTGGCCATCTCGATTCGCGCATTCTTGCCCCACGCGCAAATTGCTGTCGGATGCGAATCGGCCGCCAGCTTCTGCATTGCCGCCGCCGCGTCGCCATTCAGATGCGACAACAGCGGTGTCAACACCGGCCCAAGATTCTGATACGCGACCGCCGAGTAGTTCTCGTTCTGATCCACCGGCAACAGCGCCTTGAAGCTCGCCGAGCGTCCCAGAGAATCCCCGGTAGCATCTGTATGCAGCGCATCCATCAACAGGGCCCGCGTCGGCGTGATGATCATATATCCGTTGGCGAAGGTGTACTCCGCAACTTCCGCGCCCGTCACCGTATCGCGCACAACATGGAACGTCTGCGCGCCAACCTGGCTCGACTCGATGGTGACTCCATGCGCATCTTCGCCTTTTGCATCTTGTACGTGATTCTGGATCGCCTGCGCCAGCCGCTCCAACGTTGTCTCAAGCCGTCCCGAGTCGCGCACTTCGATCACTGCTTTCCACGAAGGCGTCGGCAGCACCGGCCCATCCAGCGCGAACAGAAACTCTCCGCCCAGGTTGCCCGCCAGGTCATTGCGGATATCAATGCCCAACTCCGCCTGCGCCTTGCTGAATTCATCTGCACGACTCTTGTCGGTCGACATCATTGCAGCCATGTCGTCGACAATTTCCGTCGGATCCTTCGAAACTCCGGCAACTGCAAGGGCTGCGTTCGGAGAGACAAAGTCGAGAGATCCGACAGCCGCCGGAGCCCCCAGCCACGAGGCAACGCGCTGACGATCTCCTGCGAATTCCAGGTTCAGGTGATTTTCCGTCGCTCCATTCGCCTCGCGATGTTCCGCAATCAGGTAGCGCACTGATCCGATCCCCGATTCCGCGAGGAATGCGTCTCCCTTTGCATTCTTCTTCGCATGCTCTTCCATTCCCGCCATCATCCCGTGCAAATCGGCGGCAAGAATGATCCCGGCTCCGCGGCTGTACGCCGCTGAAATTTGCTGACCAAAGTCCGTCGCTGCGAATCCGCTCGAACCGGCATCGAGTTGCGCATCGATGGTTTTCAACGTGGCGATGCTGTTCGAGAAAGCAACTTCTTTCCCCCGCACCAGTGCATATACTCCTTTGCCCTCGCTTGAACCGGAAGCACTTTGGAGGCCCGCTTCGTCCAACACCGTGAGTCCGGGCTTCGATCCAGATCCAAACTCCTGCTTCAGCAGGTCGGCTAGTCCGCTCCGCCCTACATCCGCTACCACCGCAAATCCCGGCTCCGATTTCTGTTTCATTGCTACGATCACCATCTCGTCGCCGAGATACTGACTCAGGTCGTGCACCTTGTTTACCAGTTCATCCAGTTCCGCGGTCTTGTTATCGTTGCCCTTGTTCCACCATTGCTGCAACACAGGGCTCTGCTTCAACTGGTCCTCAAAGATCGCCTTCGCCTGGGTTACAAAATCCCCAAGATTTGGAATGCTCACATAGAGCTGCGTATCGGCTGGCATGCGACTCAGCAGATCGCTGTTGTAACGCGGCTGCGGCAGGGGGATCTGCGCGATCTTATTCTGCAGCGCCGAAAGCTCTGCAAGCAACTCGATGTACTGATCGCGATTCTCGCTCCACTCGACTTGCTGGCTCACTGGTTCCGGCGCCAGGCTGCTGCTGGTCGTGTATTCATTCCCGGCCTGAACCGTTGCCCGGGCCCCGGCATGCGCAACATTCACCGAGCCCTGCAGGACTCCGATCCGCGAACCTTTGATGCCCGCATTCACTGAGAAGACTGTGCCTGTCACCGCGACACGGCAATCGTCCGTGTCCACATAAAGATGCCCTGAATTGCGATGTGCGGCCCGCACGATCACGGCGCCATGATCGAGCGCCACCGTCATGTTGTGTCCGCGCGCGCCGATGCTCACCTCGCTACGCTCATTCATCTCCACTGTCGATCCGTCTGCCAGGTGAAGAACGGCGCGTGATCCACCAGACGTCCGCAACTCGTCGCCCTCCTTCAGTTGCGCGCCCGCCGTCAAGAGCCGGTCACCGGAATCCGTAATCAGCGATGCCGAGCCGTCAATCGACTGCACTTCAGCCCGCACGCCCGCCGGAATCTCCCAGTACGCCTTGTAGAGATAAAGTCCCGCCGCGGCAATCGCCAGTGAAGCCGCCATGGCCCACGCCAGCGACCACGGGCGCAAGGCGCTCTTCGCCGGCATCACGGCCTTTGGCCGCATCACCTTCGGCGCCGACCAGTCCACTACGCTTGATCCGCTGCGGAGCCGGCGCAGGCACACGCCACACTCCCGGAGATGCGCCTCGACAAGCAGCGCCCGGCTCTCAGGCAGCTTGCCGGCCTTGTACGCAGCCAGCAGCGGTCGCATATCGTCGCAGCTACCCACCGTCGCGTCTTCGGTAAACGGAATACCAAGCCTCTGCGCAACCTTCTCCGCCGCCGCCGAGATCTGCCCCGGCTCGGGCCTCTGTTCGCGCATCGCCTGCGTAGCCTGATCCAGAATCACGTCTTCCCGGTTCTTCATTGCTTCCCCCGTTCCATCTCTTTAAGCTGCTTTTTCAGCCTCGACCTTGCCTGGTGCAGAGTTACGGCCACCACCGCCTGCGACGTCTGCATGATGGCGGCAATCTCGCGGTTGTCGAGTTCCTCAACGTAGCGGAGCACAAACATCTCCGCCGCTCGTGGACTCAACTCCCCGAGTGCCTTGCGCACCCACCGCACCTGTTCCCTGCTCGATAACTCGGCATCGGGCCGCGAGCCCAAGCTGTGCGAGGTTAGATCTCCCGCAGCATCGAGCGGTTCACTCGCCGCCACGGCTCTCCGCCGCAACAAGTCGAGTGCCGCATTAACGGCAGCACGATACAGATAGCTGCCCTCATTGCTGATTGCCCGTTGTTCGCTGCCTGCCAATCGCAGAAAGACACTTTGTGCCACGTCCTCTGCGTCTGCCATGCTTCCGGTAATGCGATACGCAGCCGTTAGAACCCGCCGATGATGCGAGACAAAGAGCACAGACAGATCTCTTTGCAATTCCACCGCCGGCAGTGTTGGACTGGCCATCGCCACGAGCTTGCCTTCCTGACTGTTCATAGAGATGACGTTGGAACCATCCGATTATTAATCGGTTAGTCCAAAATACGCCAAAAGCTCGAGGAAAGTTCAGATTCGCTCGGGGATGATGCGGCAGATCGAAAGATGAACAGACGCCTGCTTTCTTTTATCCGGTAAGTAGCCCCTATTCGGTCTTCGCCAGCGTGGCGATCAGGTTGTCCCGGTTTCGGTTCGCCAGTCTATCCGCATTGGCAAGCACCCGCATCCAGGCCATGACTGCCAACCCTGCCAGGACCAACAAACTTGGCACGGCAAGCCACCGCTGATGGAAATGGATGCACAACTCGAAGACAACAATTCCGCACCCCATGACCACCACTTGCACCAGCATGCTGATCAGGGCGCTGGCTTGCGAACCACGCTGCCTTGAGATGCGGCCAAGATTCACGCGATACGGCATGGTGAGCGACAGAATATTGCCCGCGGCAAGATGTGCCGGTAACGCAAACAGGACCCACGCGGCTGTCATAGCAAGCAGCAACAGGTCAGGCTGACCCAGCCGGGACGCAGCAAAAGCTCCCGCAAGACTCGCAACGATCAGGTAGAGCGCGCCATGCATCAGATTCTTCGCGAGCAACACCGTCCGAATCGGCGTCGGCGAAAGAAATAACATCTGGATGCCGGTTCCCTCCGCGCCGAGGTTGTTGAAGATCATTTGCGTGAATCCCAGCAGCGCATAGCACACACACAATGGGAACGCGAGTTCGAATGGCCGCAATCCCAACGCGGCGTTACGAATTACTGTACTGATGATCAAAACCGTCACCAGCGGCGCACCCATCGCAAAGAGCAGCGGCATCGATCTTGGAATCATGCGCAGTTCTTTCTCGATCACGGCGGCGACCGGTCCGGAACCGTCAATCAGCCACTTGGTGTCGTTCGGATTTCTATTTCGCGCCGCAGGCGAATCGCTCAGCTTTTCGCCGCGATATTCCCGGCGCAGTCGCAAAGCGAGCAGACCACTGGCGGTGAGTATGTACAGTCCCAACATCCCTAGAGGCGTTATCGCAATTTGCGGCTGTGTCAAGGCATCCCCGGCCATTCCCGGCGGTGTCCAGGGCTCGATTCGTTGAGCCGTTGCAGCCCACGGCTTCATCTCTTTCCAATACTCTTGCTGATTCCGTTTCGCTGCCGCGTGGTTTGGGTGCTGATAATGCACACCACTGTGTAAGGCAGGGTTCAGCAGTTGCAGGCTCAGCATCATCACCAGGAAAATCGCGCTCACAATCTCCCGGGTCCTGCGTTTCGCCAGCCAGCGATCGATCCACGCCAGCACCATCCGCGCCAGCACAATGTTGAAGATCGCGTAGACAGCGAGCACCAGGACTGCACGTCCAAACCAGTCAGGACGCGCCAGGGTAACGCCGGTCAGAATTCCAAGACAACAGATTCCACCCAGCAACGCAGGTACGTCGACCAACCCAAAGACCACATTCAGCAGGAAAAACGACCGAAAGCTCACGGGGAAACGCAGCAACCCGCTGATGTCAAATTGCTCTTGGAACGACGCCAGCGCAATCGGCAACACCTGCCAGACCAGGAAGACCGCCCAAAACAGGAAGGACAGAAGCTGCGCGTGTCCGCTGGAAATCATGGAATAATACGCGCTGGCACCGAGACCAAACCCCAGCCCCAGTCCCATGATCGAATAGATGATGAAAGCAACACCGCGAGCGCCCAACTCGAAAGCGCCCTGCACCGAGCGTACGCTGTTCACCACCATCCGCCAGCGCATCGCAAGCAACGCCGCATATTGGCGACGCGCCATCGAGCCCAATGCGCCTGGCGAAATGGACGGCGCTTCGTCAACCTGCGCTAGGCCAGCCATGAAAGCTCCTGCGGAGACTCCTGCCCACCCGCTCCCACGATCGAGAGGAAGATCTCTTCCAGCGTAAGCCTCTGCTCACTTTCCGTCCCTGGCAGGGTACTGGCCACACCGGCCCTTAGATCCTCGATGGAACCGTTCGCAACCAGCCGTCCCTGATGAATGATCGCGACGTGACTGCACAGCCGTTCCACGATCTCCAGAACGTGTGTCGTCAAAAAGATCGTCGCTCCGCGGTTGATCATGCCCTGCAACATGGTCTTCAGCATACCCGCCGCGATAGCATCTACGCCTTCAAAGGGTTCATCCAGAAACAGCACACGCGGCCCATGGATCACCGCTGCCGCCAGCGCCAGTTTCTTCTGCATGCCATGCGAAAAATCCGTGATCAGCTTCCGTCGCTCGTTTGCCAACTGCATGAATTCAAGCAGTTCCTCGGTCCGGCGATTCACAGTCTCGCGTTCCAGCCCATACATCCGGCCCACAAACCGCAGATACTCCGGTGCCGTGAGCCGTCCCAGCAGCGCCATTCCCTCAGGAACCACGCCGATCTGGCGCTTCAATTCCAGCGCATTTGCGCCGAACGGTTTGCCCAGAATCTCAATTGTTCCCGAAGTGGGCTCTAGCAGCCCTGTCAGCATCTTGATCGTGGTGGATTTCCCTGCCCCATTGGGCCCTAGAAAGCCAAAAAATTGGCCGCTCGCTACCGTGAGCGTTACGTCCTGGACCGCGGTCAGCGCGCCAAAGCACCGGGTCAGTCCTTGGGTCTTAATCGCCGGAGTTTCCATGTTGGCCAAGGATAACAAGGAGCATTGATCTCACAAAATCAGACTCGGGCGGCAATCAATCCTGTGCACGTCGATTTGTCACAGTTCCGCCAAACACGACCGCAATGAGTCAAATTTCCTAATCTTTGATCCCTTTCTCTAACGGATCATTGTCCCGATCCGTCACGTCCACAATCGCTGCCATTCGCCTGGCGATTTCCGGCGTCCAGCTTCCTTCTGCCACCCGCCAACACCAGTTTCCACGCGGAACCGATGGAGTATTCATGCGCGCCTCCGAACCAAGTTCCAACAAGTCCTGCGCAGGAAAAATCGAAATCGCCGCGACACTGCCCGCAGCCGCACGAATCATCGGCCATGCGGCTTTGCCCTTCATCGGACCCAGCGAGGCCTCTGCGGCGCAACGCTCTATTTTTCCCAGCGTGCTCCACCAACCTTGCGTCGTATCGTTGTCATGCGTGCCCGTATATGCCACGGTCCCCGGCGCGAACTGGTGCGGCAGATGCATGTGCGCGCCCTTGTCGCCAAATCCAAACTGCAAAACACGCATGCCCGGCATCGCCAGGGTACTTCGCAGCGTATCCACTTCCGGAGTAATCAGGCCCAGGTCTTCGGCCACCAGTGGCAACGGCCCCAGAGCCGATTCGAGCGCGCGAAACAACTCCAACCCCGGCGCCTTCACCCATTCCCCATTGATTGCCGTCTCCTCGTCAGCGGGAATCGACCAGTAGGCCTCAAACCCCCTGAAATGATCCAGCCGAATCATGTCGTACAGCTCGCGCGAACGCCGGATGCGATCGATCCACCAGTCAAATCCCCGCTCTTCGAGCACATCCCATCGGTAGAGAGGATTGCCCCACCGCTGCCCCGTCGGCGAAAAATAATCCGGCGGCACGCCTGCGATATGGACAGGCTGTAAGTCTTCATCCAGTTCGAAGATATCCGGATGCGTCCAGACGTCCGCCGAATCCATGTTGACAAAGATCGCCACATCGCCAAGAATTCGAATCTCGTGTCGCGCCGCAGCCGCCCGCAGATTGCTCCACTGCACCGCAAAGGCAAATTGCAGCGCCTGCTCCTGCGCGAGTGCGCGTCCACTCTCGGCTAGCACGCGTGCCAGCGCGCTCGGCTCGCGTCGCCGAATCGCATCCGGCCATTTCGTCCACGCGCCGGTCTTGAACTTCCGTCGCAACTCCGCATAAATTGCGTAATCGGTCAGCCAATTCGATTCCTCACGGCAGAATTCCTCAAATTGCTGCCACTGCCCCGCGAGGTCCGGATCATGCGCGGCACGATCCAGAAAGTTCGCAGCCGCCTCATATAGCATCGGAAGCTTGCGCTGCTCCACATCGTCAAAATCCACGCTGCCGCCTGAACCGCTCAACCCTCCGATACGATCGCGCTCGATCCAGCCCCAATCCGCCAGGTATTCCAAGCTGATTAGAAACGGATTGCCCGCAAACGCCGACGACCCCGCGTATGGCGAATTGCCATACCCAGTTGGACAAAGGGGCAGCACCTGCCATACATGCTGTTTCGCCGCCGCCAGAAATTCGACGAACGCGTGTGCTGCGGGCCCAAGATCCCCGATTCCGCCATAGGATGGAAGAGAGCTGATATGCAATAAAACGCCGGATGAACGCTGGAAAACCATGCACCCATTGTGCCCCATTCCCCGCGGCATCATCGCGATGAGTAGGAAATGGGACGAAAGGCGGCAAAAACACTAAGGCCCGCTCCCAATCTACGGAAGCGGGCCTTTCCCCCAACGAACACCTTAGGACGTCCCCTTTATCGGCGTCTTCCTCGCAACGAGCGGGGAATCTATTCGCCGGAAAGTGGGCTCTGCGACTTTGCATTGATACGCACGCGCCCATTCTTGCGATAGTTGCTGATTACATCGTTGGCAAAGATCTCGAATGCCTCCTGCCGTTTCTGCTCGAGAATCTGATCGCGCGTTTGATCCAGATTCTTGGCAATATCCGCATCGCTCGGCTGCTGCTTGTCCAGCAGTTTTACCACTACCCCCGTGCGATTCGCGTTGATCGGTCCGCTCAATGTACCCGGTGTCATCTGGAACAATTGCGGCGCGACCTGGCCCACATCGCCGAGATCTGGAACCTGCCCGCTCGCGCCCACAAGGTCGCTGGTCTTGAAGCTCGCACCCATTTCCTTCGCGGCCCTGGCCAGATCATTTTCGGCTTTGGCTTTGGCGGCCAGTTCTGCGGTTTTCTGATTCAGCAACGCCGGGACTTGTTCGTTTCTGTAATCGTCAAGAACATGACTCTTCCAGTCTGCGAAGGTCGGTGCATGAGAAGCGATTACATTCTTCACCTGAAAAATAGCGTAGCCTTCACCGGTCGGCGCCGACTGCGGCGGATCACCCGCCTTCGCTTCGAAGGCATGCTGAATCAATGTTGTACCGTCAGGAAGCGACGGAATCACACCCGACGCATTTACCGGCGGCGTCGTGACCACCTGCAAGTGATGAGCTGCAGCAGTCTTATCCAAGCCGTTCTTGATCGCCTCTGACGTCAGCGCCTTGGCATACGCTTCCTGAGCCAGAGTCGATTTCTGCCTCAGCAAGGTCGCCTGAATGGTCGGCAGCACCTCGGCCAGCGATTGCGTGTGCGCCGGCTGCCGCTCTTCCACTTGCACGACGTGGAATCCGTACTGCGACTTCACAACTCTGATGTCGCCGATCTTCTGCATGAAAATGGCGTTGTCAAACTCCGGCACCATCTGCCCGCGCTTGGCAAAACCCAGTTCGCCACCGGAATCCTTGCTGCCAGGGTCATCGGAATATTTTTTCGCCAGTTCCGTCCAGCTGCCGCCATTCTGAAGCTGCTTCAGCACGTCGTTGGCCTTGGCTTGGGCTGCCGCCACTGTCTTGGCATCGGCGTTGGGTGCAACCTGGATCAGGATGTGCCTCGATTTCGCCTGCTCCGGAACCGAGTACTCGCTTTTGTGCGCGTCGTAGTATGCCTCGATCTCCTGCTGGGTAGGCTGTTGCACCCCTCCCGGCACATCATTGGGAGTAAATGCGAAGTAGCTGATCACCCGTTCCTCGGGGACCGCATTCGCGTACCGAGCTGCATTCTTCTTGAAGAATGCTTCCAAATCCGCGTCTGATGGGTTGATCGACTTTCGGATATCGTCCGACGAGATGACCGCGTAATCAAACTTGATCTTGGTGCCGCCCTTAATGTATTGCTCGCGTGCTTCCTTCTCGCTCACTGAAACGCCCGCCGTCACGTAGGCGCGCAGCCGCTGGATGGTAATGTCGTTCTTCACGCTGTCTTCGAACTCTGCAACCGACATGTCGAACCGGCTCGCAATTAGCGACGCGTATTGATCCTGCCCGATGAACTTCCCATTGGGAAACAGGATTTGTCCCGCCTGTCCCTGGTGCAGAAACTGCGCGACATCATCGCTGTTGGCCGTAATGCCGAGCTTAGCCGCCTCGGCCAGAAGAATCTGCTGCTGAACCAGTTGCTGCCCAACCTGCTGCTCGAACAGATTCACAATCATCGGATTCGACGCATACTGAGGATTGCGCTGCTGCAGCTGCTGCCGCGCCTGCATCGACACCTTCTCCTGGGTGATGGTCTCGCCGCTCGAGAAGAACTTGCTGTACCAGTGCGGATACACCACGGCATAGGTGCCAGATGACATACCCCCACCTGCCGTCAGGCCAGGAATCAGGTAAACAACCATCGAAACCGATGCGGCGGCGATGATTACAACAAAGAGTGCTTTGACAAGGCGATTGTCTTGCGATTGCAGAAAACGGATCATGGGTGGGTGTCAGCCTTCAACTCTCTACGCGCATGCAGGAAACGTCGCCACCCGACCGATTAATAGGACTTCGGGGGCCATTCCCGTGCAAAAATGCGGCATTTCTCGCTCGTTGCGATTCCCAATCATTATAGACGACCGCGCGTTTCCGTTGCCTTCCGGCCCGACCCGGCTCGCCTCTGGACGGCAGACCCGCAACTCCAAAAACGCCGGGCGCCCGCTTGAGCGCCCGGCGTCTTACATTGTCATTCCTGTCTTACGATCTTAGCTTCCTGTCTTACAAAAGTCCTACAGTTTCCAGCAAACTCTTACCGCCAGTAGTAGTACCCATCAGCGTAGTAATACGGTCTGTAATACACCGGCGCGTAGTAGTTCGGCGGTGGGCCATACGGATAACCGTACGGACCACGGCGATAGAGATTCGGTCCACCTGGATAGAGACCCTGAGCCAACCGCATCGCTTCCTGTTGCGTGACAGGTTGCACCGTAACCGGGGCCGCGAGGTGGAAGCTAACCAACGCTTCCGCCGGGATCCACACGCCCGGACCCGACGATGCTGCTGAGCCTGCAGCACCAGCAGCGCCACCGGCCGCCGCACCAACTGCAGCACCGGTTCCACGGCCAATCGCCCCGCCGATGATCGCGCCCACCAGCGCTCCACCGATCGTATTCTCAGCCGAGCGCGCACCCTTGCCAGGCCCCTTCACCTTGAACTGATCGGATTGCAGCGGATAACTCTGTCCCATCAGATCGAGTGAGGTCAGTTGCAGCGCTAGTTCATTACTGCCCGTCAATGAACCTTTTTCCGATCTCTTCACTTCCGAGATCACGCCATGAAGAGTTGCGCCGCGCGGAATCGCCAGAACTCCGCCCATCGTCACATCCTGGATCACGGTGAACTGAACCGGCTCACCTTCCTTGGCGCGCTTGCTGTTCACAGCCTCACTCGTCCGAACCTGGATCAAAGTTCCCTGCGGCACCGTAACCGGCCCGTTCGGGATGCTGTACCGCGGCGGAGGCGGAGCTTGAGCATATCCAGGCTGCCGTCCATATCCCGGAGGCGGCGGCGCTTGTCCGTAGCCCGGAGGCGGCGCTTGTCCGTAGCCCGGCTGACCGTAGCCCGGCTGGCTCTGCGGATAAGGCTGATTTTGCGGATATGCCGGCGGCGGATTCTGTCCGTATGCAGGCTGCTGCTGGTTTTGGCCATTCCAATTCGGCGGCGGAGCCTGGTTGATGCTCGGCGCATTCTGCCCATTGTCCTGGGGTGGTGCTCCTTGCGCGTCGGCCATGTCATTGGCGGGATCATTCAACGGTGCGCCCTGCGCATTCGCGTCGTCAGCCGGATTGCCGATCTTCAGGTTGTTGTGCACATTGGTCACACCCGGCACACCCTTCACTATCGACTCAGCCAACTGCTTCGAGGAGTCGCTGGAAACCGTGCCCGAGAGGGTCACCTCGCCCTGGATCGTCGCGGCAGTGATCAGGTCGTTCTTGAGAGCCTGCGATGCATCCAGTGCATGCACCACATCCATCTCAATCTGTCCGTCGGTGCGGGGTCCGCTCGAAGGCGCGGCATCTTGAGCCAGCGCCATCGTTCCCGCCAAAGCAATCACTCCGATTCCGGAGAATATCTTGAATATCCATGACCTATTCATTGTCTTGTCTCCCGCATGCCTCGATGCGTGCACTTATTTTGACGGCAGCGTGCGTTTGCCGTCATGGTTACTAACCCGGCGCCGAGGCAAAAGTTCCGCGCTTTGGTAATGGAAGTTGGAGCTGCTGTGCAGCGCCAAGCCTTCAATCTCCTAGGCTTACGCCTCCGCCGCCTGCTCTTCGGGCGCTCCCGCCTGCACTAGGTCCTCGCTATCTGGAAAGAAAATCTGAAACACCGTTCCCGAGGAATCGCCAGCTGAGGCCGTCCGGCTGCGCAGATGGATAATTCCATGATGCTTCAGGATGATCTCATGACTCACCCATAAACCAAGGCCCGTGCCGGTTGCACCTTTGGTGGTGAAAAAAGCTTCAAACAGCCTTTCCCGGATCTCCGGCGCCATTCCGCTGCCGGTATCGGCAATCGTGATCCGGATGCCCTTGCGCTCAGTCACCCAGTCTCGCGATCTCCGGGCACGCACAATTAGCCGTCCCCCGCCCGCCGTGGCATCGATCGAATTACTTACCAGGTTTGAAATCACCTGCCGCAGCTCTCCTGCAAAGCAGTAGAGATCCAAGCCCCGGTCATAGCGTCTTTCCACCGCAATGTTCATCGACGTGAGCCGTGCACTGTACATGTCCAGCACCGAA
>Ga0335072_10002274_pt1 | contig 29963 bp, 21 predicted proteins | sample Lox_Sample_21_FD_206725 | JGI IMG/M metagenome (GOLD analysis project Ga0335072, IMG submission 206725) | Soil microbial communities from Loxahatchee National Wildlife Refuge, Florida, United States - Lox_Sample_2.1 | ecosystem: Environmental > Terrestrial > Soil > Wetlands | place: USA... | reverse complement strand
GACCGACGAGGAGCGGCGGCACTACCTGGAGCGGGAGATCGAGCGGGCGCTGTACTCGGCCCGCTGGGCCCCCCGGGTCAACGTGTCGGCCGAGACGGGCCGCAACGTCGTCAAGCTCGTGCCCGCCTTGGAGACGGCCCTGGCCAGCTGGGATCGGCGGGTGTCCACCGGGCAGCTGAACGCGTGGATCACCCGGCTGGTGCAGGCCACCCCGCCGCCGATGCGGGGCGGCAAGCAGCCCAAGATCCTGTTCGCTACCCAGGTCGGCACCAGGCCCCCGCACATCGTGCTGTTCACCACCGGGTTCCTTCAGGAGACCTACCGGCGGTTCATCGAGCGCAGCCTGCGCGAGGAGTTCGGCTTCGAGGGCACCCCGGTCAAGGTCACCATGCGCATCCGCGAGAAGAGGAAGGCTGGCGGGGGCGCCCGCCGCTAGGCACCGCACCGGCCTCCCGGCTCACCGGGGTGACGGGACCGTTCTGGATAATGCTTGAAATGATCTCCATTCACGAGCTCGCCCGGGTGGACAGGGAGCGGGCCTGGCATCCGTACGCGCCGATGCCCGGGACCGTGGCGCCGCTGCCGGTCGTGTCCGCGTCCGGCGTGCGGCTGCGGCTCGCCTCGGGCGATGAGCTGGTCGACGGAATGTCCTCGTGGTGGGCGGCCCTCCACGGCTACGCGCACCCGGCCCTGGATCTCGCGGCCCGAGACCAGCTGGGGCGGATGAGTCACGTGATGTTCGGCGGGCTGACCCATGAGCCGGCCGTGCGGCTGTGCGAGCGGCTGGCCACGCTCGCGCCCGAGGGGCTTGAGCACGTGTTCCTGTGCGATTCCGGGTCGGTATCGGTCGAGGTCGCGATCAAGATGTGCCTGCAGTACTGGCGGTCGGCCGGACGGCCCGGCAAGCGACGGCTGCTGACCTGGCGGGGCGGGTACCACGGCGACACGTTCATGGCGATGTCGGTCTGCGACCCCGAGGGTGGGATGCACCGCATGTGGGACGGGGTGCTGCCGCGCCAGGTATTCGCGGGGCTGCCCCCGGCCGGGTTCGGCGCCGGAGTAGACCCGCGCTATGCCGACTCACTCGCCGGCCTCATCGAGGAGCATGCCGATGAGCTCGCGGCGGTCATCGTCGAGCCGGTCGTGCAGGGCGCGGGTGGCATGCGATTCCACGACCCGGGATACCTGCGGGTGCTGCGGGAGGCCTGCGACGCCCATGGCGTGCTGCTGATCTTCGACGAGATCGCGACCGGCTTCGGCCGGACCGGGACGCTGTTCGCGGCCGGGCACGCCGGGGTCTCACCGGACGTGATGTGCGTCGGCAAGGCGCTGACCGGCGGGTACCTGACGCTAGCCGCGGCGCTGTGCAGCCCCCGGGTCGCGCAGGGGATCTCCGAGGGTGAGCTTCCCGTGCTCGCGCACGGCCCGACGTTCATGGGCAACCCGCTGGCCTGCGCGGTAGCCAACGCTTCCCTCGACGTGCTGCTCGGGACAGGCGCCGGCGAGCCCGCCTATCCTCGCGGTTGGCAAGCGGAGGTGCAGCGGATTGAGATGGGACTACGGGCAGGCCTAGCCCCCGTGGCAGGCCTCCCCGCAGTCACCGACGTGCGTGTTCTTGGTGCGATTGGCGTCGTCCAGGTCGACCACGAGGTCGACATAGCCGCGGCCACTGCGGCGGCCGTGCGAGCGGGAGTGTGGCTACGGCCGTTCCGCGACCTGATCTATACGATGCCTCCCTACGTGACCAGTGACGACGACCTCGCCCTGATCTGTGCCGGGGTGTTCGAGGCCGCGCGCTGCTGAACGTCGCCGTAGCGCGGGGCCGGGAAGTACTGGCCGCTGTGGTGACGGTCGTCGTGCGGCCAGTCCTCGTGTGGCCGGCCGTGTGACCGGCCCGGATGCTGGCGATCGGCCGGCTTGGCCGGATCGGCCGGGCTAGCGGCCGGATCGTCGGCGGTGAGGTGGAACCAGACCGTGGTGCCGTCGGAGTCCCGAAGGTACCCCCACTGGGAAGCCATCTGCTGTACCAGGTACAGGCCCTGGCCCTCGCCCGCGAGGGCGTCGCTCTTGACGACCGGCATGCCCGCTGATCCGTCATCCACTACCTCGATCAAGATCCCGTCCGGCAGCTTCAGCAGCACGACGGTGACGGCACCGCCCGGCCTGCCTGAGTCGGTATGCAAGATCGCGTTGGTCACTAGCTCAGAGGTGAGTAATGTCGCCGCGTCCGAGTCGATGCTGGACAGCGCGGCGCCGCGCAGGGTCTTGGTGACGAACCCCCGTACGCGCGATACCTGCTCAGGCTCTCCTGCCACCGTGACCGACCCAAGAATTGCCGCTCGGGTCCTCGCATCGGACCGTCGCTGGCGGCCTCCAGCGGGTCTGTCCATCTGCTTGCTCCTCCCATTGCGCAAGGTTTTGGGCTGCTAATGCGTATTCCTAAAGCCGCTGGGGCCGTATTTATACCTACAGCACCGCGCGTGCCCTATACCTACGTGCTATACCTAGCGCTGTACCTAGTGCGCTAGTTCCGTATTGCCGCTGTTGGTATCGGTAGGTCATTCATGTCGGACACGGCCCCCCGCCTCAATATGATGATGGTGCCGCAAGCGTACCGAGCGCAAGTGCGTCAGGGAAATTTTGCGGATGAAATCCCGTTTGGGATTTCCTACAGCGGGATCGCGATGTATGGTACTGCTTGTCAGGGCAACGGTGCCCGTTCCATGACATGCCGGAGCTATCCCGGTTGCCATGGGGCGCGTCGGCCGCGTGCTTGCCTCGGAATGTCGTCGCAAGCCGTGGGGGGTCTAGGCCCGAGGAGCGGGTCGTGTTCCCTATCGATGAGTGCCGCCCGGTGAAGGAGGTGGACGTTATGGCCATGGGGCCAACGGTTCGCAGGCGGCGGCTTGGCAGTGAGTTGCGCAAGCTGAGGGATGCCAGCGGCCTCAAGCTGGAGGAAGTGGCGGCTGCGCTCGGCGTCGCCCCCTCGACCCTGTCGCGTATCGAGACGGGCAAGGCTCCCACCAAATCGGCCTACCTCAACCAGATGCTCGAGATGTACGGGGTGACCGATCCCGCCCAGCGGCAGGTCCTCGTGGACATGGCTCGCGAGGGGCACAGGAAGGGCTGGTGGTCGGCCTTTGACGACGTCCTGCCGAGCGGCTTTGACATCTTCGTGGGCCTGGAGGCCGAGACCACCGGGATCCGCAGCTACGAGAACTCGGTCGTGCACGGGCTGCTGCAGACGAAGGAGTACGCGCGGGCCGTACTGCGCGAGCTCCAGCCGCGGCTGACGGCCGAGCAGATCGAGCGCCAGGTCGACCTGCGGATGGCCCGGCAGGGCCGGCTGGACGACGAGCCTCCGCTTGACTTGTGGGTCATTCACGATGAGGCCGTCATCCGGCGCATGGTCGGTGGCCCCGAGGTGATGAAGGCCCAGCTCAGGCGCATGCTGGAGGAGGTCTTGCCCGGCATGACGCTGCAGGTGCTGCCGTTCGCGAGCGGCGCGCACGCCGGGCTGCGCGGACCGTTCAACATCCTGGAGTTCGCCGACAGGACCGACTCCCGGGTCGCTCACGTGGAGTCCGTCGGCGGCTTCCTCTACCTGGAGAAGGACAGGGAGGTGCGCTCGTGCGCGGACGCGTTCGACCGGCTGCGGGCGGCCGCCCTGTCGCCGGGAGCGTCGGCTGACCTTATCGAGCAGGCGGTGAAGGACCTGTGACCGCCTTCGGCAGGGACTCGCGGTGGCCCGACGGGCCACCGCGTGCGGTGGCCGAGCGGCCATCGTGCAGGGGGAAAAAGGGTAAAGAGTGGAAGGGGAAGCAATGGAAGCCGAACTGAGCACCCTGCTCTGGTTTAAGAGCAGCGCGAGCGCCGTCGGCAACTGCGTCGAGGTGGCGCACTTGCCCGGCGGCGGCGTGGCCGTGCGTGACTCCAAGGACCGTAACAAAGCCGCGCACGTTTACACGCGCACCGAGTGGGAGGCGTTCTTGGTGGGGGCCAAGAACGGTGAGTTTGACCTTCCGCGTCAGTAGTAAGCGCTGTTCACCAGGCCCACGGCCTAGCGCGGAGGATGCCGCCTTCGCGTAATCCCAGCCGGGGGGAGAGAAACGGCGGGCTCCCGCGTCAATGCGGGAGCCCGCCACCTCCACGTCGGTGTTTCTACGTCTCGTCAGGCCGAATTGCCATCCTTGGCCCCGCTGATGAAATCATGCCACTGCCGGGCTGTGAATACCAGGGCCTGCCCGGTCGGGATCCATGAGTCCCTGATCGCGACCCGTCGATTGCCCAGGCAGGCGACCTCAACGCAATTGCCGCCGGTCGGGCCGCTGTAACTGCTCTTGACCCAGCGCAGAGCCGCTGATCGTGGCATAGGCTCGCTACTCATTGCGTGCCGCCTCCAGTTCTCTGATGATGTAGTCGATGAACGCGGGTGATTCCTGCGGCAGGTGTGCCGTGAGGCTCATCCGCTCCATGGCGAGCATGTAGCGGTCTACCTCGACCTGCTTGTCCAGGTAAAGGGCGCTGGTGAGGTTCTCCACGTACACCACGTCTGGCAGCTCCCTATCGGCGAAGCGAAGGATGCTGAAGCCCGTCGGCGCCGCGTGGCCACCAGCCCCATAGGGGATGACCTGGAGGGTCAGGGTCCGGGTTGTGCACATGTCGCGCAGGTAGCGCAACTGGTCGATCTGCGCGCGGACGCCGGCCAGCGGACGGCGCAGCGCCACCTCGTCCAGGATCACCCAGAGCTTCAGGTGGCCCTCCCTGAACCGGCGCTGGCGTTCCTTGCGCAAGACGACGTGCCGTTCGCGATCCTCGATCGGGAAGTCTCCGAGCGCGATGACGGCCGAGCTGTACGGCTCGGTCTGCAGCAGGCCCGGGATGAACTGCGGCTCGTACAGCCGGATCGACTGCGCGGCCTCCTCCATGCCGACGTAGGCCTGGAACCACTCGGGCAGGATGTCGTTGTACCGGTGCCACCAGCCCGGGCGGTTAGCCTGCTCGGCGATGGTGAGCAACTGCTCGCGCTCGGCCGGGTTGACCCCGTACAGCGTCAGCAGGTCCAGGACGTCGATCTCGCGGATCGCGTTCCGTCCCAGTTCGATGCGGCTGATCTTCGACTCAGACGCGCGGATCGAGGCCGCCGCCTGTCGTGCGGTGATCCCCCGGGCCTCCCGCAGGCGGCGCAGGTGGGTGCCAAGGAGAATCCGCAAGACGGTCGGCCCGTCGGAAGGGTCAGGCACGATGGCCAACCTCCTCACGTACCTGTCTACAGGTCTAGGGATAAATACCATCTGCAGTTTTCACGCAATTGCGTGATGCGGCCGATGCCTGCGGGGTGCTCGGCGCGCTTGGTGTCTTCATGCAGGTAGGATGTGTTCCGGTAGGCTTTCACCGGTATGTGCAGGTAGGTGTGCAGCTCCCATGATATCCCATTTGGGATATCATGGGAGCCATCAAACCCTTAGTTTACCGGTTTTTTTGCGGTTGTCGCGGGGTAACGCGATGGCAAGTTGGCCCGGGCCGGCTCGGCGGCCGGGCGCCCGCCACTGACCGGCCAGAAGTGAGCCGTCCGCCCGCGCGCCCATGGCTGCGCTTAGGTTGGCGCAGACCGCGCTGACCTGCGGGCCGCTGTCCGGTCGGGCGATCTGGAGCGGTTTTTCGCCCGTCGGCCCGGCCCCCCGTTGGCGCGCTGGCCCCGGCCGGATCCTGGCCAGGCAACCGCCGCGAGCGGCTGCCCGGCGAAAGCGCATCCCACGCACTTGCGCGGGCAAATGTCCGCGGGCGCCGCCGGCCAGCGCCGAAAAGCAATTTCGCGGGGCCTGGCGTGTCCGGCCCGCGCAGGCACATATTCAGGGCGGCCCAATTGCTGGCGCGGTTTTAGGCGATCTTCACGTCGTGAATTCCTGGTATGGCGAAAAACCGAAAAAGTATCGGTGACCGGCAATGGCGAGACACAAGTGACCACGGGCCGGGCAGGTGCCCGGGCCGCGACCGCCGTGACCGGCGTCCTTCTATGATCGGAGGATGCGCTATCGATCTCTTGGCCACTCCGGCCTGCTTGTCTCCGTGGTCGGCCTCGGCTGCAACAACTTCGGCGGGCGGCTTGACGTCCAGCAGACCCGCGTGGTGGTTGACGCCGCCCTCGAGGCGGGCATCACGCTTCTGGACACCGCCGACATCTACGGCGGGGAGGGACGATCCGAGGTCGCCCTCGGTGAGGTGCTCCAGGGCCGCAGGGACGAGGTCGTGCTGGCGACGAAGTTTGGCAACCAGCCGGCCGACATGGGATATGGGCACGCGGCCGGGGCCAAGGGCGGCCGCCGGTACATCAAGATCGCCGTTGAGAAGTCCCTGCGCCGACTGCGCACCGACTACATCGACCTGTACCAGTTGCACAGCCCCGACCCGATCACGCCGGTTGAGGAGACGATCGCGGCGCTCGACGAGCTGGTCAGCGAGGGCAAGGTTCGCTACATCGGGCACTCCAACCTGTCCGGCTGGCAGATCGCCGACGCCGCCCACAAGGCCGCCGTTACCGGGCGCACCCCGTTCATCTCCGCCCAGAACCACTGGTCGCTGCTCGAGCGCGGGGCGGAGGCCGAGGTCGTCCCGGCCGCCCGGCACTTCGGCCTGGGCGTCCTGCCGTACTTCCCGCTGGCCAACGGCCTGCTCACCGGCAAGGTCCGCCGCGGCCAGCCGGCCGCCGCCGGGACCAGGCTGGCTGAGCCACGCCGGGCCGGCTACGTCACCGACGCCAAGCTTGACGTGGTGGAGTCACTCACCGCCTGGGGTGCCGACCATGACGTCAGCTTGCTGGAGATCGCGATCGGCGGGCTTGCCGCCCAGCCGGGCTGCTCCTCGGTCATCGCCGGGGCGACCAGCCCCGAGCAGGTCAAGGCGAACGCCGCCGCCGGCGAATGGGTGCCGAGCCCGGCCGAGCTCGCCGAGATCGACGTGCTCGCCCCGCCGCCGGCCGTCGGCAGGTAAGCGCGTCCCGGCCCTGGTCAAGGCTTAGCTGCTCGCCACCGCCGTCTGGTACAGGCTCGCCACGTTCGGCCCGAAGACGATCGAGTAGGACACCTGCGGCGTGTCGCCGCCCTGCTCGTACCCGCCGATCACGCCGATCACCGTGCCACGGCCGGTGGCCGGGCTGACATTGGCCAGGAACGGGCCGCCACTGGTGCCGTCGGGATACCCGCCGCAGTCGAACTCCAGCTGGGTCGAGCCGTAGGCCTTCGTCCAGTTCACGCAGGACACCGGCTGGGCCGCGCCGTCTGGGTAGCCGATCACGGTGACGTGGTCGCGCTGCGGGGCGCCGGTGCGCAGCTGCTCCGCGCCGGTGATGGCCTGCACGGGCACTCCGCCGGGGCCCGCGGCGAGCTGGAGGAAGGCCACGTCGTCGCCGGGATCCTCGGCGGCCGTCCAGGCGGCGTCGGTGAAGACCCTGGTCACCTGCCAGGTCCCGTAGGGTGCCTGGCCGTCGTGGTAGCCGGGGACAAAGACATAGGCCGTCGCCTTGCCGCTCACGCAGTGCGCCGCCGTGACGGCCAGGTCGCCCGCCGGGCTGGCGATCACGCTGGCCGTGCAGAAGTGCGCGCCACTCACGTTAAGACTGGTGGTCGTGCCGGCCTCGGTTCCGGCCGGGAACAGTGCCCCCACGGCCGCGACCCCGCTGAACGCCGTGCTACTGGGCGTGCTACTCGGTGCGGGGGCGGGCGTGGTGGCCGGCGTGCTGGCCTTCTGGCGGACGAACGAGTCGTCGATGTGCCGGACGAAGTCGCCCGCCGGAGCGCGGGCCGGGGTGGCCGCGGTCAGCAGGGCCACGACCCCAGCGACCGCTGCGGAGGCCAGGATGACCAGGGAGCGGCGCTTGCCGGCCCGCTCGCGTGCGCGGGGAGCTGCCCGCAGCCGCATCCGTTCCTCCAATCAGTCCGGTCGATAGGGCCCACCAGTAGGGCAATGATGCTCAATTGTGATCTAACTGGTGCAAGTTTTCCAGAGGGAAACCTGAGAGATCTCTCTGACTGGTTAACCCGGAGCGGGCCACGGCTCGTTTGCCTGGACCGCGTGACCTTGTGCACACTTGTCGCCGTGAAGGTCAACCCGGGGCGTGAACTGGACCGGCGGATCGCGATGCTGGCCATCCCCGCCCTTGGGTCGATCGCGGCCGAGCCGCTGTACAACCTGGCCGACACGGCCATCGTCGGGCAGCTGGGCCGGGTGCCGCTGGACTCGCTGGCCATCGCGACCAGTGCGCTGGCCGTCGTTGCCTGGGTGTCGATCTTCCTGAGCACCGCCACCACGTCCACGGTCGCCCGACTGGCCGCCGCCCCCGGTACCACGGGCGCGGCGGCCCGCGCGGTCGGAGCGGCCTACGTGATCGCGGCGGGCTGGGGGATCGTGGTCGCCGCCCTGCTCGCCCTGGTGGCCCCGTGGGTGACCCAGGCCCTCGGCGCCCACGGGCCGGTCCAGGCCGGCGCGACCAGCTACCTGCGCATCTCGGCGATCGGGCTGCCGTTCCTCTACCTGTCCTACGCGGGCAACGGCCACCTCACCGGCCTGGCCAACACTAGGACGCCGCTGCGGATCGCGGTCAGCGCCAACATCCTCAACGTCGCGGCCGAGGTCACGCTGGTCTTCGGCCTGCATACCGGGCTGCGTGGCTCGGCCTGGGGGACCGTCGCCGCTCAGGTGGCCGCGGCCGCCTGGTACGCGAGGGCCTCGTGGCGACAGGCCACCCGGCCCCGCAGGCCCGGCCGGCCGGAACTGGCCAGCCTGCTGCGCGATGGCCACCAGCTGTCCGTCCGCACGATCGCCCTCGGGGTTGTCCCGCTGGCCGCGACGGCGATCGTGGCCCGGCTCGGCCCCGTCCAGCTCGGCGGCTACCAGGTCGCCTACCGCCTGTGGTACATGCTGGCGCTGTGCCTGGACGCCCTGGCCGTACCTGGCCAGGTCTACGTCAGCGCGAGCCTGGCGACCGGCGATCCGCACGGCGCCCGCCGCACCGGACGCCGCGTCCTGGTGCTCGGCCTAGCCGCCGGGACGGCGCTCGGTGTCATCACCGCGGCCCTGGCCCTGGCCGCGCCCCAGGTGTTCACGTCTGATCCCGCCATCCGCCACGCCGCCGTCATCGGCCTGCTGGCCTCGGCCGTCACCCAGCCACTCGCGGCGCTTGCCTACGTCCTTGACGGCCTCATCCTCGGGATCGGCGACTACCCGGCCATGCGGCAGGCCATGATCGTCTCGATCATCGGCTTCGCGCCGCTTGCCGCCCTCACGGCCCGCTATCACTGGCTGGGGCAGTCCGGCGTCTGGGCCGCCCTCGGCCTGTGGCTGGCCAGCCGGTCGGTGCTGCTTGGACGACGCTGGGCCCGTACCTTTCATCCAGAACGGATCCGCATACTCTTACGGCAGCCCTGCGAGCGCGCTTACGGAGCTCCCGGTGCACAGGTTTCCGCTCGAGGAAATCGCCGCCGCCCAGGAAGCCGCCGAGTCCGGCGCCGTGGGCAAGGTCATCGTCGAGCCCTAACCCCGTCGGCCAGGCCGTGGCCTAGTCAGTCTGGCCGTAAAAACCCCGTCAGCCGCGCGGGCTGGGCAGCTAGCGCGGCCTGCTGTCGCGACCCGGGCTACGCGACGAGCCGCCGAAGATCCGCACGCCCAGGCGCTCCTGGCGGCCGGTCCCGTGGCAGCTCGGGCAGTTAAGCCCGTGACGGGGGTAGATCAGGTCGTAGTGCCGCCTGCTTGTGTCGCACCGCTTGCACCTGATAGTCGGGTGAATACGGAGCGATAGGTAGTAGCCGAGTGCTGCGAATACGACAATGAGCAATAGAACGGACATTTTGTTGCTCCCGTCAAGGAGTGACGGAAAAGCCAGAGGTGGCCTAGTGGGGGAGAGTATAAGGCAGGCGCATTTCGAGGCGCACGTACTTTACGAGTCCTTAGCCTTTTATCTTCGGGCCGGGAGTAACACCAGTTAATTCCCGTGACCTGCGTGATTGCTGATAACAAGGCGGACGTGGACGCGCTATCCGCAGCACCGAAATGCCACTTTTGCGGGCATTCAAGCCAGTCGCAAGCAAGACGACTCTACCGGTCGCACGGAAATGCCCGTGGCAATGCCCGCCCCCTGGCGGTGCCGGGCCCGGCACGGGGCGCGGCCTCAGGGGCGTCCTCGGTAGGCTTGGGGGTCATGGAACAGCGGATTCTTGGGCAGACCGGACATCCGGTCTCAGTGGTCGGACTCGGGACATGGCAGCTTGGCGCGGACTGGGGGAGCGTCAGCGAAGCGGATGCCCTGGCCGTGCTGGCGGCGGCCGCGGAGGCGGGGGTCACCTTCTTCGACACCGCCGACGTGTATGGCGACGGGCGCAGCGAGCAGGTTATCGGCCGGTTCCTGGCCGGCAACCCCGGCGCGGGGATCGTGGTCGCCACGAAGATGGGCCGCCGTGTCGCACAGGTGCCAGAGAACTACGTTCTCGACAACTTCCGCGCGTGGACGGACCGGTCGCGCGCCAACCTGGGCACCGACCGGCTTGACCTGGTGCAGTTGCACTGCCCGCCGACGCCGGTTTACGCGACCGAGGCGGTCTACGACGCCCTCGACACGCTGGTCGCCGAGGAGCGGATCGCCGCCTACGGTGTGAGCGTGGAGACCTGCGCCGAGGCCCTCGCGGCGCTGGCCCACCCGGGCGTGGCCTCCATCCAGATCATCCTCAACGCGTTCCGGCGCAAGCCGCTTGATGAGGTGCTGCCCGCCGCCGCGGCCGCCGGGGTCGCCATCATCGCCCGGGTGCCGCTCGCCTCCGGGCTGCTGTCCGGCCGGTACACGCTGGACACCGTCTTCTCGGCCGATGACCACCGCACCTACAACCGGCACGGCGAGGCCTTCGACGTGGGCGAGACGTTCTCCGGGGTCGACTACGCGGCCGGCGTCCAGGCCGCCGCCGACTTCACCGCCATCGCGGCCGAGGAGTACCCCGAGGCGACGGCCGCGCAGGCCGCCCTGCGCTGGGTGATCCAGCAGGCTGGCGTGACCACGGTCATCCCCGGCGCCCGCAACCCGCAGCAGGCCCGGCAGAACTCGGCCGCCGCCGACCTCCCGCTGCTGAGCGACGCGGCCCTGGGCCGGATCGCGGACCTATACGACAAGTACTTCCGCGCGGCGATCCACGGCCGCTGGTAACCGGCGGCCGCCACCCAGGCCGGCGCTGGCGTCGGTCACGGCTCACCGTGACCGACGCCAGCGGTAAAGGCGTAAGTAAGTGTGGCGGCCCGGTGACTATTGTCCCAGTGAGTGAGATTGAGTTAGCGGCTGACCTCTAGCCCGATAGCAGAGAAGTTGTTACAGTACGTCCCAAGTTACTGGCCGGTTTTCTAAGACTTTGTCCTAGTACTACTCACCAGCAGCCTTAGGGACGTGGCGTGCGTACTGTGCGAGAGGATCGGCCGCGGCCGAGTGCGGGGATTCGCGCCGAGCGCGCCCTCCGCCTGCTGGCCCGCCTGCGCGCTAATCCGCTCGCGCGACTGGCCCTGCTCCTGGTCGTGCTCGCCTTCTGCGGCTACGGCCTGGCCGTCGAGTGGTCGGGAGTGCAGGCCGCCCTCGACCGGGTCAGCTGGTACGCCATCGCCGGATCGGTCGCCGCGGCCATGGCCGGGGCGTGGGCCATGATGATGGCCTGGCGCGCGCTGCTAGCCGATCTCGGCTCGCCGCTGCCCGTCCTCGCCACGACCAGGATCACGTTCGTCAGCCAGCTCGGCAAGTACGTGCCCGGCGCCGTCTGGTCATTCGCCGGGCACGTGGAGCTGGGCTACGACCACGAGGTGCCCCGGCTGCGGGGCGCGGCGTCGGTCGTCATGGCGCTCGGGGTGGCCATTGCTCTGGGCCTGGCACTGGCCGCCGCCGGGCTGCCGCTGGCCTCCGCTGAGGTCGCACGGCACTACCTGTGGATGCTGGCCGCGATCCCGGTGCTGGCCGCCTGCCTGTGCCCGCCCATCCTCGGGTGGCTGACCGACCGGCTCCTTGGCCTGATGCGGATGCAGCCGCTGGAGCGGCGACTGAGCTGGCGCGGCCTGGCGGTCGCGCTCGGCTGGAGCGCCGTCGGCTGGCTGCTGCTTGGCCTGCAAGTATGGGTCCTGCTCGACAGCGTGACCGGCCGGGGGACCAGCGTGCTGCTGCTGGCCATCGCCGGGTACGCGCTGGCCTGCTCGGCCGCCCTAGTCCTGGTGATCTTCCCCAACGGCATCGGGCCTCGCGAGGTGATCCTGATCGCCGCGCTCGCTCCCGTCCTTGACCGCCCGGCGGCCCTCGCGCTCGCGCTGCTCGCCCGCCTGGCGACGACGATCTCTGACCTGGCCTGGGGCATGATCGGCCTGCTCATCGGCAGGCGGGCCCTGGGCCGGGCGGCGGGCGGACGGCATGCCGCCGGCCGTCCCGCACCGGCCGCCGCCACGAGCGACCCGGCCGGGACCGCAGCGGTCGCACCCGTCCGGGGATTGCCATGACGGCGCGGCCCGCCCGTTATCCACCCGTTTTCCCTTCCTGATCAGCAGTGAGCGGCGATACCCGATATAAGGACATTCATGAGTCAACAGGGGCTGGCACGGTCGGTCCGCCTCTTCCGGCTATTCCTGCGGGAGCAGGCCGACCCGGGATTGTTCTACGGCGCCCTAGCCCAGGACGCGGTGAGCCGGGTCGCGGCCTACGGTGACCTGGCCGGGAAGACAGTCGTCGACGTCGGCGGCGGCCCTGGATACTTCACGACCGAGTTCCGGGCCGCCGGCGCTCACTGCTACCTGTTCGAGCCCGAGCGCGACGAGCTGCTCAAGGGCGGTGACACCCCCGAGGGCGCCGTGCTGGCCGACGGGTGCTGGCTGCCGGTGCGCGACGGCAGCGCCGACATCTGCTTCCTGTCCAACGTCCTTGAGCACGTGGCGGACCCGACTGGCTTGCTCGGCGAGATGGTCCGGGTGACCAGGCCCGGCGGCCTGATCTACCTGTCCTTCACGAACTGGTACTCGCCGTGGGGCGGGCACGAGACGTCGCCCTGGCACTACCTGGGAGTGCGCTATGCCGAGCAGCGCTACCGCGACCGGCACGGCCACGAGCCCAAGAACCACGTCGGCAGTACGCTGTTCCGCCTGCACATCGGGGCGACGCTGCGGATGGCTCGGTCGCTGCACGGGGCCGAGATCATCGACGCCCGGCCGTGCTACTACCCGCGCTGGTGCGCGTTCTTGGTCGGGATTCCCTTGCTGAGGGAGGTGCTGACCTGGAACCTCCTGCTGGTGCTGCGACGGACGGGGTGACGCAGTCCGGCCAGGGCGGCCAGATGGTCGTCACCGGCCAGGCCCCGGCCAGCCTCGTCCCCTACCGCACCGAGCCCCGGCCGCCACTGCGGATCGACTGGCCGAGCCAGCCCGGTCGGCCCGGCGATCCGGTGCCGCTACGCGACCGCTGGTGCTTTCCGACCGTGTTCCTCATCAGCCTGGTCGTCTTCATCAGCACCGATACCGGGCGGATGATCTTTGACACCAAGCTGGGCGTGGACATCGACGCGGCTGGCTTCCTGACCCGGCTGTGGCAGCTGTGGAACCCGCTGGAATGGTTCGGCATGCTGCAAAACCAGTACATCGGCTACAGCATCCCGATGGCGCCCTTCTTCTTGCTGGGCCAGCTCGCCCGGGTTCCCGTCTGGGTGATCGAGCGGGTTTGGCTGGCCACGCTGGTCACCGTCGGCTTCGTCGGCCTGGTCCGGCTGGCCCGGGCGCTGGGCATCGGGACCCAGGGCACCCGCCTAGTGGCCGCCGCGGTCTTCGCCCTCTGGCCGACGTTCACGATCGTGATCGGGTCCACCTCCGCGGCGGCGTTGCCCGGCCTCATGCTCCCCTGGGCGATCCTGCCGCTGGTCGGCGCGATTCACGGGGGCCGCACGCCCGGGCGGGCGGCGGCGCTTTCCGGGCTGGCGGTCACCGCGATGGGCGGCGTCAACGCCGCTTCCACGGGCTGTGTCCTGATCGCCGTCGCCTTGTTCATCGTGACCCAGATCAGCGGGCGGCGCCGGATCACATTGCTGGCCCGGTGGACCGTCGCCGTGCTCGCGGGCACGGCATGGTGGCTGGTGCCGCTGCTGTTGCAGGGCCGGTACTCGTTCAACGTCCTGCCCTACACCGAGCAGTCCGCCATCACCTTCGGGACCATGGCGGCCGCCGCCTTCCTGCGCGGCGCCGGCAACTGGACCGCCTACCTGAACCTTGGCGCCCCGTCGCTGCCGGCCGGCTGGTCGGAGGTGACCACGCCCGTGGCCATCGTCGGCTCGGCCCTCGCCGCGGGCACCGGCCTTTACGGGCTGGCCAGGCGGGATATGCCGGCCCGACGCTGGCTGCTGGCCAGCGTGGGCGTGGCCACGGTCATCGCGCTGAGCGGCTACTCAGGGACGCTGGGCGACCCGTGGTCGGCGACGACGGACGCGCTGTTCAACGGGGCCCTGGCCCCCTTGCGCAACGTGTACAAGCTTGAACCGGTCATCGCCGCGGCGATGGCCCTCGGCTGCGCGCATGCGCTGTCCCAGTGGTCGCGCGCGGAGTTGCCGGTGCGCGCGGGCCGCCTGCCGGTCAGCGCGGCGATCGCGCCGCTGGCCGCGTTCGCCCTCGTCGGGCTGGCGGTGCCGCAGCTGTCCGGCCAGGTGCTGAACTCCGGCTCGTTCTCACGTGTGCCCGCCTACTGGTACCAGGTGGCGGGCTACCTGGCTACCCACTCTCCCCGGCAGACGGCGCTGGTCGTGCCGGGCGACGCGCACGGGGAGTATCTGTGGGGCGAGCCGAGCGACGACCCGCTCGAGCCGCTGGCCAGCTCACCGTGGGCCGAGCGGTCGCTGCAGCCCAACGGCGGGGCCGGCTCGCAGGCCTTCCTCACCACCGTCGAGCAGGCCGTTGAGTCCGGCCAGGCGGTGCCGGGCCTGCCCGCCTACCTGGCCAGGGCGGGCATCCGCTACGTCGTTGTCCGCAACGACCTTTCCCCGGCGCTGCTCGGCTACGTGTCGCCGCAAGTGGTCAACGAGACGATGGCCCAGTCGGGATTCGAACGGGTAGCGGCGTTCGGGCCGCTGGTCCGCTCGTTCCCGAGCTACCCCCAGTCCACGCCGCTGAAGGCCGGACCGCAGCCCCGGTACCCGGCGGTGGAGGTCTTCCAGGCGGCCAGCGTGGCCTGGCGGCCGACCAGCCCCGTCTCCGCCCTCCCGACGGCCAGCACCGTCCTGGTCAACGGCGGGCCCGACTCGCTACTGCAACTGGCCGGGCAGAAGATCGTGACCACCGCGCCGACGGTGATCGCCGGGGACCCGCTGCCGGTTCGCCCCGCCCTGTGGGCCATCACCGACGGGCAGCGCCGCGAGGACGACATCTTCGGGATGACCACCCAGAATTTCTCCTTCCCCTACACGGCAACCGAGACGAACCCGCCGGACTCGCTGCTCGGCGCGGCCGGGGAACCACCTAGGCAATTGCTGCCTGTGCCGGCGGCCGGCCACCAGACGGTGGCCGTGCTGGCGGGCGCGGCCCAGGTCACCGCCTCCTCCTACGGGAGCTGGCTGGTCCAGGAGCCGCAGTACGACCCGGTCAACGCCTTTGACGGCAACCCGGCGACCGCCTGGGCGGAGTCGTCTCTCGACCCGCCGGACGGCCAGTGGATCCAGGTCACCTTCGGGCACGCCCGCGACCTGCCCGCCTCCATCGGCATCCAGCTGCTGACCTCTGGTCCCGACCGGGCGATCGCCACCCAGGTACAAGTCTCGACGGCGGCGGGGACGGCCACCACCAGCCTGGCCCGCACCTCGGCCACGCAGCCGGTCCGGGTTCGACCCGGGTCCTCAGGCTGGCTGCGGGTCACGATCACTAAGGCCACCGTTCCGCTGGCCGCCGGCCTCGGCGCCGGGTTCAGTGACGTACTGATTCCCGGCGTGAGGGTGACCAGGTACTTGGAGCCGGCCGAGGACCCGGCCGGAACCGTCGCGCCGTCAGTCGCCTACTCCTTCTCCCAGTCGGCCGCCTCGCCCCTGGACGCGGCCGGCCCGCAGTCCAGCGAGGTTCTTGCCCGAACCTTCCTGGTGCCCTCTGTGCAGCGGGTCACCGTGACCGGCCAGGCGGTGCCGACGGCTGGGTCAGCGCTCGAGGCCCTCACCGGCTCGCTGGCCCGCCTGAACCTGTCCGCTGGCGGCCTGGCCGCCCCCTTCCGGTTCGGCTGCGGCCAGGGTCCCGTGCTGCGCGTGGACGGCAGAAGCTACCCGACCGCCGTGAGCGGGACGCTTTCCGACCTGCTGGAGCGGCTGCCGGTGCAGGTCTCGATGTGCACGCGCGGCAGCCAGCTCTCGCTGAGCGGCGGCCAGCACTGGCTGCAGGCCACGCCGTCGGCCGCCTTCGTCGTGACCAGTCTGGACTTGCGGACCGTCCCAGCCGCCGCCGGACCTGGCGCGGACCTGGCCCCGGACTCGGCCCCGCGCCAGGTCCAGGTGATCGGCTGGGCCGACGATGACCGCAGCCTGCGGATCGGGCCAGGCCAGCAGTCGTACGTGGAAATCCACGAGAACTTCAACGCCGGGTGGGCGGCCACTCTGGGCGGGCGGGCGCTGACCGCCGTCGAGCTCGACGGCTGGCAGCAGGCGTTCGTCGTGCCCGCGGGCCAGGGCGGCCTCATCAAGCTGAAGTACACCCCCGTAACCATCTACCACGCCGGGCTTATCGCTGCGGGCGCCGCACTGGTGGTGCTGGCGGTCATCGCGATCCTGCCCGGCCGGTGGCGAGAGCGGAGGCGGGCCCGGCGGGCCCGGCGCCGCCAGGCTCGGCAGCGCCACCGCGACGCGCGGCGGGGCCGTGCCTCCGAGCCAGGCGAGTCCGTGCCGTGGACACCGCAGCCCTGGGGGACCGCCGACCTCAGTCGGCCGGCCGCCGGCCAAGGCGGGCGCACGGCCGGCCGGCTGAGCCGGCTGCGCGCCTGGGGCGGCAGACGGCGGGCCATCCGCCTGGCCGCGGTCTTCCTCCCGCTGGCTGCGGTTATCGCGATCGCTGGGGGACCGGTCGTGGTCGCGGTGCCGCTGCTGGCCGGCCTGGCCTACTGGCGGCCGCGCCTGCTGCCCTGGGTGGGGTTCGCCGCCATGCTCGCGGCGGGCGCGGTGGCCGCCACGAGCTACGGCTGGACCCCCGGTCGCGGCGCCTTCGGCGGCGTAGCTCAGGCTTGTGCGCTGGTGGCGCTGACCGCGGCGCTCCTGCCCGATACCACGGGCGGCCAGCCGCTCCGGCCGACCGGACATCGGCAGGACGCCTCATGACGGGCGCAGCCACGCGGACCGGGCCGTTGCCGCGAACGCCCTTCGCCCTGCTCGATGAGGAAGCGTGCCATCACGACCGGCCCGCGGAGCCCAACAACGTGCACCTCGAGGTGCTGGTGCCCGGCCATCTCGACGAGCGCGCCCTGCGACAGGCGGTCGGCGACGCCATCGCGGCGGCACCGAGGGCGTCCGCCCGGATGGTGGCCGGCCATCCGCTTCGCCGCCGCTACCTGTGGGAGTTTCCGGCCGTACCCGACGTTGACCCGGTGTCGCGGGCCGCCTGGTCGGACGAGGACGAGCTGGTGGCCATCCGCGACCGCTTTCTGGCGACCGTCCCGTCGTTGCGGGCCTCGCCACCCGTCCGGCTGCTGCTCGCGACCGGGCCGCGGGCCTCCTGCCTGCTGCTGAACGTCCATCATGCCGCCCTCGACGGGCTGTCCACCCTGGCGTTGATGCGCGACATCGCCGCCCGCTACCAGGCGATCGCCTCCGATCCGCGCCATCCGGCTCCTGGCCACCCGGGTCTCGCTGCCGCGGGCACGGGGCCATCGCGGCCCGGGCTGCCGCCGGTCGCGTCATCTGGCCCGCCTGCTGTGCCCGCCTGCGCGACGCCACCCGCGCCCTCGGGCGGCCCGGCCACCGCGCCCGCCTGCGCCCGGCCGTCCGCTCCTGTGCAGTCGGCGCGGCGCTATCCCGTCGCCCGCATCGCCCCTGACCGGGACCGTGGCGGGCGCAGGGACGGGCAGGCGGTGCGGCTGCTGTCGCTGCCCGCCGTGCCCAGGCCAGCCCCCGGTGTGACCGTAACCGACCTGCTCGTCGCGGCCCTCATTGCGACCGTCGCCCGCTGGAACGCGGCGCATCGCCGGGGCCCCCGTGCGATCGCGGTCAGCGTCCCGGTCAGCGTGCACGGCCCCGCCGGCCCGACGGTGGCGGGCAACCAGACCCGGCTGGTGACGGTCACCGTCAGCCCGTCGGTAGCAGCCGGCCAGCTGCCCGCGCTAGTGGCCGAGGTCAGCAGGCAGCTGGCCAAGACCAGGAAGGCCCGCCCCGACGAGGCCTCCGCCGGGATCCTCGAGGCGCTGCCTGGCTGGTGTCCCCTGGTGCTGAAGCGGCTGGCCATCCGGGTCGCGCTGGCCACGGTCGGCCGGGTCGTCTGCGATACGACGATGCTGTCCAACCTCGGTAACGTCACCGGGCCGCCCTGGTCGCGGCCCGGTGGCCCGGTACGGATCGCGTTTTCCGCCCCGGTGCACATGCCGCGTGGCCTGGCCGTCTCCGTGGTGACCGCCGATGGGCAGCCACAGGTGGCCTTCCGTTACCAGTACGCGCTGCTGGGCGACGCGGCGGCGGCCCGGCTGGTGGAGATGTTCGCGGCCACGCTCAAGGAGATCGCTGACGTGGAAGGAGATGTTCATGGCCCTGCCGGAGGGATTGCTTGAAATCCTGGCCTGCCCGGTCGACAAGGGCGACCTGCTCTACTTCGCTGATGAGGACCTGCTGTATAACCCCCGCCTACGGCGCGCCTACCGAATCGAGGCAGGCGTGCCCGTTTTGCTCCCGCAGCGAGCTGAGCCCGTCACGCCGCCCGAGCACGAGCGGCTGATCGGGCGAGCTCGCGACGCCGGACGGGTGCCCGCTACCCGGTTACCGGAACAGCCGGGATCGGTGCCCCCGTCGCTGGCTGAAACACCCCGGCCTCAACGTCACCGACGCAGGGCATGACCCCGCGCAGCTGCTGCACGACCACGGCCTGGGCGCTGCCCGTGGCTGGGAGGTAGGCCGAGTGCAGGCCCTTGTCGATCGTGAGGACCCGCGACTGCCCGCCGTAGGAGACGACCACTTGCCCGGAGGCGCCGGACAGGTAGCCGATCCGCAGCGCGCTGACGCCAGCGACCGTGGAGGTCAGCGGTATCACGGCGAAGCTCTTGCCGGGGTCCCAGCAGGACACGCCGGACGGGCGGGCCGGGCTGGCCGTCCCGACGATGCCAGCCGGCACGAGCTGACCGAGGCCGTTGAATTCCATGAGGTTATCGATCGTTCCGTCGGGCCGGGCGGCGAACCGGGGCCTGCTGCCCGACGGTCCGCCCAGCAGCGGGGACAGCACGCTGGAGACGCTGGCGGGTGGCCCGAAGAACCCGCCGGTGACGTCGGACGGGGTCGAGGCGTCAACGATGACCGTCCCGGCGGGTGACTCGCCAAGTGCCGCCCGAGCGGTGGCGATGTAGCCACTGGCGCCGGCCGCCGTCGGATCGGCCGGATAGTCGTAGAACGACCACAGGGAGCCGACCGCGAACGCGACGATCAGCGTGGTCGCGACGGCGAACTCCGGCCGGCTGAGGCGCCGCGCCGGCCGGCGCGGCGCCGTGGCGTCGACGAGCGGCAGGAACGCAAGGCCCAGGCACAGCACCAGGATCCCGGTGGCGTCCCAGACGAGACGGGCCGATGTGCCGAGCACGACGCCCGCGATGAAGCCGGGCTGGGTGGCCGCCACGGCCGTGATGTCCACCACGATGAGCCAGCCGACCAGCAGCGCCCACGCGCGCCAGGCCCGCCAGGCGTACATCAGGCTGGCCAGCACGACCAGCAGGCCAAGCGCCTCCGACGTCCACAGCAGGGCGGTCGGCGGGCTCGTCAGCGCTTGCACGCCGGCGCCGACCCAGCGCCACGGCCCGCCGAAGGCACCAGGAAGGAAGGCCTTGCGCAGCAGCGTGCCGGCGTAGGTCAGACCGTTGGAGACGGTGCCACCCGGCCCAGGCTGGCCCGGTGAGGCATACAGGCGGTAGCTGTAGAACCCCAGGTAGGCCAGGGTCAGCGCCCCGTACAGCGTCCAGGCCCGCCAGTACTCGCGCAGGGTGGGCCACAGCGCCCTCGACCAGGGCCCCTGGGTGAGGAACCCCGACGTGAGCACGTAGAGCAGCAACGGGACCGCCGCCCCCTGGACGGAGGTCAGCATGGCCACCACCAGCCAGGCCGCGCAGGCGATGGCGCGTGCATACCGCCCGGTCCGCAGGTAGGCGACGTGCGCTGTCACCGCGCAGAAGAGGGCGGCCTGCAGCGGCAGCTGCTCTAGGCACACCGACCACCACGACAGGCCCGGCAGTGACAGCGGGCTGAGCATGTACAGCGCCAGCAGCAGGAGGACCTCGGCCCGGTCGCCGAACAGGGCCCGCAGCATGCGCAGCAGCGCGACGCAGGTGGCACCGAGCAGCACCAGGGTCACGAGGGTGGCCAGCGACCAGTCGTCGGGAGAGGAACGGACCGTCAGCCACGCGATGGCCGCCCCGACGACGTTCAGGTGACCGCTGTCAAGCCAGGTCAGGTAGCTCCAGCCCAGTCCGGTCGTGGACGCCCGTTCCAGGTAGTAGTAGTCGTCGAGCCGGAAGAACGAGCGCCCCAGGAACCCGGCCTTCCACCATAGTTGCACGGCGATGAGGACGAGGCCGATGGCCAGGATCCCGTTGGCGCGGAGCCAGCGCACGGACCGGTCTGGTTCCCATCGTGCCTGACGTGTCTCCAGCGCGCGCGACGTCTCCGTCACGATGGGCCTCCTATCCCTGTTGCGTGGTAATTGCCCTGGTGCCTGCCCGCGCGGGGGTGCGGCCGCGACGGTGGCGGCCGTCGCCGTGCCAGCGCGTACCAGGCGACCCCCGCGGCCAGGACCATCAGGACCAGGCAGGCCAGGCGCAGGTCGCGGACCACCGTGACCTGGTGGCGGGCCGACTGGTCCTGGGCCGCCAGATGCGTGACGGTGGCCGGGGTGGTGGCGAGGTCGGCGTCAAGCACCGGCGCGGCGGAGGGGTCAGCGAGGTAGGCGTCCTCGGCCACGGCGATCGCCAGGACCGCGCCGGTCTCCGGGTCCACCCACCAGGAGTTGCGGGCCGTGTACAGCTCCGGGCCGGTCGCGGCCAGCGGCGAGAAGGCCGGCTGGGCCGCGACGACGTTCTCCGTATACTGGTAGGCCACGATGCCGTCGATTGTGCTCGTGCCCGTGTAGGCGGCGGGCTCGGGTCGGCCAAGCACTGTGTCGAAGACGTCGTAGGCCTGCTTGCGGGTCCCGGCGGGAAATTCATACCCGCTCAGCCCGCTCTGCCTGATCAGCGGGTTCCCGTTGATGCTGGCGCCGCAGCAGTTGACCAGTTGCCCGCTGGCCTGATCGATGGCGAACGTCCGGGCCGACGGCTCAAGCCGCTGATGGTGGGTGGTGTCGTCGTCGGACGAGGTCACCATCCAGACGGCGACCGAGGAGCTGCCCGCGTTGTCGTCGGGGGTCAGCGTCCGCGTCTGGACGATGCGGGCGTCCCTGACCTCGGCCAGCGTGACCGGGCTGAGGTACGTGGCGTTCGAAGCGGTCAGGACGAGGGTCTCGGGACTGCCCAGCGGGGGCTGGGCGGCGTAGCTGACCAGCGGCGAGCCAGGAACGAGGCCGGTCACCGCGAAGAACGCGGCCAGACCGGCCGCGATCAGACCCGTGACCTCGCGAGTCGCCGGCCGGGTCATGACGGGTCCTGTTCCTGGTCCGCCTCCGGCCCGGTGGCCCGCAGGCAGGCGGCCGCCAGGCCGGCCACTACCAGCAGGCACAAGACCTGCGGGATGGCGTCCGACGTCGCGGTAACGGTCGTCCCGGTATCACCCGAGTACACCAGGTGCTCGCCGACCGCGCCGATGGCCGAGGCGACGGCCAGCAGCGCGCCGAGCAGCAGCGGCGAGCCGACCGTGTCCCAGTCCCGCTGGCCGCGGTCGTGCCGCCCGCGTCGACGGCGATGCGACTGCAGCCATAGCAGCCCGGTCGCCGCCGGCAGCAGGACCGCTCCCGGGTACCCGCCGAGCACCAGCCCGGCCGCGGCCAGGCCCGCCCCCGCCGCGAAGACCGTCGGCCAGCGCCGCCGTCGGCCGCCCGGGTGGCGCGGCCGGCCGGGCGCCCAGGGCAGCGGCGGGTCCCCGGCCGGCAGCAGGCTCAGGGCCAGGCACGCCAGCAGCAGCACCAGGCCGACCACGATCGCGGTCCGGTAGGTGGCGGTTGGCTGGTAGGTGAGCGTCACGATCCCGGCGGTGCCGGCCGGGAGGACCCACGCCTGCTTCCAGCCGTCGAGCTGGACGGGCTGCAATGCCTGCCCGTCGATGGCGGCCCGCCATCCGGCGTTGAAGTTCTCGTTGACCTCGAGGTAGGAGCGGGGCCCTGCGGTCACCTGCACGGTCCGCCGCGACGCCCCCCAGGACAAAACCGCGGCCGCCGCGGGCGGGGGGGCGGTGGCGGTGGCTGCGGCCCCGGCCGGGTCAAGCACGACGTCCTGGATATCGAAGGCGTCGGCGCCGCCCTCGGTCACGGCCGTGGTCCCCGCGTCCAACTGCACCGGATCGCAGGCCTGGAAGCTCACCGGGCGTCCCGTGGCGAGCTGGGCGGACGTCGCGGTCACCTCGGTGGGGACGTTCACCCCGCCGACCGAGAGCCGCGGCCCCTGGCCGCAGGCCAGCGAGATCGTCCCGGCGGGCTTGAGGAACGGGACGCCGGGGATCGTGACGCCGCTGACCCGCACGGGGGCCTGATCGGTGGTGAAGGAGAGGGTCAGGCTGCTCGTCCGCATCGGCGCGAAGCGCACCTGGCCGGACGCCGTGACCATCGCGCCGCGGCGCTGCCCGCCTGACCCGGTGATCAGCAGCTGCTCCAGGCCCGTCGCGCCCGGCGGCCTTGTGATGGTGAGCTGGCTGATTGTCCGCGGTGCCTGCCAGCTGACCGACAGGCTGGGACGGGGGTCAGATGGACTGGCCACCCAGCTGGTGGCGGCATTGCCATCGAAGGCGTTCTGCGGCTGGTCCTGCGGGGCGGCCAGGGCCGTCGATGACGCGGTGACGACCGGCTGGCCCGGCCCGGATAGCGCGTACTTGCCGATCAGCGCGGGCGAGAGGAGGACAGCAGTGCCGCGCAGCGCCGCCAGCTGCGGGGCGGGCTCGGTGACGGCCTGGTCGAAGCCGTACTGCTCCTCGGTCGGGCTGGCGAGCGCCGCGGAGCACACCCACCGCGCCGCGGCGAGCTCGCAGCTGGACGGGTAGGGCTGCGCCTTGGCCAGCACCACCGTGGCGGGCGGGCCCGCCGGGACCGGGGGCGCCACGATCGTGCGGGTGGCCGACAGGCCAGGCACGTCGATCGTCGCGATGCCCACCTGGGTGCCGTCCAGCGTGGCGGCCGACAGCGGGGCCAGGCCGGTGACCGTGATCCGCAGCCAGTCCGACGGCCCGGCCGGGACACGCAGGGACTGCGGGCTTCCGCCCGCCCGCACCGGGTCGGACAGCTGGCCGGCGGCCGTGCTGACCAGGACCCGGGTGACCGGGGGGCCGATGTCGGGATCGCTATCGAAGGCGACGCTGATGGCCGCGTCGCGGCCCTGCCCGAAGCCGACCGTGGAGTCGAAAGTGGCCTGGATCCACTGCCCGAGCGGCCCGTGCTCGGCGCCCGACTCCCACATGGTCTCCGGGTTGCCGTCGAACGCGGAGTATGGGAACAGCCCGCTGGCCCACTGGCTGGCCGACGCCTGCAGGTCCGAGGCGGATGAGGACGCGGTCACGTCACTGACCCCCGAATACTGCGCGAAGGCCTGCTCCGCACTCCAGCCAGGGTCGGTGAAGTCAGCGGTTGACAGGAAGGTGTCCGCTGGGTCGGTGGCGGTGAGCGTCGGCGAAAAGTTCGTGCGGAGCTGCCCGAAGTTGACCACCCGGCGGCGCAGCGAGTCCGTCACGATCAGGCCGGCTGCCGCCTGGCCCGTCCCGTCGCCGTTCAGGAGCACCGGACTGGTGCCGAGCAGGCCCTCATTGGCCAGGGTGATGAGGGACTCCGGCGCCCCCGCCACCCGCAGCGTGCCGGTGGCCGGCTGGACCACGGCCTCGGGCTCGGCCCCGGCCACCTGGTAGACCTCGACCGCTGGATACCGCGCGGTCACTCCGGCCAGCAGGTCCTCGGGCGCCTCGTCGGCCACCTGCGGGCCGAACCGCGCCACCAGCGTCAGGCCCGGAGAGGTGAGGATCGTGTCCTGGACGTGGGCGGGCGACGTCCCGGTCAGCTGCGAGCCGGTCAGGTCGTTGCGGACCAGTACGTACTTGATCCCCATCCGGGCCAGCACCGTCGTCAGGCCGGCCGACCCGTCGCCGTCCCCGAAGTCCTGGTCGATGGTGTCAAGCAGTCGCTCGTTGCCCGCGGAGCCGACGATGCCCAGGTCGCGCTCGGCGAAGTCGACGTTGGTGAGGCCCTGGAGCACGTCATCCATCGGGCTGCCCCAGGTGTACTCGCTGAAGCCCGCGCCCGGCTCGACCAGGACCGCCTGGTTCCCGGCGTGCGCGGTCAGCCAGTCTCCGGCCACTACCCAGTACGACGGGATCTGGCGGAACGAACCCGGGCTGGCCAGCCCGGTGGTGGCGGTCGGCAGCACCAGGCTGGCCAGCGCGACTGCGGCCACCGCCTGCAGGACGGCACGAGGGCTGGCCGCCCGCGCCTTGTTCCGCCAGGGAGCGGCCAGCAGGTGGGCGAGGCCCAGGGCGATCGGCAGCCGGACCAGCGGATCGAACTTCCACAGGTTACGGAACGGCGACGCGGGACCGTTGATCAGCGCCACCGCCGGGCCCTGCAGTGGGCTGCCCAGGCTGCTGACGTACCCGAGCGAGATCACCGTAATGCCGCCGAGGGCCAGCCCCAGCAGGAACCGCCGCTCCGGCAGATCACGGCGAGCCAGGCCGGCCAGGCCAAGGGCGGCCAGCAGGCCGGCCAGCGTGGCCTGCAGCACGCCAGTGCCCATGCCGAAGGCCAGCGGCCGGGTGGGGATCCCGCTCACCGACTGGTAGCCGATCCAGTTCTCGGTGCCGCGCAGGATGTTCACCAGGCTGGTCGTCGTGGCCGTCACCTGGACGCTCTCGGTATAAGGCACTATCGAGACGCCGTACCTGGACAGTAGCAGCAGCGGCACGGACCAGGAGACGGTGATGAGCGCGACAGCGGGCAGCCACCAGGCCAGCAGGCGGCCCTTCGTCGCCGCGCCGGGCCGGGTCAGGATGTACCAGCCGCACGGGATGACGGCGGCGATGGTCGAGGCGGCGTTGAGGCCGCTGCACAGCGCGATGGCCAGGGCGGACCGGGCCACGGCCGACGCCCGGCTCGCGGGCTGGCCCCGTCGGCCGCCTGGACTTCGTGGCCCCGGCCGCCAGGGGCGCATGCTGGTGAGCGGCACGATGATCCAGGGCACCAGCGCGATCGGCAGCAGCTCCCCGGAGGTCTGGCCGGCGATGGTCGCCACGACGGGCGACAGCGCGTAAGCCAGGCCGGCGGCCAGCCGCGTGCCGGGCGTCCCGATCGCCAGCCGCCCGGCGAGCCGGATCACGCCGGTGAACGCGATCAGCAGCAGGGCCGCCAGCCACAGCCGCTGGGCTGCCCAGCCGGGAATGGCCGCCAGCCGGGCCAGCTCGAAGAACGGGCCCATCGGGAACAGGTAGCCGACGTACTGGTCGGTCAGACCGCCGAACTGCTGGGCGTTCCACAGTCGCAGCGCGCTGGCCAGGAAGCCGGCCGGGTTGACGGCCAGCTCGAATTTGGTGTCGGCGATAATGTCGCCCGGCGAGGTCGCGAAGGGCAGCGCGGCCAGCAGCACGCAGCAGGCCGCCAGCGGCGCTCTCCCGGCCAGGGCTGGCCGGGGTCTCGGCTCCCGGCCCGCTGGCACGGTGCCCTCTGCCGTCACGGTGCTTTCTGCCGCCACTGCGCCCGCGCTGTCACCGGGCCATGGAGCTGCCGGCTGGCCGTGCGGCGCCGCTCACCTCACCAAGCAGGTGCTCAGCCGCCGTGGCCGGCCGCAGCAGCAGGCCGCCCGAGTCGGCCAGCAGGTCAAGCACGGGTCCCTCGGCCACGACCAGGTCGTCTCCGGCCGCCACGATCCAGGCTCCGGGCCGCGTCGCGCGCGAGGTTCCGCGCCGCACGCACGCCGCGACCAGTGCGGCCATCCGCGTCGTGGCCTGCTCCCAGCTCAGCTGGCCCGCCCAGGCGCGGCAGGCGGCCGCCACCTCGGCCCGGCGCACCGGGTCGGCCAGTTCGCGTGCGGCCCGCTCGACGACGTCGGCCAGCGCCTCCCCCTCGCGGACCAGCCAGCCGGTCTGCCCGTCGAGGACCGAGTCACGCAGGCCCTCCACGTCAAACGCCACCGTGGGCACGCCGAACGCGGCGGCCTCAAGCACGCACAGACCCCAGCCTTCCCCTTGCGAGGTGCTGAGGTGCAACAGCGCCCCGGCCAGTAGCGCGTTCTTCTCCTCCTCAGGCAGGAAGCCGTGCAACCGCACCGATCCGCCCGGCTCGGCTCCGGCCGCCGAAGCGGCCGACGACTCCACGGCCGAGGACAGCGCGGCCGCCCCGGGACCCCGGCCAATGACATCGACCTGGAAGCCCCGTGCGGCCAGCGGGATGAGCAGCTCGGCTCGCTTGTGCGCGACCAGCCGCCCGATCCAGGCCAGCCGAGGCCGCTGCGCGCCGTCGTCCCCGGGGGCCACCTGGTCAGTGACGCCCTCGGCCGGGGCTTGTGTGCCGTTGGGAATGAGGTAAATGGGGCCGGGCCAGCGCAGCCGGGCGCGCATCGCGGTGATTGTCGACGGTGAGACGGCCACGCAGCCCTGCCCCCGGTAGGCCAGCCGGGCCGCCGGGCCCTCGAGCAGGCGGCCGATCCCCGCCAGCCACGGCGGGAAGTGCACGCCGAACTGGGCGGTATGCACATGGTGCATCACGCAGATCACCGGCGTGCGGCGGGGCAATGCTAGCGGCGTGAAGAACGGTATGCCGTTCTGGCAGTCCAGCACGGCATCGGCCCACCAGCGGTGGGCAAGCAGCCAGCCAAGCGTCCGAGGGTAGAGGGTGAACCGGCGGCCACGGCGGATGATCTCGATGCCGTCCCGGACCTCACCGGGACCCTGCCCGTCGCCGCGCGCGGTCAGGAAGCGGACCGTCGCACCGCGGTTGGTCAGCTCGCGCGCCATCTCCCACGCGTAGCGCTCGGCCCCGCCGGCCTCTGGGTGCCATGGGTCGCGCCAGTTGGCGATGATGACCCGCACCCCGTCCAGTCGGGCCGCGCCGGCCGGCCAGTCGCCCAGCCGGGCAGCCCGCAGCGCGCGCCTCATGAGGCCGCGCCATCCGACGTCAGCTGGGCAGGCGGAGCGACCGGCATGGCCCAGCCCGCGTACGCGGGCGTCGGCGCCTCGGCCATGGGGGCCTCGCCCTGAGCCTGGGACTGCAGCCAGATGGACCACAGGTCACGGAACACGGCCGCCGAGTGGCGGCTGACCGAGAACGTCGAGCCGGTGACGTCCCGCCACTGAACTGGGATCTCGGTGACGGTCGCCCCCAGCCGCAGGCAGGCGGCCAGCAACTCCACGTCGAAGGCAAAGCCGCCCGTCCGCAGGGACTCGGCCGCCATCCTGGCCAGCGGCCCGGAGAAGAACTTGAACCCGCACTGGGTGTCGGTGCTGCCCGGGATGATTGAGGCGGCCACCGCGCGGAACACGAACGCGCCCGCCCGGCGGGCCAGGCTCGACCGCGACTGCACGACCGATTCGCGCAGCCCCCGCGACCCGATAACCACCTGGTGGCCCGCCGCAAGCAGGGGGATGGCGGTGTCGAGGGCGGACAGGTCGGTCGCCATGTCGGCATCGCAGAACCCCACCAGCGGAGCCTGGGTGGCCAGCAGCCCGGCCTGGACAGCGAGGCCCTTGCCTGGGCGGTCGCAGCGCATCAGACTGACCGGGACGGGACCCGCTGGCCAGTTGCGCACGATCTGCGCGGTCGAGTCGGTGCTCGCGCTGTCCACCACGACGATGGCCGCGAGCAGCGGCAGCGTGGCGGCCTTGGCGCACAGGGTGCACAGGCCCTCTGGAAGCCGGTCGGCCTCATTGTGGGCCGGGACGATGATCTCGATGTCGGGTGGGCGCGGCGTCAGCGGGAAGCTCGCCATGTCCGCGGTCAGCTGCCGCCGTACGAGTACACAGAAGAGCTGTCAGGCTTCGCGCCGATCATCGTGTGAGTAGCGTAGGCACCGCCAAAGGCGACCAGGACGCCTATCACTATGGCAAATACGAGGCGGGTCATTGTGGTCCTCCGTTTGGGGTCGTCGGCTCGCTTCGGTGCGTGCGCAGAGACTTGTCGGGCACCACCTCGTTCAAGATGTGCACATATGGTATATGTCAGCCGTTTAGTCGTCTAGAGTTGCCAGTGAGGAATTCTCTTCCCAGCCAGTGGGACCCGGCCTTGTACGGCCGTGGCGGCCGGTTTAGCGTGCGCGCATAACCCGTCGATGTGACTGTGGCCAGCCTTGAAGAGGAATACGCCCATGTCAGAGACCACGACCCCGCCTGGCCCTTCCGCCATCCCGGTCGGCACGACCACCGATGAGAACGCTGGCCGGATGGACAGCGCCTCGAATGCGCGGCTGCTCACGATCCTGATCGTGCTTGTTCTGTTCTCCGAGTTCGTCCCCTTCCAATACGCCATGGTGGGCGTTATCATCCCGAAGATCGGCGCGGCCTTCCCGGCCTCGGGCAATAGCACGAGCTGGGCCCTCACTGTTCTCGGCGTGGTCGGCGCGGCCACCATGGCCCTCGCGGGCAAGGCCTCCGACCTGTGGGGCAAGAAGCGCACGCTCCTGGTCGTCGGGATCATTTTCCTGTTCGGGACGCTGGTCTGCGCGGTCACGAGCAACTGGGCGGTGTTCCTGGTCGGGCGAGGACTTCAGGCCTTCTGCCTGGGCGTCCCCGCGGTCAGCTACGGCATCATCAGGGACCTCATGCCGCGCCGCTGGATCCCGGTCGCGATCGGGCTCGTCGCCACCGGCCTGGGCTTCTCGGCCGTCCTCGCGCCGCTGTTCGGCGGGCTGCTGACCGATCACTACAGCTGGCGGTCCATCTTCTGGTTCCTGCTCGTCTACGCGGTCGTCTTCCTGCCGCTCATGCTGATCTTCGTGCCCGAGTCTCCCTACCGGGTACGGCAGAAGTTCGACTGGCCCGGTGCCCTGCTCATCGGCTTGGGCGTCGCGGGCGTGCTCATCTACCTCAGCGAGGGGACGAACTGGGGCTGGGGCAGCCTCACCAACCTTGGCTACCTGGTCGCGGGCCTGATCCTGCTCGTGGCGTTCGTCGCGTGGGAGAACCACATCGACTACCCGATGATGGAGCTGTCCCTGCTGCGCGCCCCGCAGGTCTCCATGGTCATGCTCATCGCCGTCTTCGCCACCATCTGCGTCGCCACGCCTAACTACCTCATTCCCTACATGATGGAGACGCCGACCCCGGGGTCACTGCGCAGCCAGATCCTCGCTCAGGTCGCGGCCAGGGAGCACGCCTCGGTCGCGCTGATCAAGCCCTACATCGCCTTCCAGGGCGACATCAACTACGCCTCGGGCATGACGGTATTCCAGCTGGCCTGGCACATCACGATCACCCTGTCCGTGGCCGCGATGCTGTTCGGGCCGATCGGCGGCTACCTCGCCCGGCGCTACGGCGCCCGGCTCCCGATGGTGCTCGGCACGCTGTCCCTCCTCATCGCCTTCGAGCTGTGGACGCGCTTCCACGGTGCCTGGGTCGACCAGGCCACCATCGGCGTCTTCTGGGGCATCGGCTTCGGCTTCTACTACGCCG
>Ga0335072_10002273_pt1 | contig 29968 bp, 26 predicted proteins | sample Lox_Sample_21_FD_206725 | JGI IMG/M metagenome (GOLD analysis project Ga0335072, IMG submission 206725) | Soil microbial communities from Loxahatchee National Wildlife Refuge, Florida, United States - Lox_Sample_2.1 | ecosystem: Environmental > Terrestrial > Soil > Wetlands | place: USA... | reverse complement strand
TGCGCTGCCGCGACGCCAGCAGCACCTGGGAAGCCATCTGCAACACCGGCGACACTCAGACACGCACCGCCTGACCAGCCACACCCCGAAGATGATCTTGACTACCTACATTTTTGTCGCACACCCAACCCCCGATCACCTGTGGACGATCGTCGCGAGTTAGGAGGCACTGATGTCCCGATCACACCAGCGGTCAATCGTCGCCCGGCTCGTCATCGCCACCACCGTCCTGGCCGGCTCGGCCGCCGCGTCGGTGGCGTCCGCCCCCGGGGCGGTCGCGGCGAGCACGCTCGTGGTGAACGTCAGCCAGCCGTTCCGCCCGGTGACCCATGTTGCCTCCGGCGCGCTCTACGGGCTGGACACCGCGACGGTCCCCGCCGACAGCCTGGTCGAGCCGCTACATCCGAACACGTTCGTCCAGATGGCGCCGGGCGGCTCGCAGCTGCCCAACGGGGAATCGGTGCCCGGCGGCGACGCCCTCGTCGTCGCGCCGGAAGCCGCTAAGGCCGGGGCCAAGGTCGTGGTGCGCATGCCCGACTGGTATCCGAACTTCCCCTACAAATGGGTTAGCTGGAGCAACTGGCTGAGCGCGGTCGACAGCCAGGTCAAGGCGGTGGTCGCGTCCGGAGAGGGCAACATCAGCGCGTTCGAGCTGTGGAACGAGCCCGACTGGACGTGGGACACCGCCGACGCCGGAGCTTTCGACGCCGGCTGGGCGCGCACCTTCGACGAGGTCCGCGCGGACGACGCGAGCGCCGTCATCCAGGGACCGAGCACGTCGGTGTTCAACGCCAGCTGGATGACGACGTTCCTCAGCGACGCCAAGGCCAGTGGCACGCTGCCTAACATCATCAGCTGGCATGAGCTGAACGGCGCGGCCAGCATTGCCAGCGACGTGGCCAGCCTGGAGTCGATCGAGTCCAGTCTTGGCATCAGCGCCCGCCCGATCGCCATCGAGGAGTATGGCACGAGCAGCCAGGTCGGCGTGCCCGGCGCCCTGGTCGGCTACATCGCCCAGTTCGAGCGGGCCGGGGTGAGCAACGCCGAACTGGCCTTCTGGAACCACTACGGCACCCTCGGCGACACGCTCACCGACACCGGCGGCAGCCCGAACGCCGCCTACTGGCTGTACCGCTGGTACGGCCAGATGACCGGGAACATGGTCACCGTGGTCCCGCCAGGAACAGCCGGCTCCGGCCTTGACGGTGCCGCGTCCGTGAACGCCGCTGGCAATCAGGTCAGCGTGATCTTCGGCGGCGGGAGCGGGTCGACGGCGGTCACGGTGAACGGGCTCAGCTCGGCGTTCGGCTCGACGGCCCATGTGGTCCTCGAGGAGACGGTGTCCGCCGGGCGGACCACCGCCGTCGCCGGGCCAGTGCTCCTGTCAAGCGGCAACTACACCATCTCGGGCGGATCCATCACCATCCCGGTCGCCGCCATGGCCGCGGCCAACGGCTACCATCTGCTGATCACGCCGGGCAGCAGTGCCGCCTTCTCCGGCTCGTACACGATCAAGAACGGGCACAGCGGGCTGCTCCTTGACACCTCGGGCAGCGGTACGGCCCAGGGGACCTCGGTCGTGCAGGCCACCGCGGACGGCGGCAGCACGCAACAGTGGACCCTCGTCCCTGAAGGCTCCAGCTTCTACGAGATCAAGAACAACGCGAGCGGGCTGGTCCTTGGCATTCAGAACATGAGCGTGGCCGACGGTGGCGGCGGGCTGATCTGGGGTGACAACGGCACTTCCGACCACCTGTGGGAGGTCATCTCAGCGGGCAGCGGCCAGTACAAGATCGAGAACTACAACAGCGGGCTGGTACTGGGGGTGCAAGGTGAGAGCACCTCCTCCGGTGCCGCGGTCGTGCAGTGGGATGACAACGGCACTCCCGACCATCTGTGGACCCTAACTTCTTAGGTTGTGTACCTAACCCGTAGGTTGGGCCAATGAGCAACCTGGAAGCAACCCCGGCCGAGCTGGCCTTCCGAGGCGGCGAGCCCTGTACGGCCGGGGTTGAGGTGCTGACCGCCCGGGATGTCCCGCTGGGCGGGCCACGGGCGATGCGGGTCCGGCGGACGCTGCCCCAGCGGGGACGGTCACTGATTGGCGCCTGGTGCTTTGCTGATCACTACGGCCCCGACGATGTCACGCGGGGACCCGGGATGAACGTGCCCCCGCATCCGCACACCGGGCTGCAGACCGTGAGCTGGCTGTTCGCCGGCCAGGTCGAGCACCGCGACAGCCTTGGCACGCACGCGCTCGTGCGGCCTGGCGAGCTGAACCTCATGACCAGCGGGCACGGGATCTGCCACTCGGAGGTATCCACCGCGGAATCCGGGGTGCTGCACGGCGTGCAGCTGTGGGTGGCGCTCCCCGATTCCCGTCGCAACGGGGCCAGGGACTTTCAGCACTACGTGCCGCCCGCGGTCAGCCTGGACGGCGCGACCGCCCGCGTGTTCCTGGGCACGCTGGCCGGCCAGCGGTCGCCGGTTGCGACATTCACCCCGCTGCTCGGGGCCGAGATCACGCTCGAGCCGCAGGCCCGGCTGGTGCTGCCGGTCGACCCTGGCTATGAGCACGGCGTCCTGGTCGACGCGGGGCCGGTCAGCCTGTCCGGTGCCCGTCTCGAGCGCACCGAGCTTGGCTACCTGCCGCCCGGGTCAGCCACCCTCGAGCTCGTCAACCTGACCGGCGAGCCGGCCAGGATCCTGCTGCTCGGCGGTGCCCCGTTCGAGGAGGACATCGTGATGTGGTGGAACTTCGTCGGGCGCAGCCACGAGGAGATCGCGACGTTTCGTTCTGCCTGGGAGGCCGAGCTTGACCAGTTCGGCTCGGTCACCGGATACGCGGGCACGCTCCAGCGACTGCCCGCGCCGGCGCTGCCCAACATCAGGCTCAAGCCTAGGACCCGCTAACTTCGCCGGGTCGTGCGTGCTGCTGGCCAGTCAGCGCGCTTGCTGGCCAGTCAGCTCGCGTGCCGGCCAGTCAGCTCGCAACCGGTTGCCGCCTTCAGCGGGTTGCCGCGACCGGGTAGCCGATCTCCTCGAGCTCTTCGATCAGGTCGGCGAGTGACCGCTCAGGGTTGATCCTGGTGACCAGGCCCGCGTCGAGCGGCCGGTGCGCGTACACGTCAGCGACGGCCCCCGCATCAAGGTCTTCCTCAAAGTAGTCGCGGGCGAACTCGACGTACTGGGCTGGCTCGGGCCTGGTAACCAGGCTGAACAGCCAGCTGGCCCCGGACAGGTCATCGCGGGTGCCGGGCGCGGGCACGTCGCCGTGCTCCCAGGAGCCGGCGGTACCCGACGCCGTCCACAGGCACACCGTCATGTCGCAGACGCCGTCGGCCGCGAAAGCCGGCTCGGCCACCCACGGAAGGAACTGCGGCGAGATGCCGTCGATAAGCCCGGGGTGCAGCTCACCGTCATTGTCCTGCGCCCAGGGCGACATCGGCGACTCATGGGCGAAGCCACGAGCGTAGGCCGCGCCGTCCGGCAGGAACACAATCGAGTACTCATCCCCCGAGCCGTTCCGCATGGATCCGAGCTCGGCCGCCTCGCCCCACGCCCGATTGTAGGAGTAGTACCGCATGTCCCAGGTGGGCTCCATGATCAGGTCGAGAACGGCCAGCGACTTCGAGACGGCCTTGACAATGTTCACTTCGGGGAGAAAGTCCATAGGCACGCAGTATTTCAGCCCACGTCGTCGGCGCGCGGTCCTGACGCACTCACGGCTGGCCGCGCCCCGCTCGTTGCGGCCCGCTCGCCGTGGCCCGCTCGTTGCGGCCCGCTCGTTGCGTGCGGCCCGCTCGCCGTGGCCCGCTCAGGGTGGCCCGCTCGCGGGGCAGCCGCCACCACAGCTGGCCCCCACCATCGGAAACCCTTTTCCCCACCGGCGACACCACGCGGCACGGCTTCCGGCAAGATGGCGGGCTTCCAGCCCGATTGCGACAGAAACCGCCTCGTAAAGCTGACCTTGGCCCGGCCTTGACAGTCGCCAGCCGATATCTAGGCTCAGGAGAGAGAAAAGGTTTTCCTACTTTCCCGCTAGTGGGGACCCCGGGAAGGACTACGGATGAGTGCACCGAGCCGCCGACGATTCACCTGGATAACAGTGTCCATCGCCGCGTGCGCCGCACTGGTTGGCATGGCGATGCCAGCCGCGGCGAAACCGGCAGGAACCGGAAGCAGTACCACCGCCGGGCCACCAGGCAGCAGCGCCCAGCTTCAGCCGATGCCGACGCTGCCCACGAACATCTGCCAGAACTCCTCGCTTCCGCAGGACTATGGCACCAACTTCCCCACCCCGAGCGACCCCAACGGCTTCGGGTTCGCCAACCAGACCGCGATCGGCTGGACCGGCAACTACTATGCGCCCTTTGAGTACCTGTCGGGCTCCTACTTCGCGCGCGGCGTCCCCGACACCTACCAGCCTGGCGGCAAGGGCCAGGCCTACTGCGGCGCCATGTACTCGTTCGGCGTCTACACCTACGGGCTGGCGGCGGGCCAGGCACCGCCCGCCGGGTCCGAGCAATGGACCGAGTCCGACGGCTACCTGCCCGCCATGACCACCTCGTTTACCCGCAACGACGTGGCCATCAAGATCACTGACTTCGCGAACGAGCAGTCCATCGGCGGCAGCCCGGTCGAGCTCGTCTATACCCGGGTGAGCGTGACCAACAAGGGCACCACGGCCGTGGACGTGCCATCCGGCCAGTCCGGGCCGAACCTGGTCGCGCTCAACTCCCAGTCGGACACAGTGCAGCCGGGCCGGACCGTCCATCACGACTTCGTCGCGGCCGTCGACGACTTCAGCACCACGACGCCGCTGCCCTCGGTGGCCGCGCTGACCCCGGCCAAGGGCAACCCCGGCGCGGCTTCCTACGACGCCGCCTACCAGCACATGGCCAGCTACTGGAACCAGCAGCTTTCCGTCACCCCGCAGCTCTCGCTGCCCAACGTGGCCCTGGCCAACACCAACAACCTCAAGGACCCGGGTTCCGCGATCGACAACGCCTACAAGGCCGCGTTCATCTACACCCGGATCGTCCAGGTCGGCGAGGCGCCCTTCTCCGGCGCCAACAACTACGCCTACCTGCTCAACCATGACCTGCCTGGCATCCTGGCCAACAGCTTCGAAGAGGGCGACTTCACCGACGCGCAGAGCCTGCTGCTCAACGGCCGGATCTCCGAGGCCTCCAACTTCAACGAGCTCGGCGCGAACTGGTACTGGGACGGCCCGTGGCGGACCCCAGTCGCCTGGGCCGCCTACCTGGAGGGAACGAACGACACCGCCTTCGTCAGCGAGTACTTCCACGACGACCTGAACGGGCCGAGCCAGTGGGGCCCGAGCCTGTACACCCTCATGCACACCGATTACCTGTCGCAGCTCAGCGCGACGACCGGCTACCTGAAGCGGTCGGACGACAACGACTCCGAGGGCACCTGGCTGTTCGACGACGAGACCGCGCTGGCGGGGCTGGCCGCGTACAAGTACATCGCCACTCGGATCGGTAACACCGCCGAGGCGCAGTGGGCCGACAGCGCCTACACCAGCCTGCTGAACGCGGTGAACGCGGGCCTGACCAAGAGCGAGCAGGACAACTCGTTCAACTTCCTGGCGTGTGAGGTCAGCGTCCCGGTGACCGGCGATCGCTGCAACTCGCCGAGCGATGCAAACTGGGCTGGCTCCAACCTCTGGGGCCAGAACGTATGGGACATCCTGCTCCAGGGAGGCGCGCTGAATGGCGTCCTTGGCGACCCATCCCAGACCGACAACCTCTACGAGACCGGGTTCAGCCGACTGGCCGGCACCGGCGTGCCCTACCCGTCGTTCGGCGCGTACACCGGGTACAGCGTCGCGCTCAACACGGCCTACTCGCAGGGCGCGCTCTACGGCAACGCCTACCGTGACCTGCCGATCACCAGCTATGCCTGGCAGATCGCCAGCACCACTGGCGGTCCGAACGCCTGGTGGGAGGCCAACGGCTCGGCACCGGACCCGACCAACCCGTGGGCGGGCAGTCATGCCGCACCGGAATTCGGCGCGATCCCCTACGTCTGGCCGATGGCCGGGCAGACCCAGACCCTGCTCCAGTCGCTGGTCGCCCCCGGACTCGAGTCCAGCACCGCCAAGGACGGGTCGTTCAAGTACCAGACCGTGCTCTACGTCGGCCGGGGCGTCCCTGACGCGTGGATCAAGCCCGGACAGCACATCACGGTGAACAACCTCACCGCCTCCTACGACGAGAAGTCCGGCCACCGTGACACCTACGGCGTGCGGATCGCCACGACCTCGCAGCACGGAAACCGCGTGGTCCAGGTATCGCTCAGCGGCCACCTGCCCGGCAACGACGTGCAGGTCCAGCTGCCGGTGTTCGCCGACGCCGGCGTGCAGAGCGTCAGCGGCGGTAGCTACGACGTCGCCACCCACACGGTCACGATGCGCGGTAACTCTGTCCGGGTCACGCTCGGCCAGTCCGCCCAGCCGACGGTCGCCGTGTCGACCGCCAGCACCGTGCCGGGAACCCACAGCCAGCCAACCCTGACTTCTGGCACGCAGACCACCACGACCGCCTCCGTTACCAACTCCGGCAAGACCACGATCAGCAACGTCCAGATCAGCCTGCAGGTGCCCGCGGGCTGGAGCAGCCAGGCCACCACCGCGGCCAGCTTCGCCAAGGTCGCGCCCGGCAAGACCGAAACCGTCACCTACGACGTGACCCCGCCCGCCGGCGCCACCGGCGGCAACGGGCTGGTCGCGAACGTCACCTACGGCGCGCCGGACAACGCGTCCGGATCGGTGAGCTCCGAGCAGTGGGTTATCGCCCAGAAGCCGCTGCCGTTGCCGCCGGGAGCGACCGACCTCGCCCTGTCCGCCACCGCGTCGGCGTCCTACACCTCGCCGTGGACTACGGTGTCGGCCATCAACAACGGCGTCTACCCCATCCAGTCGAGCGATGACAACGACCTGACCCCCTACTGGGGTGACTGGCCGCAGGTGGGCACCCACTGGATCGAGCTGGACTGGACCTCGCCAGTTACGACCAACGGCACCGAGATCTACTGGGCCGACGACGGTGGCGGCCTGCTGCCGCCTTCTTCCTGGGTGGTCCAGTACTGGAACGGCAGCGCGTGGGTCAACGTCAGCGACCAGAGCGGCGAGCCGGTCGCGATCAACGCCTTCAACCAGGTCAGCTTCGACTCGGTGACGACGACCAAGCTGCGCATCACCATGCAAAGCTCCGGAACGGCATCGGTCGGAGTCATTCAGTGGGTGGTGCCGAGCATCCCTAGCTCGTAATCAGTTCTCCGCTCCTCCGGACGACGCTAGCCCGGCGTGGCTTGGGACACGCCGGGCTAGCGTCTCATCTGTCCCTGACGACGTCGTCGACCAAGGAGGCCCCCGCCGCCGGGCCAAGCAACATGTCGGCGATTGATGTCTCTTTGCCCGAGGCGCGTGACAGACTGCGGCTTCGTGGACATGGAGACTTTGATCTGGCAGCTCGTGGACCGGTTCCTGCCTGCATGCGAGCACTGCGGCGGGCACCACCCACACCACCGGCCCGATCTGATCACACGCGTCAGCGATCTCGTGATGGTGAGTGACACCTGCAGCGTGCAATCCCCGGCCGACCGCACCGCGGATGAGATTTACCTGCCCTCGGGGCAACACCCGGTATATGTGGGCACCTTCGAGGTTGACAGGGCCGAGGCAAGGCCGGACTGGCATGTCGCCAGCATGCTGTTTGTGCCGCTCGCCGACCCCGAGCGGATAGCCGGTGCGCAGCACTGGATCGAGGACGACACGTCCATCCCGCTGCCCGTGACCGACTATGTAGTGCTCAGCGACCGGGAGGCGTGGCGCCTGCCGGCCGATCCGGTCCAGGACTCTCGACCCATGCAGGTATTCCTCCGAGACCTCGAGGGCAGTGTCAAAGCTGGACAACTCGGCCCGCCGAGCAAGTGGCCCAGCCGCGTCCTGGACAATGGAAGCGGGCTGAACGCGCTAGCGCTGCCGATGGCGGACGAGTTCCTCAGGAGCGTCCGCGGCGGAGACGACGAGGAGTTGCTGGCCGTGATGTATCTCAGCTACAGCTACTGAGCCGATTCCTCTCCCTCGGAGTTCGCGGTGGTGCGCTCGTAGTCGCCGGCTGCGCCGGTCCCGCGGCTATGCCGGCCCCGCCTCCCGTGGCCGGGACCTGACCTGGTCAGCGAGGCGTGCGAGCCGGTCGCTCATGTCGGCGACGGGGGCCGGGGTCCAGTCGCCGTGCCCGGGGAAGATGCGCTCGAAGCGGTGGGCCGAGCGGGCCAGGCGGGCCAGGGAGCGGTGATGTTCGCGGCGGGAATACCAGATCGTTTCGATCGAGCGCACGTCTGAGGTCTGTCTCGTCCACGCCAGGGTGTCACCGGAGAACAGGTGCCGCTGGTTGTGGAGGTAAAGGATGCTTCCCCGGGTGTGGCCCGGCATGGCGAAGACGACCATGCCGGGGAAAATGGTGGCCTCGCCGGTGGTCGTGATGATGTCCGTGGCGAAAGGGGCCGCGTCCCGGTCGGCGTCGTGAATCCAGACCCGGGCGCCGAAATGCTCGGCGTACCGCTGGGCGTCGGCGATGTCATCGCGGTGGTGAGCAGGACGTGGTCGATCCCGCCGGCGTCTTCGATCGCCTGGGCCAGGGTTCCGTTCCAGTGCGGCGCGTCAACCAGGAACGAGTCGCGGGCCTAGGGGACGAACCATGCATGGGCGCCGAAGGAGCGCAGGTCGTTGTGCCCGCAGAGAAACACGCCGGGCGCGGCTTGCATCGGGAAGACCCCCGGTGGGGCGTGGCGGCGGCTGGCGGTGCCGATCGAGCGGGTGGGGCAGGCCAGCGGTCGTCGACGTACCAGTCACCGGGCGCGTTGCCCGGGTGGCGTTCAGCATGGCGAGCCATGGCATCCTCCAGTCGGCCGCAGGAGAGCGCTAGCGTTCAGTTATGGAACTTCAGAGTACCATAACGGGGTGGCGGTGATTACAATGCAAGCGTGAGCATCCAGCCGCAGCCGGAATCCAGCGTCCGCAGCCGCACCCGCGGCGCCATCCTGGCCGCCGCCGCCTCGGTATTCGCCAGGGACCGGACCGCAACCCTGCCCGACGTCGCCAAGGCCGCCGGCGTCGGGCGCACCACCTTGCACCGCTACTTCCCCGACCGCGAATCGCTGATCGAAGCGGCCATCGACGACTCGATTCAGGCGATCCAGCAGTCCTTGGCCGATGCGGCCCTGGACCAGGGCCCGCCGCCGGAGGCCATGCGCCGGGCGGTCGCCGCGATGGTCGCGGTCGGGGACCGTCTGATGTTCGTCTTCGGCGACCCGCGAGTACCCAAGAGCCACGCGACGCGAGACGGAGCGGCACCCCCCGATCCCGTCATCGACCTCATCAAGCGCGGGCAAGCCGAAGGTGCGTTCGACCCCGAAGTCAGTGCCAGCTGGATTCAGCACGTCCTCTGGGTCCTCGTCTACCGCGGATGCGAGGACGCGGACACGGGCGAACTGCCCCGGCACGGCATCACCGCTACCGTTACCCGGACCCTCGAAAACGGTATCCGCATCCGGTAACGTCATCCAGCCAGGCCTTTCAGCAGGGGTACCGCCAGGGCTCCTGCATGTAGGTGCGGCCGGACGGGGTCGTCCACTGGTGGTAGCCGGGCCTGACCTCGGTGACGTCCCAGCCTTCAGACTGCTTGACCTGATGACATGAGCGACTGCACGACCAGCAGTTGCACCCGCAAGTCCGGCCACCTTTGTCGAACGGGGTGGCATGCTCCAGGTCGGATTCCCTGGCGTGCCGCGAGCAGGCCGGAAATCCGCACTTGCCGTCGCGCACGTTCACCAGGTGGCGCAGTCGACCGCCCGGGTCATGACGAGCTGACTCATGCTGGTGCCCGCATTTCCCGGTGGGAACGGGGTGGAGGTCCACCGTGAACTCCCGGGCCTGTCCGGGGAGCCTGAGAATCCAGGAACCGAAGCCGCCCGGAGGCCCAGGATCACCGCCCGGAGGCCCAGGATCATCGCCCGGAGTAAGGGTGAAGGCCGACACCGCTCCGGCAGACACGAGCGGTGGTGGCGGGCCGTCGCGCTGGCCCCGGCCCGGCTTGCCCCGGTTGCGGGGCCTGCCTCGCCTGTCGGGCTTGCCATGGTTGCGGAGCCTGCCCGGCTTGCCGGGCTTACCTCGGTTGCGGGGCTTGCAGCAGCCGTGGCCGATGGCCCGGCCGTCCTGGTCGGTGATCGTCAGGCAAAACGCGCTGTCGGGATGCCGGGCGGCCGCCTCGGCCAGCCTGCGAGCCAGGGCCGGGTCCAAGACGCCCATGCTGCGAGCCTCACCCGGCCGCCGCGCCTGCCCAGCAGCGGTCAGGAAGGGGATGTCGATGTGCCGCAGGGTCAAGTTGACCTCCGCCGCCACGGCTGGCTCCGGCCCCAGGTCGCTCCCGTCGACCTCACCCTGGCTCGCCTCGCCCGGCTCAGCCGGTGCCTGGCCCCGGCAGGGACACCCGCCCACACAGCCCTGGCCGCAGGGGCACTCGGCCGGAGGAACCTCGTCATCGGGCGGCCAGTCCCGCGGGTAGCCGGGTGCGCCGCTGCCACCACCGGGCTGGGCGTCGTGAACGTCCTTGGCCTTGTCCTCGGCGTCCTCCGCCCGGAAGCGGGCCACCCGGTCGGCCAGCGGGACTCCGTTGAGCAAGTCGAGGTAGGCGGCGACCCGCAGGATGTCGATGCCACGCCTGACTCGCGCCGCCCGGTACTGCTGGGCGCGCTGCTCGATATGAGCCTGGGCCCGGAGTGCCTCGTCGGTCGGCAGCCCTTTCCCCAGCAAGACGCAGGTACCCGCAGTCTCGCGCCAGAAGCGGACCCGCGCGTTCTCCTTCTCCTCCTGCTCCCGCCGCTTTTCCGCCCCATCCGGATCGACCGTGACGACCGCCCGCTGGACGAGCCTGAGCAGGTCCATCCACGTTTTGCAGTTGTCCAGGCCCGCCAGGATCAGTTCCTCGGCCGCGGCCAGCATGTCCGGCTCCCCGAGGACATTGGTCTCCTCAACGACCATCTTCGCGCGGCTGGCGTCCAGCCGACCCTGGTCGAGGACGCTTCCGATTCCCGGTAGCCGAGCCTCCAGCGCCCACGCGGTCCACATCAGCTTCTGCGCGGCCGGAATCGAGACCCTTAGCTCTAGGGCGATCTCCCGGGCCAGCCGGTCATCCCATTCCCATGGCAGGCCCGACTCGGTGGCCACGCCAGCATTGCGCTCATCCGGCCGACGACGGATCAGCTCCCGTACCACCGCCAGCTTGCGGCCTTCCAGCCAGGCCGCCGCCGCGCCCCACCGGCCAAGCATCCCGAAGACTTCATCGTCGGTCGCCCCCAGGCATCGCCCGTCGGGGCCCGACAGGTCATGCAGCGTCATGAGCTGCCACGCGTTCGGGATTGCCTGGTTACCAGGGCCGCTCTGCGCGAACAGCGGCCACCGGGAGTCACGGTCACCGAATGGGCGCTCGAGTCCCCCGTCCCCGCTCAAGAAGTCGGCACCAAGGCCAACGGTCCCCGAGCCTGCCATCGCGCACCTCCCCGCTGGCGCCGATTAAGCGGATCAAGTAAACGATCATCATGTTACCTATCGAGATTACTTCGAATTCTATCACGAACCGAACGAATGGGCCATGCCCGATGCCTCTCCGATTCGGCGGAGCTAAATTCAACGTCACACGGGCCACTGGCCGATCGGGGCGGCCGCGTGACCGCCCGAGCCAGCGCACCACCAGACGGCCGCTCCGTCGCGTTCATCGGCGTGGGTGCCGAGCGAGTGGGCGGGACACACCGGCCAGACGCCGCAGATCGCATGCATTACCGCGTCCTGGGCGTCGTCCGCCACCACGACGAGCGCGGTGACCGGATCAGCTCCCGATGATGGGCGGCAGCCCCCGCCGTGGCTGTTGTACCGGTCCCAGACCTCCACGAAGGCGTACTCGAAGGCGGTGCCGCCTTCACAGACGTGAAGCTGCCCGGTTCCCGGCAGGCCGCTGGCGCGCATGTCACGATTGACGACCTCGAGCGCTTCCTCGAGCGTCGCCAGCCAGCCGGGCTCCTCCGCGAAGCCGGGGTCGAAGCGGCCGGACAGGACGGCCCGGGCCGCCGCCACGATGCCGGATTGGCCGCCATCCTCAAGGCAGAGCCGCGCGAGCTCGGTGGCGTCCTCGGCCAGCGGCCAAATCGACAGCACCTGGCAGGCGAGTTCGAACGCTGCCTCCCGGTCAACCCATCCGTCCTTCAGCTGCCGGTAGAGCCGCCGGGAGAGCGCGTCGTGGGGCTGCTCCATGCGGCCATGCTCGCATAGGAAAATAAGCGACGCTAACGGAAATTGGCTCGCGGCGATCGGCGCAGCCTCCCGTTTCAGCCGCCCGCCGGCCCGGACCCGCCGCCGGACCCCGGGCCGCCGCCCGGCCCCGGCCCGCCCCGGCCCGGGCCGCCGACGCCGACGCCGACCAGACAGCTTTGGACTCGCGAGTCCATTTTTTGCCACGCATCCTGGACTGCAACGCGAGCTCGAAGGGGGCGTTTTCCCATGTCAATGGACCACTACTACCTGCTCGGCCGGTCCGGCCTGCGGGTGAGCCGACTAGTGCTTGGCACGATGAACTTCGGTACCAGCGGCTTCCATGCGCCCTATGGCAAGACCGAGGACGAGGCCCGGGCTGTCTTCCGGCGCTACCTTGACGCGGGCGGCAACTTCATCGACACGGCCGACTTCTACACCGCGGCCAGAGCGAGACCATCCTGGATGGCCTCATCGCGGAGGCCGGGGTGCGCGACCGAGTCGTGCTCACGACAAAGTTCACCAACAGTGTTAGTCCTGGCGACCCGAACGCGGGCGGGAATGGGCGCAAGACCATGATCGCGGCGCTCGACGCGTCGTTGCGTCGCCTCCGCACCGACTACGTTGACCTGTTCCTCCTGCACACCTGGGACAGGATTACCCCCGTGGAGGAGGTGGTGCGCACCCTCGACGACCTCGCCCGCGCCGGCAAGATCCGCTACGCGGGCCTGTCCGACGTGCCGGCCTGGTACGCGGCCCGCGCCCAGACACTGGCCGAGGCGCACTCGCTTGCGCCGATGGTCAGCCTGCAGCTGCCCTACTCGCTGATCGAGCGGGCCATCGAGGCCGAGCATGTCGCGGCGGCACAGCTCCTAGGACTAGGCATAACGGCCTGGAGCCCACTGGCAGGCGGGTTCCTCACCGGCAAGTATCGCAACGAGGGCCAGGGCCTCAGCGGCGACGGCAGGCTCAGCCTCTCAGGCACCTCCGCTACCACCTGGACGCAGCGGCACTGGGAACTGCTGACGACGGTGCGAACCGTGGCTGACAAGCTCGGCGTGACCCTGGCCCAGGTGGCGCTGAACTGGGTCGCCTCCCAGCCGGGTGTCGCCGCCGCGATCGTCGGGGCCAGCAGCGCGGACCAGCTCGGGGCCAGCCTGGCGGCACTCGACTTCGAACTGCCCGCCGAACTGCGGGCCGCGCTTGACGAGGCTAGTGCCACGCCACCCGCGTCGGTCTACCGGATGTTCACGCCCGAATACCAGGGCTGGCTCGTCAGCCCGGGTGTGAAGGTCGGGGACAAGCCCGCGGGCTACTATCCCGCCGTGCAGAACTGGTTACGGGACCTGGCGGTTTGCCTTCTGGCGGGCGAACTGAGCTGGGTTGCCATGCGGCGGCGGGAACGACGGCGGTCCGGTCTTCTCCGGACGGGCACCCGGCGCGGTCGCCGATGACGCTGCTGCTGGCCGGTCAGGACCCGACTGCTCGGTGCCGCCGCTTGGCTCAGTCCCCTCGTCCAGCTCGTTGAGCCGTGCCCGCATCACCTGGACAACTGCGGGCCGGTCCGCGTGTGCGCTTTCGTACTCGAGCAGCACCGCCAGCTCATCGGCGGACAGCGACCGAATACGATGCGCGAGCGAGCCAGCAGACAGATGGTCATAGTCGCGCAGCGGCAGACTGCCGCGCCCTGGTGCGGTCAAGGCGCCCTCCCCCGTATCGGAAACATCCGTGCTTCTGCTGAGCAGACGGTGCTCGGTTACCCCCTGGGTTGCGGCCAAACCATCCCGCGGATCAGCTGATCTTCCTCAGCAAGCGAAGCCAGTCGGCCGGGGTCACGCGCAGCACCGGGCCAGCACCATGCAGGGTCGTGTCACGCACCAGGATCACGCCGGGGACGTGACCGGCCTCGACGCATTCCGCGCCGCCGTTAGCGCTGAAGGTGGACTTGCGCCAGGCGGGGCTCACTGTAGCTCCAGCTCGCTCTTCCATCGCTGTAGTGCCTCCCGAATCAGGACTTGTGAGTCCTCGACGTTGAGGGCACGGCCCTGGATCCGCTTGAACAGCTTGGTGGCCGCGCTGACGACGGCCTTGACCTGGCTGTTCTGGTCCTCAAGGGCCGCCACCCACACAAGACTATCGAGGATCTCATCGCCAGTCGCGATGTAGAACGGGCTTTCCCTCCCAAGGAAGTACTCGTTGCCTCTAATGACCTGAAGGATTACGTTCAGCCCATCCGAGACCGCCAGCAGGTGTTCCAGCTGGAGCACCATGGTCCCGGGCGAGCCGACCAGCAGGTCCAAGACAGCCTCGTGGATCACGGCGGTCACGTGCACGGGCTCGTCGCCGATAAGGATCGACTGGCGTGCCAGGCGCTGCTCGGCCTTTCCTACCGCCTCATCCTCGCTGTAGCCGTTGCGCCGGAACATGTCGTAGATGTACTCCCGAACCTGCAGTGGCCCCGGCACCAAGACTGGCGACCAGAGCAGCAGGTACTCCGCCTTCTGCTCCGCGTCCAGCCACGGCTTGGCGAATGCCGGAAGCGCGACCCGGGCCTTGCGGGCCTGGCGGAGCATGCGCTCGAGGTAATGCCGCGCCTCGGCCGATGCCTGGCAGAGGTCGAGCCAGCGCCAGAACAGGTTCTCGCTGGGCAGGTCGTAGCCGGTCTCGACCTTGCTGACCTGCTCGCGGCCGAAGTTCAGGGCCTTAGCGAACGCCTCCTGGGTGGCGTACCCGGCGGCCACCCGCACAAGCCTCAGCTCATCACCCAGGCCGGCGGCGAGATCTGAGTCGGGGTCGCGATGATTGGGTCGGGGCATGGCAATCTCCTCCACTGGCGCTGCCCGACACAAGGTCGAGGCAGTGTGGGGTTGTGGGAGTTAGGCCAGCGCGCGCATTACGAGTAGCGTAGCCCATTCCGAGCTGAGATTGTCTCATTAACGGATGACGCGACCCGAGGCTTCCTGCTCTTCCCCGATTTTCGTGACCCTTAGCCGATCATGCCCCGCCCACCCCCTCCCACCAGCGCGATCAGCTGCGCTCACATCCGCGAGCCTCGAATGAGAAAGAACGATTCGCGCTTTGGCAATTCGAGGCGCACGCCGTTGCGCAATTCTCGCCGGCCATTAGGCGGGGTAACTAGATTGGGCGGGCGGCGGTGGCGAGGTAAGAGCGGAGCGCGCAGAATTCCTCGGGGCGGGGGGCCGGGTGAGGGTTACTGGTCAGCGCCGCAGGTAGTGCAGGCCCAGCGCGCCGTCCGGCAGGGTTGTCGAGGACACCAGGTCCCAGGCGCCGGATACGCCATCTGGCAGCAGCCGCAGCCCGCCGCCCAGCAGCACCGGCACCACGGCCAGCCGCAGGTCGTCCACCAGGCCGGCCGCAAGCAAGGACTGGATCAGCGTCGCGCTGTTGAGCACCAGGATGCCCCGGCCGGGCTCGGCCTTCAGCGTCGCGACCGCCGTGCCGGCGTCCCAGAAGACCCGGGTGTTCTCCCAGGTGGCCTCCGTCTCCGGGAGAGTGGTCGACACCACGCACTTCTCGACCGCGCACAGCCAGTGGCCCAGGTCGCGGGTGCGCGGATCGGTCGCCGGGTCCACGGTGATCCCCGGCCACACCGAGTGGAACCCGGTGTAGTTGCTGCGGCCCAGCAGGGCGGTGCTGCAACCGCGCCAGATGCCCTCGAAGAACTCGCCCGTAGCCGGCTGCATGGCGTGCTCATACAGCCAGGTGTCGTGCTCAGGGCCTCCCGGTCCGCTGGAGTACCCGTCCAGGGAGACCGTGCACCATGCCATCACTCGCCGTTCGCTCATGACAGGTTTCCCCCTCAGCTCCGAGGATTCATCGCCAGCGAGGCCAGCTAGGCCGGACCGCTTTGGAAGGGGAGTTGCTGGCCGGTCTCAAGCAGGGTCTTCAGCCCGCTGAGGATCTCACTCCAGCCTCCGCCGGCTCCGCTCGACTCGCTTTCTCCCCGCATTACGGCGGCCCACATCGGCGCGCCAGCCATGTCGTGGGTTACGGTTAGCCTGGTAACGTCGCCGCGCACGGGCTCGATGTCATAGGTGAGCCGGGTGAACCCCTCGGTAGCCATCTCCGGGGTCATGGTCATCCGCCAGGTCTGGACCAGCCTGCGAGGCGGGTTGGCCTCGATCACCTCGCCGTCGCTGATGATTTCCGGGCATCCGAGCGCCTTCATGCCCTGGTTCGCGTGTGCCCGGAAAGCGCCGCCTGCCCGTAGCTCGTACTCCACGAGCGGGGCGTAGCCGTATTTCTCGGTCCACTCGGGCTTGGTGATCGCATCCCAGATGGCCTCGGGTGTCGCCTTGATGTACACCCGGTAGACCTGGATCGTCTCGGTCTGGGTCGTCGTGCTCACTTTCCTGCCTCCAGGTCGGTCTTGAGGTTGGCGAGCGCCGAAGCGTGGCGCTCGGTGTACTTGTCGATCCAACGGTCATGGATCAGCCGGATGGGGACGGGGTTGAGAAAGTGCAGCTTTTCCCGGCCCGACCGGCGGGTGACGACAAGCCCGGCCTCTTCGAGCAGGCGCAGGTGCTTCATGACCCCGATCCGGGTCATGTCTACGGGTGACTCGAGCTCGCTGAGGGTGCGGCCGTCTCGCTCGAAGAGAAGGTCGAGCAAGAAGCGGCGGGTCGGGTCGGCCAGCGCCTTGAAGACGAGGTTGTCGTCCATAGCTAGCAAGATAGGTAACCAAAAGGTTACCTGTCAAGCGGCCGGGCCGTCCGTCCCGGGCAGCCCGGGAGCTGATGGTGCGCGCCCGGCCCCGGCGACTGCGCGGGGCCGGGCGCGAGTTGTGCTAGTCGTTAGGGCAGGTCCCACTGCTGGTTAGCGGTATCGGCGCAGTCCCAGATCTGCAGCTGGGTGCCCGAGCCGCCGTAGCCGGTGTCGTCGAGGCACTTGTTGGATTGCGGGTTGTAGAGCTCTCCGTTGGACTGGGGTATGAAGACCTGCGCGGCCGTGTTGTTGCAGTCGTACAGGTCCACGGTCGTGCCGTCGGTGGTGCCGCCTCCGTTGATGTCCATGCACTTGCCGAGCGCGTGCAGGGTGCTGCCCGCTTCCACGACGGTCCACTGCTGTGCGTTGGTGCCGTTGCAGGTGTAGACCTGGACCGGCGTGAAGTCGGCGGTGTTGGCTCCCCTGACGTCAACGCACAGGCCCTGGTAGCCGGTGATTGGCCCGGTGCTGCCGTTGGGGGGAGGAGTGCTCCCGCCGCCGCTGGTGGAGTAGGCCGCGACGTAGGCCACGCTCATCGTGCCGCCCGAGGCGGTGGAACTGGTCGGGCTGGTGCAGCCGCAGACACCGTTGGGGTAACCGCCGCCCATGGCCAGGTCCAGGATGATCGACAGGTTGTGGTCGAAGGCCGCCTGCCAGGTCGACGTGCCGACCTGCGACTCGCTCACGCTGAAGTACTGGTTCCCGTCCAGGTAGAACGTGACCGACTCGTCGGAAGTGTTGGTCCTGTTGAGGATCATCGTGTAGGTGTGGTAACCGCTCTGGCAGCCACTGCACCCGGTCAGGCCGCTGCCGATGCCGTCGGGCTCGTTGCACGGGCCGCCGGGGTCGGTACCGCAGTGGATGGTTCCTGAGACCTCGGACAGGGAGTTGACGTCCTCCATGATGTCGATCTCACCGTTTTCCGGCCACTGGCCCGGGCCGAGCATCCAGAACGCCGGCCAGTAGCCGAGCCCGCCGGTGGGCTGCTGGATCGAGGCGGTGACCTCAAGCTCGCCACCCGCGGGAGCACCCACGTTGGCGCTGGTCGTCTGGACGCGGCCAGAGGTCCAGGAACTGCCGCTGCCCAGCGCCGTGATGTCGAGGTTGCCATTCCCGTCGAGGTGCACGTTGCTGGTGGAGTTAGTCATCGTCTCGATCTCACCCGTGCCGAAACTGGACCCGGGTCCGGTGTCGTACATCCACTGGGAGTCGATACCGGATCCTGACGAGCCGCTGAAGTCGTCACTGAAGACCGTCGACCAGCCGGACGGCGGGCCGGGGACCGTGGCGGGTGCGGCCGCTGCGGCCCGCGCCGCCGGAGCCGCCGGCGTGGCGAGAGCCGGGGTGGTGGGCATCATGGCTGCCGCGACCGCGATAACCGGCGCGATGATGGCGAGCGCGAGCCCGCCTCTGAAACGCCACCTCGTGGCGTGCTTGCGGATGCGCATGACGCGCTGCGACCTGCCGGGCATATCCCGGTCTCCTAACCCCGCTCCAGGGCTTATGAATAAGAAACTTTCCTATTCAAACGGAACATAACGTCGCGTTTTGGTCAGGTCAATCGCAACAACCGTTAAAAAGCCGTGAACGCCCCAATCCGTCCAGTAACGGCCGGCCGGGGCACCGGCCCGGCGCCGTGGCCCGGTCGCGGCCCCCGGGGTGGGGGTTGCCGAGGGCGGTACTTGCGGTAGCGTGCGATGGCGTGACTGGTCAGTTGATGCACGTTCCCGGAGTGCCGTTTCCGCTCGCGCCCTCGTCGGAGGACCTGTGGCAGGTGGACGAGGCGGCCGGCGCGGTGACGGTGCTGGCACTGCCGCACACGGACATGTTCATCGACCCCGTCAGCGGCGCCCCCGGTGCGGGCGCGGGTCCCGCGGTGAACGCGGAGTCGATGCTCAACGCCGCGACACTGCTTGGCCACGCGCCGGAGGGCGACTTCCAGCTCAGTGCGCGGGTCACCGTGGGCTTCGCCGCAACCTTCGACGCCGGGGTTCTCTTGCTGTGGCTGGATGACCAGCACTGGGGAAAGCTGTGCTTCGAGCTTTCTCCGGCGGGCGAGGCCATGGTCGTGTCGGTGGTCTGCCGGGGCGTCTCCGATGACGCGAACGCCTTCCGCGTGCCCGGTCGGTCGGTGTGGCTGAGGATCTCGCGCACTGACCGGGCCTATGCCTACCATGCCTCGCTTGACGGCGAGTCCTGGGAGATGATCCGCGTGTTCGTGCTCAGCGACGAGGGAACGTCGCTCGACATGGTCGGCTTCGAAGGCCAGTCACCGACTGGCGACGGATGCAGCGCGACCTTCGACGAGATCCGGTTCCTGCCCGAGCGCCTCGCCGACATGCGCGACGGCTCCTGACCGTAGCGGGAACGACAGCGCGCTGCCCCCGGCCTGCTCCCGGGCTGTAATTTTCATGCCCGCCTGACCCATCCCAGGGACCCGACCTGCCCAAAGGGCACGGCCGCTGACGGCTTCGTGGCTTGCGGCCCGGCAACGCCTTAACGTCCTCCAATATCCGATATCGAACGGATGTCGTGGAGGGAGAGGCGACCGGTGTCACGAATAACTAGGACGGCGGGCCTCGTCGCCACCGGACTTCTCGCGGCCGGGCTCCTCACCGCGGGATCCGCGAGCGCGGGCGCGGCCACCACGCAGCTGTGCCAATCGCAGACGACGGCGGTCGCGGCCGGCGTCTACACCGTGCAGAACAACGAGTGGGGCTCCAGCGCGGCCGAGTGCATCACGACCGACGGCAACGCCGACTTCACGGTGGCCAACTCGTCCATCAGCAATGCCACCAACGGCGCTCCCGGCGGCTACCCGTCCATCTACCAGGGATGTCACTGGGGCAACTGCACGTCGGGTGGCCTGTCGGGCAACCCAATCGAGGCCTCGGCCATCACGACAGGCAAGGTGACGACGAGCTGGAGCACCACGCAGCCCGGCGGCAGCAGTGCCTACGACGTCGCGTATGACATCTGGTTCAACCAGACCCCGACGACGTCCGGTCAGCCCAACGGCACCGAGCTGATGATCTGGCTGAATCACAATGGCCCAGTGCAGCCGTTCGGCTCGCAGGTCGCCACCGGCGCCAGCATCGGCGGGCGCGGGTACAACGTGTGGTTCGGCACGCAGGGATGGAACACCGTCTCCTACACCATGACCACCCCGGCCACGTCGGTAAGCGGCCTTGACCTGGCACCGCTGGTTCAGGACGCGATCAGCCGCGGTTACATCCAGCCGTCCTGGTGGCTCATTGACATCGAGGCTGGCTTCGAGCTGTGGCAGGGCGGCGCGGGCCTGGCGACCAACTCCTTCTCAGTGAGCGTTGGCGGCTCGAGCCCGGCTCCGGCGACCTGCACGGGGACGTACTCGGTGGTGAACTCCTGGGCGGGTGGCTACCAGGCCCAGGTCGTCGTCAAGGACACTGGCACCAGCCCCATGAACGGCTGGCAGCTCGGCTGGACCTTCCCCGGCAGCCAGCAGATCACCAGCTTGTGGAACGGTGTCTACACGCAGTCCGGCCTGCAGGTCACGGTGACCAACGAGCCATACAACGGGTCGATCCCCGCGGGCGGCTCACTCACGGTCGGGTTCACGGCCAACGTGAGCGGGAGCAACACGGCTCCGGCCAGCATCAGCTGCTCCTGACCGGCGAGCGGCGCAGCTCCCTGTGCGCGCCGGGAGACCGGGGTTTGCGGCGGCGTGGCCTGGCTAGGCTTAGTGCCGATGATTTCGGCGTGCGCGAGGCCAGAGAGGATGCGGACATGCCGCAGGTAAGCGTAGTCGGACGGGTCCTGGTTCCGGTATCTGATCAGGATGTGGCGATCGCTTTCTACACCCGCGTGCTCAAGTTCACGCTGACGTCGGATACGCCGTTCGGCAACGGGGACCGCTGGGTTGAGGTCACACCGCCGGGCGGTGGCACGGCGATCGCGCTGACTCCGCCACGGGGCGAGTTTCAGCCCGGCCGGATGACCGGGATCTCGCTCAGCTCCCCGGACCCGCGGGCCGACCACGCCGAACTGGAGGGGAAGGACGTCGACGTCGATCCGGAACTGTGGGGCGGGGACGGCGCCGTGCCGCTCGGCTTCTTCTTCCGCGACCCGGACGGGAACCGGCTGATGATCGTCGAGGACCTCGGCTAGCGGAAGCCGGACGTTGCGATGCTTTCGGTGAACCGTCGCTGGATGATCAGGAAGGCGACGACCATGGGGACGATGGCAAGCACCGACCCGGCCATGACCATCCCGTACTCGATGACGTGCTGGCCGAGGAACAGGGCAAGGCCGGACGAGAGCGTGTACATCGAGCTGTTGGTGCTGACGATGAGCGGCCATAGTAGGTCGTTCCAGTTGTACATGAAATGGAACAGCCCCAGCGTGAGAAGCGCGGGCACCGATAGCCGCATGATGACGCTGCGGTAGATCTTGAATTCCGAGGCGCCATCGACGCGGGCCGCGTCCTCTAGCTCCTTGGGGATGCTCATGAAGAACTGGCGCAGGAAGAAGATGCCGAACGCGTTCGTCGCCCTCGGCAGGATCAGGCCCTGGTAGGTGTTGAGCCAGTGCAGCTTGTTAAGGAAGAGGAACAGCGGCACTAGGTTCACCTGGAAGGGCAGCATCAAGGTCACGAGCACCAAGACGAAGATGACGTTCCGGCCGGGGAACTCAAGCCGGGCCAGCGCGTAGGCGGTGAGCGAGTCGAACGTCAGCGACAGGATCGTCACCCCGCCGGCGAAGATCACCGTGTTAAGGAACAGCCGGGGGAAGTCGATGGCGTCCCAGGCCTGGGCGTAGTTCGAGCCGGTCACCGTCATCGAGAACAGACCCGGATGAGCGGTGATTATCTCGCCCTCGGGCTTGATCGAGTTCGCGAACACCCACACGAGCGGGAAGACGATGATCAGCGCGGCCGCGATTCCGACGGCGAGTGCCCAGCCGGTGGACAGGATCCGCCGGCCGGACGGAGAGCGCGGCGACCGCACCGGGGCGGCCGGGGTCTGGACGGGAATGTCAGTAACGGATCGCACGGCGGTTGAAGAACCTCATCTGGAGCAGGCTGAAGAGCAGGATGATCAGGACCAGGACGTAGCCGATCGCCGAGGCGTAGCCCATCGAGAAATTCTGGAAGCCTTGCCGGTAGATCAGCATGACCAGGGTCTCCGTGCTGAAGGCGGGGCCGCCCTGGGTCATGACGAAGATCTGGTCGAACGCCTGGAACGACGCGATGAGCGCGATGATGGTGACGAACATCGTGGTGTTGTTCAGCAGCGGGAGCGTGATCCGGCGGAATCGCTGCCAGCCCGACGCGCCGTCGATCCGCGCCGCCTCGTAGAACTCACGCGGAATGGTCTGCAGGCCAGCGATGTAGATGACCATGTAGAAGCCGACGTTCTTCCATATCCCGACGATGATCACGGCGGGCATGGCCAGCGTGGTGCTGTTCAGCCAGTCCGACGTGTGGATGCCCAGTCCGCCGAGCCAGTAGGTGACCAGCCCGATCGACGGGGTGAACATCAGGCGGAAGGGAATCGCGGCGACCGCGAGCGACACCACGGCGGGCAGGAAGATGGCCGCCCGCAAGATGCTCCGCGCGGGGAGGCGGCGGCGGTTCAGCAGGAGCGCTAGTCCCAGGGCGAAGACGATCGACACCGGCGTGGTCACGGCCGCGTAATAGGCGGTATTGCCCAGATCGCTCCAGAACTGCGGGTCATGGAGCAGGTGAGTGTAGTTGGCGAGCCCGATGAACTGCGAGGCGCCGAAGAACGAATAGTTGGTCAGTGACAGCCAGGCCGCGCTGATCAGCGGGTAGAACATGAACAGTGCCATGACGACCAGGCTCGGCAGCATGAACGTGTAGGCGACCAGCAGCCTGCGCCGGCGCAGGCGCGTCGCGAACGGGTTGCTGACCCGTGCGACGAGCCCGCGCCTGCGCGTGGTTGAGACGGTCACGACCGCGCTACCCGCCCAGGTAGCTGTTGATCTGGCTGTTCGCGCCGGCGAGCGTCGATGCGACCGGCGCGCCTTGGAGGATCTTCTCGATCGCGGGCTCCCAGGTGTTCGTTTCGATGTTGGTGTACTGGGTTCCAAGGTTGTACGGCTGCGCGCTGCCCGCGACGCTCGCGAACTGGGCCACGTCCGGGTTCGCGGCCAGGTCAGTGGCGGTGACGTCAGTCCTGGTTGGCACGAATCCGGTGTGCACGGCGTAGTCGATCTGGGTGGGCTTGGAGTTCCACCAGGTGAAGAACGTCTCGGCCGCGCTCACCTGAGCCGGGCTGTCCTTGGCGTTGACGGACATGGCGACCACGTCCGCCAGCGTGACCGTCTTCTGCGGGCCCGCCGGGATCGGCGCCAGGCCGAAGTCGACGCCGGCGCTGTGGTAGCCGGTGGTTGCCCAGGGCCCGTTCATCTCCATGGCGGCCTTCTGGGCCTGGAACAGGGTGTCCGCCTCGGCTCCGGTGATGTTGAGCGGGGCGATGCCCTTCTTGAGGATGAGCCCCGACCACTGGGTGACGGCGTTGATCGAGGCAGTGTCGGAGAGCATGCCCTGGGTGGCGGCCGGGTTGGTGACGCCGCCGCCGTTTTCCCACAGCAGGATCGGCCACATGGGGATGGTGTTGTTCTCGGCGAGCGCCATCCCGTACTGTGGCGAGCTTCCGCCGTGCGAGAGCTTGACCACGTCGGCCTGCCACTGAGCCCAGTCTTGCGGCGGACCAGAGATGTGGGCGGCCGCGAAGAGCTTCTTGTTCCAGTAGAGCATCAGCGGGGCGAAGTTCGCCGGGACCCCGTAGTTGGTCCCGTTCACCTTGGAGCCGGCTATCGCGCCGGCCACCAGGGCGCTGGTGTCGTTGGCCGCGTTGGAGTAGTAGCTGGTCAGCGGCAGGAAAACGTTCTTCGTCGCGTACTGGGGAAGCTGCTGGGTGTCCATCGCGACGATGTCGGGGCCGTTGCCCGCGGCGAATGCCGGGAGCAGCTTCTCGTAGAAGACGTCCCACGGCATGATCGACATCTTGATCGTGATGTTGGGGTGGGTCTTGTTGAACTCGTTGACGAGGGCCGTGACCGTCGGGCCATCGGGCCCGGTGAAGCCATTCCAGTAGGTCAGGGTTACGTGGCCGCCCGAGGATGCGGCCGAAGAGCCGCCTGGCGAGGCAGGCCCGGATGAGCAGCCGGCCGCGAGCAGGCCGAGTGCCGCGAGGGCGGTGAAGGTCGCACCAGCGAATCGCTTTCTCACGTCTTGCTCCAAACAACGATGTTCGGGTGATTTCGATCGGGCGTCGGTTACTCCGGTACGCAGGGCATGGTGAGGACGGTCAGCGAATGCGCGGGGAAGGTGTAGGTCGCGCCGTCGCCGAATTTGCTGATCGTGCCGGCCGAGACGCTTACCCGGTCCGGCGTGTCGAAGGAGTTGGTTGCGTCGATGGCGTCGCTGTTGAGTTCTTCGACAGTGGCGTCCTGGCGCCGTAGTGAGTTCGCGATCCTGATCTCGGCGGACACGTCGCTGGCCGGGTCACGGTTGATGACGCTGAGCATCAGCTGCCCGCGGCCCGGTGTGTGCGTCGCGACCACGTCAAGCAGGGGGAACGGCCCGGCATCGGCGACCTGGTAGGGCCACGGGTCCGGGTCCGTCGCCTGGGAGAGCTCATGCCGCTCGGATTCCACGAAGACGTCGAGTGCCCGCTCACCGAGATGATCGGCGAAAAGGCGGAGCGGGTGGTAGATCGACTGCAAGAACAGCCCCTCGGGGCTGGTGACGATCGGGGCGATGACGTTCACGAGCTGTGCGAGGTTGGCGATCTTCACGACCTCGGAATGCCGGACGAACGCGTGCAGGAAGGTCGCGACCGCGAGCGCGTCTGAGAGCGAGTAGCGCTCCTCGAGCCCTTCCCTGCCTTCCCGCTCGCGGAACCACACATTCCACTCGTCGTAGGCCACGTGGATGGGGTGGGTGATGCGCTGGTTATAGCGGGCCTGCTCGATGAGCGCGCTGGTGATCCGCAGGGCGCGCTCGACCTGGTGCGGCTGCAAGACATTCGTCCAGTAGTCCTCGCTGCCGGTGTAGATGTGCAGGCTGTGGTACCTGACGAACTCGGCCAGGCCCTCGATGACGACCCGGTCCCAGTCACTCCAGCCGGTCTCGCCGCAGGAGACCAGCTCAATGCCCGGATCGGTCCAGGTCATCACCTTGGCGAACTGGCGGGCCGTCTTCACGTAGTCCTCGGCGCTCAGCTCCCCGATCTGCCAGGCGCCGTACATCTCGTTGCCCAGGCCCCAGAGCCGCACGCCATAGGGCGCCTCGTGCCCGTTGGCGCGGCGCTGATTGGCCCAGTAGGTGTCGCCGGTTCCGTTGCAGTACTCGACCCAGGCGGCTGCCTCGTCCATCGTGCCGGTGCCCATGTTGACGCACAAGTAAGGCTCCGCCCCGATGAGCTCGCAGAACTGCATGAACTCGTCGGTGCCGAACCGGTTGGACTCCTCGGCGTGCCAGGCCAGGTCGTTTCGGCGCGGCCGGGCGCTGACCGGCCCGATGCCGTCGGCGAAATGGTAGCCGGAGACGAAGTTGCCGCCGGGCCACCGCATCAGCGGCGGCTTGAGCCGGCGGACGGCCTCGACCACATCGGTCCGGAACCCGGCCGAGTCCGACAGCGGAGATCCCTCGTCGAAAACCCCGCCGTAGACGCACCGCCCCAGGTGCTCGGTGAAGCCGCCCAGGATCCGACGGTCGACCGGCCCGGCGACCCGGTCCAAGTCGAGCTTGATGACTGCCACGCGCGAAAACTCCTTTTCCGGCAGAAAGGCGGTTTTCCTGCCCACTTGCCACGTAGCATGCCACGTGGCATGCGACGTGGCAAGATGTAAGCTCTAAACGCATCCGGATGTCTGCAGGAGGGAGCCAAAGGTGCCGGTGACCCAGGGGGATGTTGCCCGTCGGGCCGGGGTGTCCCCTCGGACGGTGTCGAACGTGGTCAATAAGTTTCCGCTGGTGTCCGACGCCGTGCGGCAGCGAGTCCAGCGCGCCATCGAGGACCTGGGCTATCAGCCGAACGTCGTCGCGCGCAACCTGCGCCGCGGCCGCTCCGGCATGCTCGGCCTGGCCGTGCCCGAGCTCAGCCTGCCCTATTTCTCCGAGCTGGCGGAGTTCGTTATCGCCGAGGCCAGGCGACGGTCCTACACGGTGGTCATCGAGCAGACCGACGGCGATCCGGCGCGGGAACAGCAGCTCCTCAAGCAGAACGACCGGGGTCACCTGTTCGACGGCCTCATCTTGAGCCCGCTGGGCCTGACTCTGGCCGAGATACAGCAGAATGCGGGCAGCATTCCCGTCGTCCTGCTGGGCGAGCACATCGCGGGTGACCCGCAGGACCACGTGGGCATCGACAATGTCGCCGCGGCCATGGACGCCACCACGCACCTGATTGAGCTCGGGCGCCGGCGCATCGCGGCGATCGGGCATCAGGGCAAGCCTTCAGGAGAGACCGGCCAGCTCCGCTCGGCCGGCTACCAGAAGGCACTGCACGCCGCGGGCCTGCCGGTCCGCAAGTCCCTTGTCGTGCCCACCGCCTCGTTCCATCGCAGTAGCGGCGCGACCGCGATGGAACGGCTCCTGGGCCTGGCGTCGCCGCCGGACGCGGTGTTCTGCTACAACGACCTGCTCGCCATCGGGGCGATGCGCACCATACTCAGCAGCGGCTTGCGAATCCCCGAGGACATCGCGGTCGTCGGGTTCGACGATATCGAGGATGCCCGCTATACATTCCCGTCCCTGACAACGATCTCGCCGGACAAGGAGGACATCGCGCGGCTCGCAGTGCAGCGGCTGCTCGACCGGCCCGAGGGGGACGAGGCGATCCCCGCCTCCCGGAGCGTGGCGTACCGGCTGGTGGTCAGGGAGAGCACTGGTGGCCGCCCGAGCCCCGCGCGGGAAAACCCGTTGCGCGGGGACGCCTGACTGTGCGGAAATTGATCGTCCATCCAGCTTTTCCAGGAGGTACTAACGATGCGTGCGGCAACTGCTCTGCCGACCGTCCCGACCCGACTCCTGGAGCAGTTGACCTTTGCATACGCTCAACCTCGGAATCCTGGCCCATGTTGACGCGGGCAAGACCAGCCTGACCGAACGGCTGCTGTTCGAGGCGGGTGCCATCGCTGAGCTCGGAAGCGTTGACGCCGGCACGACCCGCACCGACTCGATGGACATCGAGCGCCGCCGTGGCATCACCATTCGGACGAACGTGGCGTCTTTCGCCACCGACGACGTTCAAGTCAACCTCATCGACACCCCGGGGCACTCCGACTTCATCGCCGAGGTCGAGCGCAGCCTCGCCGTCCTCGACGCGGCCGTCCTCGTGGTCTCCGCGGTCGAGGGAGTGCAGCCGCAGACCGTTGTCTTGTGGCGGGTGCTGCGGCGCCTGGCGGTGCCAGCCGCGATCTTCATCAACAAGATCGACCGGAGCGGGGCGGGCCCCAGGCGGGTGCGGGCCGAGGTCGACCGCCGCCTGGCGGCAGGCTCCGGTGCCCGCCTGCTCCCCCTTACGGACGTGCGGGCGGCCGGATCACCCGGCGCGGCGGCCAAGCCGGTCCCGCTGGCGGACCCGGCGGCGATCGACGTCCTCACGTTGGGAGACGACCGGCTGCTTCGCGCCGCCGTGGACGGACCCGGCGTGACCGAGGCGATGGCCCTGCATTCCGCCCGCATCCAGATAGGACGGGGTGGCGTGGTGCCAGTAGCAGCTGGCTCGGCGCTGACCGGGGCGGGCGTGCCCGACTTCCTGACGGCGCTGCCGCGCCTGATGCCACCGGCCCGCCCGGCCACGACCGCACTGTCCGCGCTCATCTACAAGATCGAGCACGGCGAGCGCGGGACGCTGGCGCACTGCCGCGTGTTCGGCGGCGAGCTGCGGGTCAGGACCCGCGTCGCCCCGGCGGCGGGCAAGCCCGCGGTGATCACGTCCCTGGAGCGGTCCACGCCCGGTGGCTGGATCCCCGCGAGCGTCGCGCGGGCCGGTGACGTCGCGCGGATCCGCGGGATCGGCTCGGCCCGCACGGGTAGCTGGCTGGGCGAGGCGATCCCCGGCCGGGTAACCCGCCAGTTCCCGCTGCCCGCGCTTGAGTCCGTGGTCGAGCCGGTCGACCCGGCCGGGCGCGGCCGCCTGTTCACGGCGCTGCGGGAGCTGGCCGGGGCCGACCCGCTGATCAACCTGCGCATCAACGAGGAGCACGGCCAGATCGCGGTCAGCCTGTATGGCGAAGTGCACAAGGAGGTGATCGCCGACCTGCTGGCCGGGCAGTTCGGCGTGGCCGCCACGTTCCGCCCCACCGTCACCGTGCACATCGAGCGGATCATGGGGACGGGCACGTCGCTGGCCCGCATATCGGACAAGGCCACGCCCTACCTGGCGACGCTAGGGCTGCGGGTCGAGCCGGCTCCCGTTGGCTCGGGCCTGACCCGCGACCTGGAAGTCGAGCCGGGATCCATGCCACCCGCTTTCTTCGCCGCGACGTGGGAGGGGGTCCGGGAGGGCCTGGCCCAGGGCCGGTCGGCCTGGGCGATCCCGGATGCCCGCGTGGTCCTTACCGATACCGGCTACTGGCCCAGGCAGAGCGCCATGCACCAGAAATTCAGCAAGAGCATGTCCTCCGTCGGCGCGGACTTCAGGAACCTGGCACCGGTGCTGATCCACGAGGCGCTCAGGCAGGCGGGAACGGTCGTCTGCGAGCCGGTCGAGACGTTCCAGCTGGATCTCCCGGTCAGCGCGCTGCCTGCCCTGACGATGACGATCACCCGGTTGTCCGGTCTCGTCACTGGGACCACCCCCGCCGCCGAGTCCCTTGCGCTGGCCGGCACGCTGCCGACCAGGAGCGTTCAGCCCCTGCTGGTGCAGCTACCCGAGCAGGCCAGTGGCGAAGGGGTCTTCACCTCGGAAGTGACCCACTACGTCCCGGTCGCCGGCCCGCCTCCCGCCCGCCAGCGGATCGGTCCCGATCCCCTGGACCGGGCGCAGTGGTTCCGTGCCCGGCCCCGCTGACCTTCTCGCCAGTCCTTACGTGGCTGTTACCACGGCGCGCGGAGCGGGCCCGGACTGGAAGCATCAGAGTCCAGGGCCGGGATGGTCCCGGCCGCCAGCCAGCATCCGGAGGTACCCACTGGTGACGGATCAACCCTTGCGCGACGGCGAGTCAACCCGGCGGGCGGCGCTGGCAGGCGCGGGCCTGGCCGGCGTGGCTGTGCTGGCCGGCTGCTCGTCCGCCGCCAGCCCCAGCTCCTCGGTCAGCGGCGTCCCCTACAGCCCCCCGGCGGGCGCGACGACATCCAGCGCTCCGGCCGGCGGCGGATCGTCAGGCACGGCCACGGCGGGCAGCGGGACGGCGCTGGGATCGGCCAGTGAGATCACGGTCGGCGGCGGGAAGGTCTTCACCGCCGCCAAGGTGGTGGTCACCCAGCCGTCAGCGGGCGAGTACAAGGGCTTCAGCGCGGTGTGCACGCACCAGCAGTGCATCGTGGACCAGGTCGCCGACGGCACCATCGACTGTCCGTGCCACGGCAGCAAGTTCAGCATCAAGGACGGCAGCGTGGTCGCCGGGCCGGCGCCCAGCCCGCTGCCGTCCGCCCCGGTCACGGTCAGTGGCGGGAAGGTCATGCTCAGCTAGTTCGGGGCGCGGCGGGAAGGACGGTAGCCGGCTCCCCGAGGCCCAATCCCTTTCCCCGCCGCGCTCGTATGGTGATTGTGCGGTCCCAGGGAACCTGCCGGGCGCCCGGAAAGATCCCGGGCGCCCGGCGATCCAGCGCCAGTCGCGGGACAAAAGGTGCACTAGGGTGAGGGATGTGACCGGCAGGCAGCCCCCGCCAGGCCTGGACGTAACCGTGCCCAACGTGGCCCGCATGTACGACTACTACCTGGACGGCAAGGA
>Ga0335072_10002272_pt1 | contig 29974 bp, 28 predicted proteins | sample Lox_Sample_21_FD_206725 | JGI IMG/M metagenome (GOLD analysis project Ga0335072, IMG submission 206725) | Soil microbial communities from Loxahatchee National Wildlife Refuge, Florida, United States - Lox_Sample_2.1 | ecosystem: Environmental > Terrestrial > Soil > Wetlands | place: USA... | reverse complement strand
TACCTTTCTCGCGCCATGAACGTAATCCGTGATTCCATAGGCCTCCAGAGTCGACATAGTCCTCGAATCTGGAGATGAGCCTACGTGATAGCCACCGGTTCCTGCGGAATCAACAGCGTTGATCAAACCTTTGTATGGAGGTTTTGAGATAACCGATCGAAAAACCCCTTCAGCCATGGTCGAGCGGCACTGTGACTCTTAGCTCATGCCTTTAAAAGCAAGCCTTGCTCTACTAACTATGTTGCCTAAGCAGACAAAGAGAACAGAAACAGGTTCCGGTGCCATATTTAGTCAACCTTCTAAATTCGGTACAAAAATATTGAAGAGTTCAATGGTTTTTCAATGAAGATTGATTGTCTTATCAGTGTAGTCGCTAGGACACACCCTCTTTTCAAAATTTTGACTAGCATTCTTAGCCACAATAATATACGACAAGTTAATGTAGATTTACGTGGACTATATAATTCCAGGTTTATATCAATTAAGTCACTAACATAATTAAGGCAAGATTATTTTAATTTACATAGAGATGATACAAAAGAACTAGGTCTTATCAGCCGAGGGGTCTTGTGGCCCTTGACTGGCTCTATAACTCTAACTAAGTGGTGCTTAAAGCGAAGTCCTGGCTTAAGGTAATAGGTGCAAGAGATAGATCAAAAGAAAGGATTTTGTAAAGGGTGCGTCTACGTTGACACTGCGTGTCGATTTTTAGCGCTTACTAAAGTCTGCCGGTCCCGATTAGGAAGCCTGCCAGCGGTTTATGGCCATGCACCTCGCTGTCGCTTCTACTAAAACACGACTATATAAACGCTGTATATATAAGCTCGTCACTGCTTGGTAGAATAATGTACACTAATTGATTTGGGTGCGTCTACGTTGACACTAGGTGTTGATTTTTGGTGCTGTACTAATCTTCTGCTCTTTTCCTGCTAAGGCACGTGTGAGAAGCACTTTGCGACTTATTGTGTTGCAACAACGTATTGATAAAATCTGCCAAGGCTTGTTATGATTTTAGAATCTCAGATCCCTAGCTATTTTGTATGTAATAACTCTTAGTTTTCTTAAGTTGAATGTTGTGCGTTAGTCCCATTGTTCCTCGCTGTTTTTACGTTCACTATTTAACGGACGGCTACTACCAAACACGAAATGCGCTGTACTTGGCTATGGTTTTAGTGATGCACCCTTTGGTTAAAACTTATTACGGCCGACTGAAACCATTAAAAATGAATTTCCGATCACAACTCTGATTTTCGTAACCACGCGCAGCTACTCATACTAGAACCAAAGTGTGTAAATAAAAATTTTTATGTAGAAAGCTATTGCAATTTAGTTAAATTATAAATGATTTATAAACCCCAAAGTATGAAGGGCCTTCTGCACAAAATCGTCTTGCTAAGACTTCTCTTGGAAGTGTACATACCTAACAGCATCTTGTCCCTTAAGATTATATTTCTCAATTAGGGAAGTCGAGCTAACGCAAGCAACAACACTTCACTCTCATTAAATACTTCAAATGAGTGTAAACTTTTCAACTAGAGCAGCGCGCTCTTCCCACGCTTCCCCGTCCATGATGCCATGAGCATAAGTAGGCCTAATATAACGGTAAGAATCCCCTTCCTTTCGTAGGAGCCAAAACAAGATTCCTATCGTGGCCCCCTACAAAATCACATGATCCTGGGCAATAGTTGTTCCTGTACCGAGAGCTTTGATCAGTTCGGAGACCTCATGGACATCCGCGGAGAGGACATCCACACAGTCCGGGATAGATCAGGACTGGTTTTACAGATGCTTTTACGGACGGTTTATAGCTTTATGGACATGGATCGAGCTTTACGGACGCCCTAAAGGTTTTACGGGCTTTATTACAGGTTTTGCAGACACAGAATGCAGTCGTTTCATACGTTAGCTGTCGTTGGCCACCGTGCTAGCTACTTATTGTGTGGTTTTGGTCCTTTCCTCCTGCTGAGCACCTTTAGAGCGCACGCTGATCCACCCATTATCCTGACGATCGTGCACTGCGACGGCACACCCATCCTACCCTCCACATCACGGGAGTGAGCCACTCAGATGGTTAGAGGACTTAGTAAACAAAGATTGCAAGTAGTTAGGCCTTGGAGCTCGTTTATGCTCCCAAAAATCCTCGCCAAAACTTGACGAAAATGACACAAGGCAGTCGCAAGCATGATTAGTACAGAAAGCCCTTTGGTATGTGGTCAGAATAGTTCAGGGCCTGCTCAGCACTCAGGGCTTGCTCAGAGCTGCTCACCCTCGGCTCAGGTTAGATTAACCTTAGCTTTAGGTTAAAGTGGCGGCTGCTCAGGTTCAGAGACTAAAACGAGAAAAAATCTGAAGCCGGACTCTAGGGTAATCATGAGTCGAGAGTTTCGAGAAGAGGACGAACAATTTTACAACAAGACTGGGATTAAGAGGGAGATAGACAATTTGTGTTATTACTATTTGCTGCATTATCTACAACGGCGACAGAAATATCTCCTAAAATAGCACAGCATTGTACTTAGAAACTATAGAGAAATCAGTGTGCAGGCTCGGCGTAGTGAGCTACGTCTCATGCTTTGTTACGCCACGGGTTTTGACGTTGCGTTGTTCTCCTTGGCTCAGCGCTCAGTGATGTACGATATAATAACCTATTTTGAATCTGCACAGCCTCAAATATCCGTCGGCTTCTTGGTGGCTGGCTGATTCGCGTCTAGTGTGGCTTAGATGGTTCGAAAGTTTCCAAGAATCACCCTGTTTTAGACGGACTTGGCCTCCAGATGACATGACAACTCATCTGTCAGCATCAGCTGTAGATAATGCATAGCAACTTTAAAAGACATAGAACCTCGAGTAAATCTTTCGACTGTGTGGTGCCTGCCCCTTACTACGACGTCATTTTCTATTTTTTGGCTGAAACCAGTGCTCCCTGTCTGCCACTCTCGCTTGGCACTGTGGTCAGCGTGTCTGTTTACCCCTGTTCAACCTGGCAGAAAACGACTTCCTGCCGAATTGATCAACTTGAAACTTCAAGCCATCCTTAGCTGTCGAGTAAATCCAACGAGTGAGAGGATTCTTGTCCATAATAAAGTCCTCTGCCTAGAAAAGAGCCAACAGACTTTTGGGTTAGAGCTGGTGCCATCCACATTCCGGCGCCTCTACCAAGGATTCCCTAAGACCACTTGGGTCTCGTGGGCTGATATTCCACAAGCATGGCATATAACCGTTTAGGTACGTCTCAGATTCTTAATGCTTTCACTTCCATCCCAATTTTAACAACCTACGTGACTTGTGCTCTGTCTTTTCTGTTTTGCGACTGGACCTTGTCGAGCTTCTGCGCAACTCGATGCTAGGTAGTGAATGGCCTGATCTCACACAGTTGGAATGCTTGCCACCCACCTTTTAATCACACTCATAGTCGTCAAGTCGCAAGCATAGCAAGGCGTTCAGCATCTTGTCATATTCTCTTAATTCGCTCTAGAGAGCTTGCAACGTCATACAAATAGCGTTCGATCTCTAACACCTTTCGGGCTCGCAGGGAATCAAGGTCAAGGTCGCGACGACGACTATTATAACTCTCCGAATATGGATCCACGGATAGGCAGGACGCCTTCACCCGGCCATCCTCTCAACCATGGATACCAACTCGAAGATACACCACCTTACAGCAGACCAGCTGGCTCACCTGGTCCTGGCAGGTTGGACATCCCTATGGGTCCTGGACGGCATACCCCAAGTGATAGACTACGCGCGCAACCAACGGTGAGTGACTTCAGGAATAATTTCTTGCTCAGCCAACTATTCTAGATGGGATTTTGCTGACTATGGCATCAATTAGTACTCTGTGGAAAACATCAACAACTCCTACGGACACAACGAGGACTACGAACAGAACTATCCACTGGAACCAGGCCATAATTACCAACAAGACTATGTCCTGGACCCCGAAGCCCATCATGACGCTTACTATAATGCCCCATACCAACCATCTCCCCATGAGGAGCATCCTCTGACCAATTACCCCGGGCATGACGGCTCGCAGTATTTCGACGAAGACCATCGGCCAATACTCTCAAACGATCCTTACGGACCAGATCCACATAGCACTGAGCAAGGCTATGGACCTGGCGGACCTGGCGGACCTGGCTTTGGTGGCGTTGCGCCAGACCCCACGCCATCGCCTCCAGCTCCAGCAATCAAACGGTGGAAGACAGTTAAGGAAGTTCAGTTGTTCAACGGGAACCTTGTGCTCGATTGCCCTGTCCCTCCTACACTCTTAAACCGCATTCCACACGCCCCAGCGCCAGAACGTGATGAGTTCACGCATATGAGATATTCTGCAGCCACCTGTGATCCTGCCGATTTCTTTGCAGAGCGCTTTACGCTACGACAGAAACTATTCGCCAAACCACGACACACGGAGTTATTTATCGTTGTGACGATGTATAATGAAGATGACGTTCTATTTGCACGGACAATGAGTGGAGTCTTCAAGAACGTCGAGTATATGTGCTCGCGGAAGGACAGTAAGACTTGGGGACAGGACGCTTGGAAAAAGATCGTGGTATGCGTTGTGAGTGACGGACGTGCCAAAATCAACGCGAGAACCAAAGCCGTACTAGCTGCAATGGGCGTCTATCAAGACGGCATCGCGAAGCAACAAGTCAACGGCAAGGATGTTACTGCACATATCTACGAGTATACGACCCAAGTTGGCATCTCAGTCAAGAACGACGTAGTACAGCTCAGGTACAAGCAGCAGCCAGTTCAAATGCTATTTTGCTTGAAGGAAAAGAACCAGAAAAAGATCAATTCGCATCGGTGGTTCTTTCAAGCTTTCGGCAGGGTGCTTGACCCGAATATCTGTGTTCTTATCGATGCAGGCACAAAACCTGGCAAAGATTCGATCTATCACCTGTGGAAGGCATTTGATCTCGAGCCAAACTGTGCCGGTGCTTGCGGAGAGATCAAGGCAATGTTGGGACCAGGAGGGAAGAACCTCCTTAACCCACTCATCGCAACACAGAATTTCGAATACAAAATGAGCAACATTCTGGACAAACCCCTGGAATCCGCTTTTGGCTTCATATCAGTCCTGCCGGGTGCTTTCTCTGCCTACCGCTACATCGCACTACAAAATGACAAGGCAGGCAACGGGCCTTTAGAGAAGTATTTTGCTGGTGAGAAGATGCATGGAGCCAATGCTGGCATCTTCACAGCGAATATGTATCTTGCCGAGGATCGTATCCTTTGTTTCGAGCTGGTTTCGAAACGGAACTGTCATTGGATCCTGCAATATGTTAAGTCGGCCACTGGAGAAACTGACGTACCCGATACTATGGCAGAATTAATTTTACAGCGACGTAGATGGCTCAACGGCAGTTTCTTCGCTGCTGTCTATGCGATTGCACACTTTTACCAGATCTTCAGAAGCGATCACAGCGCCTTACGGAAGTTGATGTTTTTCTTCGAATTCACATACCAGACAATCAATATGATATTCGCGTGGTTTGCCATTGGTAATTTCTTCCTGGTTTTCCGCATTCTGACCACGTCTCTCGGTGGTGACACATTACTTGGCAATGTGGGCGAAATCCTTGGAACTGTCTTTGAGTGGCTCTATGCAGCAACTTTAGTCTCTTGTTTCGTGCTCGCACTCGGGAATCGGCCCCAGGGATCAAATGGACTCTATATGTCCATGGTAGTTTTCTGGGGATTCATCATGATGTAAGCTTCCTATTAAATGTGTTCTAAACTCAGCTGACAAGTTAGATACCTCATGTTCGCCTCCATCTTCATAACGGTCAAGTCGATACAATCCGAGCTCGCCACTAACACTTTCACCATTTCGGATGTGTGGAAGAATCAAATATTCTTCACTCTTATCGTTTCCCTGATGTCTACCTATCTCCTCTACTTTATCGTCTCCTTCCTCTTCTTCGACCCCTGGCATATGTTTACCTCCTTCATTCAATATTTGATCCTGACTCCGACATATATCAACGTTTTAAATGTGTACGCCTTCTGCAACACTCACGATATCACTTGGGGTACTAAAGGCGACGACAAAGCCGAGAAGCTACCCTCTGCTAAGGTTAAGGCCGACGGCAAAGTCGATGTCGCCATTCCTACCGACGATGGTGATCTAAACCAGCAATACGCAGCTGAGCTCAAATTAATCGAGTCAAAAGCCAAGAAGGAGAAACGTGTCGTATCAGAGAGCGAGAAACAGGAGGACTACTACAAAGGCTTCCGTAGTACCGTTGTGCTCGTCTGGATCGGCTGCAACGTTGCTCTCGTGGCTGTGATCTTAGGGACAAACGGCAACTCTACACTTACAGTAGGAGGCAGCGAAGAGGATAATACGAAGGCGACCACTTACCTTCTTGTCGTTCTATGGTCTGTTGCTGGGCTCTCAGCTTTCAGATTCCTTGGTGCAATGTGGTTCCTGATCGTACGCATGTTCCGTGGCGTCTGAGTGTAGGACTTGTTGTTATTTTTAGCAAGCATGACTAGGTTTGAGACCAGGTCTTTCTGTATATATAATAAATCATATGTAATGACCCTTATTAAGGCCGAAACTGGATATTCCAGTTATCGCACTCTCTTTCTAGGTGACTAGCACGTTTATTTATCCTTGAAGCATATACAGCTCGGCGATCAATTTGCCGGACTTAATATTGCTGTACCATAGGTAACTAGGCACGCTAGGTAAGTAGAGTAAGCGGTAGCAGCCATTGACCTCGGCAATTAAATCGATATCACACAAGCAGTATTCAGACCTGCAACCGCAGAAAGAAGTCAATTACAAATCTCTGTCTGATTTATGTCCAATATCCGCGCTCCATCCAATTTACGAAAAGATTTATCCAATCCGATCCACGGGTGTTTGCTTGACCTTATATCCGAACTCCCCTATCGGCAAATATGTCATAATAGCAGAAGTCGAATTGTTACCTTCAACATACTTTATTATCAGCTAAGGTTTTAAGAAAGTCAAATTCAATCCAAGAAAATTCTTCTATTATTCCTGATTGTACAGCGCCCAAACGAGATCTTTAACGAGATCATCGGCCAAAACGTTACCTTTGATAGCTATTTACCCTATGGCCACGTCCATAGCATCATGTCCACACCAAATCCCCTAGAAGCCTCGCATTCTAGTCCTCAAACAGCAGTATCATCCAAAACCTACCACATCGCAGGCATACTCACAACCGTGCATGGCTTAGAAGAGCTCCCTTCTTCGTGTGACAGCGTAGCCTGTCTATGGCTTCTCCACCCTCGCCTCCAAACTAAAGAAACCATGGCCCCCGTCGGCACCAGTATCATCCACGCCTGGAACCAGCGCCGGAAGTCATCAGGCTCCAAGAAAGGTCTGATAGCTGTGGCGTTTGACCAGAGAAATCATGGCTCTAGGAAAGTTGACAAGCTTGCCAATAAGACTTGGATCCACGGTAATCCGAATCATGCTCAAGACATGTTTAGTATTTTTCATGGTACGGCTATGGATACGAGTTTGTTGATAGATCATCTGGGATCTTATATCTTTTCGACGCCGAATTCACCAGTGATTGTGCAGCATTTTGTGCTGGGAATTTCTCTGGGTGGACATGCTGCTTGGCAGGTTCTTTTTCACGAGCCAAGAGTCTCGGCGGCTGTGGTTATTATTGGTTGTCCTGACTATATGCGTGAGTCATCGTTAATTATCCTAATCTATTCTAATCGATAGTCTAAGTTTGATATAGGTGTAATGAGTGATAGAGCCAGACTCTCAAAACTCCAAACATATACCTCCAGCAATGGCGCCAACTTTCTCGGAAGTAAGGATTTTCCCTCCGCCCTAGTGGCAAGCATCCAGAAATGGGATCCCAAAGGGCTCCTCTTCGGCCTAGAAAACATTATTTCAGACCCGCCAGCCGAAGAGCAATCCAGACTGCGCAAGATTCTCGACTCCAAGATCAAAGGAAAGTCAGTTTTAGTCTGTTCAGGGGGTGCTGATAAACTGGTTCCTTACCATGCCTCAGCGCCTTTCATAGATTTTCTCAAGAAGGCTACGAAAGGATGGTATAGGGACGGGAATGTCTATGTCGAGGATAATGTCTACCAAGAGATTGGTCACGCTTATAGTGATGGCATGAGCGTCGACGCCCGTAGGTTTTTGTGTGACATGATGGAGGGAAATGACTCTAGGACCACAGACAAGGCATCTAAATTTTAATTACTTGCAACAAGCCGCTTATTTATATAGCCTATCGCTCCCAAGGTTGCGGCCTCCCGTCTAAGACTTCTCTATGAGCAAGGACTGAAAATTGAATTCTTGATCTATCTCTAATCTCATCATATTCAAACAACGCCTGCCTCACAAGCCACGGATTCCTCTTTCTCCTCTTCGCCTCCAACTCCTCGCCTCGGCCAAGCATATCTCTCTGCCAAGGCTCAAAGCCATTCCTCCTCTCACCATCCTTAACACTCACCGCTCTATCCGGATCCCATGCCATATACTCTGGATCAATGCCCACAAAAGTAATCTTATCAGCCGACCAGCCCAGAGCTGTGCAATGGAGATCCAAGAACCGCGCTCGCTTGAACTCGTTCGAAATGATCGTTACACGCTCTGGCCAAGATCTCGTGACCTCATAGAACTTTGTGAGCGAGAATAGCAGGTTATGGAAGGAATCGAGGGACCGCCTCTCCACGATTATTCTTTCCTGAAGGCTCGAATAGGGAAGAAGACCCCAATAATCGTGCACTCGCGCGAGACGGACATAGCTATCGGCCTCAGATATCCGGGTCTCGGATCTTGTTGGCCCTCTATCGTAATCCATCAGTGATGGATTCAGTCACATGGTGAGAGAGGAGGCGGATACCCCGAGAACACCAATAACGAATCTGGCGCGGATGAAAGGAGGCGAAACCCAGCTTTGATATGCTCGGTGAAGGTGGGCGTCTCTCCGTGTTGAAAAGGTGCGATGAGCCATTCTGCTTCATCATCGCCCAGAGATGGTCCGCCAAGCCATATGCCGTGACAGCAGACTATAATGAGTTGTGTTGCTTCTCCCTCCATACTTCTATCACGCTTATGTCATCTCCTCAAAGTGACTGAGTTGTGTTCCGCATCACATGAGATAAAATGAACTCCTCTATCTCTCTTGCTTTCCATATTGCCATTCCGCACAAGTGGATGTAAAATCGACCAATAAACGGGTCCACGTTGTTCCGTCTTAGTTCTATTCCTCAGGCAGAAAAGAATACTTTCAAGGGTCAGCAAGGTCACATTGACATCACCGATTGACCACCCAGCTCGCTGAAAATTCCACGTGGGAGGAATCGAAACTCATAAATTTTGTCTACTTTTATCATCCTTGACCCCATCTTTACAGATCATTGTGGTCAGGTGGGGTTGTTGAATCATCATTATTTTTTATGCAGGTTTAAACTCCAGTGACGTGAAATTCCAACTTCGCCAGATTTACCGCCATGGAAGATCAGTAGAATAACGGCTTCTCGAATTCCTTACCCTTCTACCTTCATGCCGATAATTATATCAAATATTTGGAACATGTTAAAGTTGTAGGATCGCAAAAAGCTGGGAGTGGCATTATCAGGAGCGATTGTCCGGGGAACTGAGCATTACTGATGCCCTAGTGCGTTTGGAGCTTTAATCGCTCAGAGCTGCATAGCATAGCATTCGATGGCTGTGGATAGTAGCAAGTTCGAGCAAAAGGATGGCTCGGTGTCACCTATGACACGAACGCCTAGGTCTGCGTCTCCAGCTACTCCCACAGCTGCTCCGAACGGAACAGCTGCTCCGAACGGAGCAGCATCTGCCCTACGGAAATCTGGCCTGCGAACCGAATTGAGCAATGATGGCCTTGAAGATAACCTGCCCCCCCCGAGTCCTGTTGCTATGCCAATTCGACGGCATACGGATGGCTCGAACATCGAAGCTCGCGATTACATGAGCAGAGGTCTTCCACATACCAGCGCCAGTGTCGGCTTCGCCGGTGTGACATCACCTGGCCCACTATACCAAAAGTCACTCCCTGCACTGCCTCGAAAGCCTGTCCCTTCTTCAGATCTTACTCCCCGGCCGAACGATACTGTAATCAATGGCACCGGGGCCTCGACTCCTCCCCCGCGACGCAGCGTACAATTTGCAAGACAAGGACCTGATTACGAACCACCAGGTCATGTCAGGCAAGACTCGTGGGATAATGAAGATGGCGAAGCTTCGAACAAAGGCAGAGGCTTGTCATTGATGTCGAAGTTGATGGCATTGGCAACATCGGGAGGACTCCAGACCCATACTCGAAGCCCAGGTGGTGGTAATGCTCATCCTGAGGATAGCTCTCCTTCAGCGCCACACTCGCCGTCAGCGGATAGGTCTGGCGCGCGAGTTCCGCATACTCTGGAAGAGGAAGGCAGCGATGTAGATGCAGATGCAGAAGAAACGGCCGACGAGGGTGTGCCGCCTCATGTCTCACGATTTAGACGTAAGCGTCGTAGCCATCGCCCTCAGGAGAATGGTTCGGAGACGACTCCAACAACGCCAAAGTCTCGTGCCCTATTCGGCGATTCCCCTTCTTTGGTTGGCAGTCGCTTGCCATTTGCGCTGTCGAGACGGGCTACTATGCCGGACGAGATTGTGGATAGTCGTGGCGGATTATCGGAAGGCGAAGGGCGTGATCGCCTGAGGAAACAAATTGCATGGAGGCGGGGAAGTTCATGGGTTGGGGCTAGTCGTGGCTACAGCTTTAGTGGTGTTGCTGATGGTGATGGTACTCCTGTCCGAAAGATGGGAAACTTAAGACGTGCCATGACTGGATTGACTGGTGGAGGCTCTGATGGCGAAGCCCAAACGAAGCGACCCTTCTTAAGTGCTGGGAGGACCGCAACTTTTGGAGCACATGGATGGAAGACGCTCAAGCACGGTTTCAAATTACTCGGGCAAAGGAAGGAAGAGCACAAGATTGATTATCTCAAGTCTGCCGAACTGATGGCTGAACTACGTGCTGGCGCCCCTGCCGCACTTATGTTAGCCAGTATGATCCAGAGAGATGAGCATGGCAACAAACGAATTCCTGTCCTACTAGAGCAGCTGAAGCTGAAAATCACCGATAGCAGGACGCTTGATGACAAGGAAGATGAAACCGAAAGGCATTTGGTGTTCCGCATCGAACTTGAATATGGCAATGGCCTCAACCGCATGAAGTGGGTTATTAACCGATCATTACGAGATTTCATCAATCTTCACCTTCGATATAAACTTCAAACCAGCAGTGATAAATACATCCAGCTACGAACCGATATCGCCTCAAGGCCAAAGCAGCCGCGATTCCCAAAGTCGGCCTTTCCCTATCTAAGAGGCGTTCGTGGGCTAGGTGAAAGTGAAGAGGATGAGGCGGATGCCCTTCGTGTGGAAGATACTGTTGGAGAAGCAACACACAGCGAAACAGAGCGACCAGCCAGACGGAAGAAGCGTCAGCCTTCCTTGGGATATATTGGACGGAAAGGGAGCACTGCAGGATTGGATCCATCATCGGCTTCTGTTGGCCCAGGAGGAGAAGCTCTAGCCGCCAAGAAGGCCTACAATGAGAGGCAAAGGAAGAAACTTGAACAATATCTGCAGGAGATGATACGTTGGCTCATTTTTCGGGCGGACAGCAACCGCCTTTGCAAGTTCCTGGAGCTCTCCGCTTTAGGTGTGAGATTGGCAGCTGAGGGTAGCTACCATGGTAAAGAAGGCTACCTTGTCATTCAAACATCAAAAGGCTTGGACTTCCGAAGAATACTCACACCTAAGGCGATCTTTGCCAGACACAGTCCGAAGTGGTTCCTCGTGCGACACAGCTACATTGTCTGTGTGGATTCGCCGGAGAACATGCATATATATGATGTGTTCCTGCTAGATCCTAAGTTCACCGTTCAGACGAAACGGAAAAAGCTTAAGGACTCGGCAGCAGAGGATACCGCAAATCCGCCTAAGCGGTCTGCTGCACGTCCTCAACATCATCGACTAAAGTTGCAGAACTCTGAACGCAAGATAACGCTGCTTGCTAAAAATGAACGGCAGTTGAGACAGTTCGAGGAATCTATCAACTACATCGTGAAATCCTCAGAATGGTCGAAACCAAACCGATTTGACAGTTTTGCTCCAATACGGACGGGAGTATACGCACAATGGCTTGTAGACGGACGAGACTATATGTGGAATGTGTCTCGTGCTATTAATATGGCGAAGGACGTTATTTACATTCATGACTGGTGGCTCAGTCCACAATTATACATGAGGCGGCCAGCTGCTATCAGCCAAAAGTGGCGACTAGATCGTTTGCTTAGGAAGAAAGCACGCGAGGGTGTCAAAGTGTTCATCATTATCTACAGAAATGTAGAAGCCGCCGTGCCCATTGACTCTGAGTATACTAAGTTTTCGATGCTTGATTTACACCCAAACATCTTTGTACAAAGATCGCCCAATCAATTCAAGAAGAACCAATTTTTCTTCGCACACCACGAAAAGATTTGCATAGTCGACCATACAGTCGCGTTTGTTGGCGGTATCGACCTTTGTTTTGGCCGTTGGGACACACCTCAACATTCCGTCTGTGACGACAAGCCCACCGGCTTTGAACCATCTGATGAACCAAAAGATGCAGATCATTGCCAATTATGGCCAGGGAAGGATTATTCGAATCCTCGCGTTCAAGATTTCTACCAACTCAATGAACCATATGCAGAAATGTACGACCGATCCAAGACTCCAAGGATGCCATGGCACGACATTTCAATGCAAGTCGTTGGTCAGCCTGCAAGGGATCTGACTAGGCACTTTGTACAACGTTGGAATTACGTTTTGCGAGGTCGGAAACCAACACGACCGACGCCATTCCTGTTACCTCCCCCCGACTATGTTCCTGCAGACCTTGAGACACTTGGTCTAACTGGCACTTGCGAAGTGCAGATCTTGCGCTCAGCATGCAACTGGTCTCTGGGACTGGAAGAGACAGAGCACAGCATCATGAACGCATACTGCAAGATGATTGAGGAGTCGGAGCACTTCGTCTATATAGAAAATCAATTCTTCATCACAAGTTGTGAGACGATGAATGTCAAAATTGTCAATAAAATTGGTGACGCTCTTGTTGAGCGTGCAATGAGAGCCTACAACAACAACGAGAGCTGGCGCTGCATAATCCTTATTCCGCTCATGCCTGGGTTCCAGAACACGGTCGATGCGCCTGACGGGACAAGCGTTCGATTAATCATGCAATGCCAATTCCGAAGTATCTGCCGCGGTGAGGGATCAATATTTGGACGACTACGAAGTGAAGGCATAGAACCAGAGGACTATATCTCCTTTTATAGCCTGAGATCTTGGGGCAAGATCGGCCCAAGGAAAATGCTTGTAACTGAACAGCTCTACATTCATGCAAAAGTAATCATTGTTGATGATCGGGTAGCCTTGATTGGCTCGGCCAACATCAACGAGCGGTCCATGCTAGGTTCAAGGGATTCTGAATGTGCCGCAGTTGTGAGAGATACCGACATGCTCTATTCTATCATGGACGGTGAGCCTTACCTCGTTGGACGCTTTGCGCATACGTTGCGGATGCGGCTAATGAGAGAACATCTTGGCCTTGATGTCGATGAGATCATGGAAGAGGAAAGGAGTGCTGAATTAGATCGCGAGGAAACCGAGTTTGAAGCTAAGATGAATGACGTCTATGATGATGGCATGGACGCTGATGGGGAATCACCTGTGGCGGATCACGTCCACCTGAATGTCCAGGGAAAATCGCAAGCTGAACGCCTTGCCACACAGGATCGCCTGAGAAGCTTCAACCACGACGTTGACTGGGAGGAGGGCGACAACCCGAACCTCAAATCAGATAAGATTGGTGTCACCTCAGACAAGAGAGTCACAGGCAACCGGAAGCATGCTGCAGAAGTCGATGGAGAAGGGCGAGATCGCTGGAAAGAAGCTGAGGCGAGCGGCGTTGTTCGCGGTAGAGATTCTGTCATCGTTGATGGCTTTCGCGAGGTACTGGTTACTAATATTGCCGCTGAAGGAAAGGGCACGCTTGATAACCCACAGAAGCCGCATGAACGCGTTTCTTCTCCCCGTTCTGAGGAAGTGTCGCCAGGTGTGAATAATGCAGGCCTTCCGCCCATGCCGCAATTTCCCCGGAAAAATACAGAGCAGCTTGGGCTTCCGCAACTCTCACAACTTCCTGCGCTACCACCGCTGGATGATACTGATATTGGAGGGCCTCCAGCCAAGAAAGGCACCAGTGGCCAAGCATTCGACCCTAACAATCCACTCATAGCTGATATAAAGCTGGCAGCTATAGACAAAGACTGTATGAAAGATCCTCTAAACGACTCGTTCTTTGAAGACACTTGGCGCCTTGTTGCAGAAAACAACACAAAAATCTTTCGCCAGGTTTTCAGATGCAATCCAGATAATGAAGTCATCAATTGGCATGATTATACTGAATTCGAAGCATACATTGAGCGATTCAACCAAGCGCAAGGCAATGCAAAGAGTCAAACACGCGATGCGGAGGAAACTAAAGGCAAAGGCGGTCCTCTTGGTGCAAGCTCTGCAATTCCTCAGCTAGGCCCTGTAAGCGTCGGCTTAACTCGCTTGTCCGAAAAAGCTGCAGCACAGGGACATTCATGTGGAGAGCACTCAATAGGTGCGGTAGCGGACTGGGCTAGCAATGCCCAGGCCGAGAACGCAGCGCATGATGATCCCACAGATGTCCAAGGAAACGTTGGGCGTCCCTCAAATCTCTCGAATGAGAAAGGAGCGTTGAACCGCGACTCACATGACGTTTCTTCCCCTGGCTTAGCTACGGGAGACAATCCGCTCCCTGCCGATGAACAAGACGTTACTCGTAACAGTAACTCAAGCGTGGGCGTCGAAAATGTAACAGAGAAGCTCGGTAATCAGCAAACAACGATTTCGACCGTAGCAGAGAAGGTGAATACCAATGGTACGGGCAACGCTCCAGCTAATCAGGGACCCGTAAAGCGTCGTCGACGTGCCACTACCAAGAGCAGGAAAGGCTTCTCGGCAAGCGACGACCTTATGAGCAGGGAAGATGCCGAGTTACTTTTGAGTATGGTGCAAGGTTCTCTCGTGTCATTCCCGTATGACTGGCTGAAGGCCGAGGAGCACAATTCAAATTGGCTATATCAGGTTGATCAAGTCGCGCCATTGCAAATATAGTAAGTTTGATAAACTCCCACTCCTTGCGCATCTACTGACGATTTCGGTAGTGACTAATTGCATATTGAGAGCTATTAAGTGATGTATATTGATTTTCTTTCTCCTTTGTAATTAAAAGCACTATACATATGGCATCAGCTAGCATTTAGTGGCGTTTGCAATCGGCGTCAAAGAGGAAGATCCAAAACTATGGTTATCATTGTCTTATTGTACCTTTATACTCTTTCGCTCACCCAGATAGCGCTTCTACATCCAGCCCTTATGACATTCGTCAGCAGAGCATGTGGCACAGCCTCTTTAGCATCATTTTCCACCGCATGATCCAAGTGCTCCAACTCCTCATCCCTGATCCTCCTTATCGTGCTCACCAGCTCCTTCAGCTCGCCCCTCACCTCTTCCCCATTCGCCTCTATCTGGCGAACCATATCTAGCAATATCCGTACCTGGCCGTTATAATGGTCCCCAATCTCCGTCTCCACCGCTTCTGTACACGCCATTGCGGCCTCCCGCCCGAGTATCGCGGTTCCCCAGCCCAGTGCTGAAGCCATGACTGACCATATTGGGTACATAACCGTTGGTCGGACGCGGTGCTTTGCCAGCAGCGCGTTGAAGGTCTTGAAGTGTCCGGCTTCTTGGTCGTGCATGTGCTTCATTAGGGGTCGGAGGTGTGGATGTGAAGCTACGATGGGTGGTGTTTGTGAGGCGTAGATGAGGGTTGCGGCTAGCTCCCCGGCTTGGTTGACTCGTAGCTGGGAATTGGATTTCTGTCAGTACTCTGTTTTCAATGCTAGACTTGGCTGGAGTTTTGGTACTTACGGCGCTGGCTAGGAAGTCCCGCTGTGCTTTTGTCAATGGCTTTTTGACGGGTGCTGCGTTGGTTGCCGCTTCTTGGCCGGCTTTTAGGGTCCGAGATGGATTGGGTGTTGCCTCATTGTCTGAGTTATGGCTCGTTGTCGAACCTGCTGATGAGGCTTTTCGTGATCCAGATATGTATCGAATTGGCCGTGTACTTCGAGCAAGACTTGGTACTAGGAAGTCGAGCACTGGGAAACGACAATGAGTAAGTCGCTTTGGAAAAGACATTGTAACTCTTAGAGAGCCCTCCATACAATAAGAAAGACAAAGCACACCGGCTAGTCTCTCATAGATTCTATAAACTCCTTACACTCAACGAAGATGTCGTAGAGGTCTGGCATTGACAACTTCGTTGATGCTCTTATTGTCGTTCATGAGGAAACGGCTGAAATGGCGCTAGTAGGGTTTAGCGGAAGTATGTTGAGCCGCGCCGAAGAGTTGACCAATGAAGAACGGTAAGAAGCCAAACTTCCGTTCCCGTTCAACGACAACTCCAAGGTCGTATCTTACTTTCCTCCTTTCAGAACTTCAACATAATTCAAAACTTTACGGACTTAGGAAAGCTTATCGCAAACCCGCATTATTATCTCCTTTGATTCGCGAAGCAACATCTCATAATTCATTGATCTCCATACTCACCTTCGAGTCGCATTCACTTCGGGAAGTGAGGTGCATGAAAGCTCGCCCGAAGCAACTTCAGCCTCGCTGACAACTTTTGCGACTGGAACATCCTGCTCCACACTTCTTCCTTAAATTATTCTAAGCCTCTACAATATGGCGGATATTGACGAGGAGCTCCTGCTCCTTGCAGGTGAGGCTTCGTCAGAGGAGGACGATGCGCCTATGAACATCAGTAGGGACACTTCAGTCTCACCAAATGACCGAAAGAGCGAACCCTCTAAAGCAACTACTTCCAGAAAATCTACTGGCAAAAAGGCTGGTAGACGGGGCAATCGGGATGATTCTGAAGAAGAAGGAGAAGCGTAAGTGTTTTTGAAACTCACTTCACAAGCAACCGCTACGCAGAGTTCGAGAATTCATTTCAAGACGTCAGTTGAAATATCTATAATCGGCGTTAACTTTCCATCAGTTCATCTGGACATTCATCTCCCAACTCATTACAGTCCGCACCAATGGACGAATCCGATTCAGACTCCGACACCTCACCCGCCGCCTTGTACGATGAGGCCGACCGTTTCCCAATTGAGGGAAAGTTCATGAGCCAAGCTGATAAAGCCGAGATCATGGCTCTACCCGAGATCAAGCGCGAAGAGATTCTCGCCGAGCGCGCTCAACAGGTCGAGCGCGATCGACAGAATCGAGCGCTTCGTCAGTTGCTGAATGCGCGAGAAGCCGGAAATAAAAAGCAGGACAAGAAGCGCAAGGCTGGAACCGCAGATCTTGAAGAATCTCACCGCAAGACTTCACGCCAAAGAACAAAGGTTGGTGGTGGCAGAGTCGGGGAGGCAAGCACCGGCATCGACAATCTGAAGCGTGCCAGAGCTGAGAAGGATGACCGTCAGCGACGTCGCCAAGAAGATAAAGAACGCAACAAAGATCACCGCGGCCCTGCTCAGGAGGATTACTCGGATGCTGATGCCGAAGGTGAGAGTGAGGTTGAATGGGATGAAGGAAAGCCGAAGGCCAAAGCCTCACCATCTCCTGATTACCGTGATGCGCAACCAGCTGACCTGCGTGACGTCGAACGTGTTCGTGTTGGCAGGACGCAATTTGCGTTGGTTTGTTTCTACCCTGGCTTCAATGAGGCCATCACTGGCTGCTTTACCCGCATCAACGTCGGTCCGAATAAGGAGACTGGTGAAAATGTGTATCGTATGGCTGTCATCAAAGGTAAATGATCGCCTGTACTGCAATGAAGTGTATTGCTTACTTTCAGAAGGCTTCACTGAGGGTAAGCCATATGCCATGGAGACTGCGAATGGCAAGCATTTCGCTACAACACAATATTTGCGCGCGGCACATGGCAAGTCTGAGAAGGAGTGGCCTTTCATTAGCTGTTCTAATATGCCATTCACTGAGGTTTGTCCCTGTGGTACCGCGCCGAACCAGGTGATGCTGACATGATCAGGCTGAATGGAATCGTTATAAGCAGACTTGCTTGGTGGAAGGTGTCCCTCTACCAACTAAGCCAAAGCTCAGTAACAAGATCAACGACATTAATGCTCTTGTCAACCGGTCATGGACAGAAGAAGAGCTTCAAGAGAAACTCAACCGCTCCGGAGCCCTGAAGAATAAATACATTCCAATTGAGCGCAATCGCCTCAATAATTTGATTAAGGAGGCAAAAAACACAGGTGATGATCAGCGAGTTGAGCAGTTGCGTGCCGAGCTCGAGGCGCTTGAAGGCCCAGCTCTTGCCTTCAACACGTCTTTGCGCGTTTCACCTAAGAAGCCAACAGGACCCGTTCAAATGAGCCAGCAGGAGCGCCTCGCGATTCTCAACAAGGAGAATCGCCGGAAGAATGTTGAGGAGGTCAGAGAGGCCCAACTCAGGGAGCGAAGACGAGTGGCCGCTACACAAGCTGCCCTTGCTCGTGGAGAGGTCGTCGAGGAGGATCACTCTAGGCGCCACAAGACTATTGCCAAGTTCAAGCATGATGTCTCTGAGATGGGTAGAAGAATGGACAGTGATCGCAGCGGTACAAATACGCCTGCCGCTGGCACGCCAAGTTTGACCCCAAAGAAAGATGTTGCGCCCCTTCCACATATCGCCAGATTACAACAGAGTCAAACTGATAAGAACGGACTTCCCACCTTTCGCAAACCTCTTACTGATGATGATATCATCGGCTCTATCGATTTGGGCATTGAGATTGAGCTTTAGATGAGAATGAAATCTCAAAGCTATGGCCTACACGGGTCGGAGGGAAGTTGGGGGCTGCGGCTTTGTGGAATGATCGGCTTGCCTTACTAATAGCACCTTCTGCCTCATTTATATGAAGCAGGGTCAGAGTAGGTCTTTTACTTAAGGCAATAAGTCTCATTATGATCAATTGCTTTAAAGCCTTATCATAGAAGGTTATGGACTGGATATTCTGCGGTTAAGATCATGAAACCTAGGCTTATGATACCGTGTTGTCAGAAGGTATTAACGGCCATAAGTACTGGATAGAAATGCATCATAAATGACAAGTTGCATGAGAGTATTCACAAGACAAAGAGACAATGAACAAACAACCAATCCTTGGTCGACTTTGTTGTAGCAAATTGTCACGTGAGTTGCATTAAGAAATAAATTAAAAGACATGGGATGAGACGGCAGCCCTGCCAGCACATCAATTCAAAAACGACCTCCAAGAAAACATGATCAGCTGCTATCGAGACATTTCTGCATTTGCTTCGACCTACGATACGGACTGTGTCACAGATTGATCAGAAGGGCGACACCGCGCACTATGTTGTCTGTGCTGGTGTGTTTCTTGCATGGCCGTGACTTAAAAATGTCTTGGGGCGTGGGTGCCATCCGGGATCGACGAAGCTTGAGCATGCCCATCCTCCGGAGGATGGACAACGCATAAACCTCGGTGCAGCGTTCTGCATCTTTTGTCAGGTGGTGATACGATGCTGACACTCTTGATCATTAGCTGAAACGACGAGGTTCTTTCGAGCTCACACTGTGATTCGCGTGCTGCTCACGCGCAACCATCCCAGCATGTTCTGGCCGTTGTACATATCCTGAAACATGGGGTTTTAAGTATCGCCTACCAATCGCAAAGATTCCCGTGTGCCCTTAAGATCTTTTGTGCATGCTTCGATCCTTCGAGATAATCCACGACAGCATTCCGTAAGATACAGCCTAGGTATGTACGTGGTCTCAAAGTATCCTTGTCACAGTCATAGTATGGCGTCACAATGGCAACAAGAAACGAAATTGAACCCGTCTAGCATTTGGAGTTGCAACGGTACATTCTGCGGTTGTCTGGCCCGCATGGCTACAGGCGTACTAGATCATTCAAGCTTTCTTCAGCCTCTATATTGTCAAAAACAGTTACGATTTCCGCAAGCTGGCTAAAGAAGCATCCACTTCTCTGCAATTGTCCGTGCTCAAGGACGATTAGGTTAGATGCTAGCCTTTGCGACAAACGCGCCCTATTCTTGATGCTTCGCGTCAAACGCATTGGTTTCGGCGATAGCTCGCGCGAATTGACTACCCTTTTTCGCAGAGGCCGGCGTCCCCAACCCACTCCCTGTTTTGCGCAACTTAGTGTACAAGAGAGCTATCAAACTTGTATTGCATTACTTTGTGTTCACTTGCACAGCCTCGATTCACTAAAGAGGCCCTCCCTGAAGTTCGGACGACAGGCAGCGTACGGTTATGAGATCCTTTCTGTTACTAGGATTGTGAACAGCCAAGGATGGTCAGCTTCCGAGCCGGGAGTCTGGATTAGACCCCGTCGCGCCAGTTTAGGAGAACAAACATAGTCTGCTCGAAGCGACAGAAGGTGTGCTGCTGCGGATAATTCGACAAGCAAATCCTGGTGGGGCAAAGAGATCCTCACGGTTTCGCAATTCACCCCACTCCATGTACACTACTCACATGCTGCCATGGTAAGGCTGCCTCACAACTTACAGTTGCCGCTCATGGTGGACCCTGCCGCTCGCCGCCATTTCCTTTAGGTGGTAGATGCTTTTTTAACGTTTTGTGAGCACATGTAAAGAGCCGGGATTAGGAAGTTCTCGAATCCCTTCTTTCCGTTTTATATGGACGACATAGATCGTGATAACCTCCACAAGATCTAAAGATACTACCTCAATTCATGCGCCAATGCTGTAGCCCTACCTTACCTGGTTCCTGCAGCATTGCTTAGTTGCAGAAGTCATCCTAACTTCTCTCAAGTCGTACTTCGGCTGCCCTTTTCCGTCTTGGTTGTCAAACCTTTTCGATAGATTTGGTTTGATCGAAGTTCTCCTTCCGATCTGTTCGAGGCTCCAATTCTGATGGCAGTCACTATGTGATATGATACAAATTTGATTCATCAGTGGCGTAAGGTCAGTCCACCACTTCTCTTTTAGGGTTAGAACAAGTGCCCCAGATTCTGAGCTGTTCTTGCCCTCCGGTGTCTCAACACTTCGCCCTCGAATAGAAACAGTGTTTTTTCTTCTTCCGCTCGGAAACCAGTAGATCCGTTAGCTTCGTTCCTTGTTTGGACAAGTCAGGCATCGGTTCTGTACTACGGGTGGATACACGAGGTTCCGTGAATACTGTTTCGGCCGTTTCATTCTTCCCCAAGGAGTCAGTGCATCTCTCTCGGTCAATCATACGATATAATTCATTTACCTTAAAGCTCTCTGGTACTACCAGATTGAAAAGCAAATTCGTGTATTATAATTAGTTCTGGTTATCATGCGATTTGTTTCATGTTTCGGACTGGCGCAAACAATATCTGATGATCGTACATGACAGATGCTTATCCGTGTAGCCAAGTCCACCAACGCAGGCGTCGAGGATATTACTATCAGCAGCAAACGAAAGGCTTAGCATACGTGTGTGTTCGTCGGGTGGAGGCTTTCGACCAACAGGTGGGGAACGGTCTGATAAGGCACGGTCAAGAAGAGCCTACATGATATTGGCCTGGACACTGGATGACGGGCTTCTCTTTGGGTCAAGTGCTTTTCATTAAAGACAACTTCTTCCACGATGGACGTCACAGCTATGCTCAACACCTCTACGGAGGCTGATGGGCAAACAAACCTTGAAGACGCCATGAGGAATCCTTTTCAGAATCGTACACCTTGGGATGCCGGAGGCTATTCACTCCCAATTCATGCTCACAACCTTGGACCATTTACGGATGACGCATTTCCAAATGACTCACTAATGGACAATCACATCGCCCAGCGCAGGCATAAATTATCCGATAGCCATAGCAGCCTCTCTTCCCTTGCATCTTCCAACTCCATATCCCACTCCAGATTTTCGTCTATGTCAACGGTCAGCAGCTTGCAGCTACCAAGTCAAACAATTTCAGAAGCTATCTACACAGATAGTGAGGCAAGCTCGCATTCATCCAAAACTGCGGCAGGATCTTGTTCGCCTGTCTCGCCTTGTACTGGTCGATCAACTTCCCAGTCTTCGTCATCACCTACGCTTTACGGCAATAGCCTAACTTCGATTGCAGAACGTCATTTCTATGGATATTCTCGGAAGGAGTCCGTTGACCAGATATTTATTATTGCCGAACTAGCGAAGGTACGCTCGATAGATTCTGTGGATGGAGTTATAGAAGGGAGAGTATCTACAATCTCACCTCGACCGGCGTCGCCAAGTGATGCCATTTTGATCAAGCGAAATACTCCTCCTGTCGTTACACGTCTCCCGACACCGCCTAGTGTGGTAGAAAGAGATTTTCCTCATACATATCTACAGTAAGTTTGGCAACTTTCCTCTAAATTGCAAGTGACTGACTCGAGCAATCCTAGCACTCCAATCCAAGAGGATACGGTCACAGCCATAGTCAACCATCAACAGTCCGGCCGACTCTCAGTAGAGACAAGGGGTCACAAAAGGGCCATCTCCGCGCCAGACTTTCCTGGAACTATGGCCGAATCGTTACCAAATACGTACAAAGCCCCCATGTCGTCAGACACTAACGCCGAACTCACTCGGTCGTCTTCTCAACCTAAGACGTCGTTGCCCGGGGTAACAGCGTTGAACACAGCTCTAAATACCCCTCCGGAAGTGGTACCATCGTCTCAGGACCGGCGACCATGTTGTATGTACATCTCCAACTGCGACACCGGTTCGACCTTACGAAAGGCTGTTTCACACATTTTTGGTCGAAATAAGATGTGCACGCGTCGCATTCCCGAGCATATCTGGGTCTGGTATTGTCGAAAGCATTACCAGCGAGCTCGTTACAGGAATGCAAAGGAGTGGGCACGGACGCTGCAATATGACCTTGTCTCTCGGCAAATCAAGCGTCTCCAAGAGTGGAGCGAAGAAAATTCGCGTTCTGGTGAAGGAGGTATAGTGAAGGATTACAGGTTAGCGGTCAGGAAGCGTGAACAGAAGCGCCTGGACTCTAAGAAACCTAAGGGTGAACGCGAAGCCAGTGACAGTGAGCTCGACGAAACAAGCGAGTCTCAAGGTGATGCATCTTCCAGTACTGCTGTGCCGGACTGGCTGCTTAGTCTATGTGGCAAGAGTCATGACACAGAAAGGATCATGGAAATTATCGACGGCATACAGACTGACCTTACAGAGAATAACTTGTCTGCCTGGCCAGATATTGAGATCCTTCCAAATATCGTCCTTGACCAAGACGAATCAGGCACAGCAAAGGGTTATACCAGGCGGAGAACCGTTCCAGGAACTCATGGAAGGTCGCAATCCTTAGGTTCAACGGTGAGATTCGACGAAGACTCGACTGGTCCGTGGGGGAGCCAAGCAAGTATTTCGTTACCTGATGGGCAAAGCCTGCCAGGAGGCATTTCACAAAAGCGCAAACGCTCCGATGATAGAGAAGAAGAGGATGACGTCCAGGCAACACAAAGTCAACGCATACGCCTAAGTGAACGGCAGGTGGCAGCTGTTAGACAGGGGGCGCATACGGATCAGCAACCAATGTTTCGGAACTACAGTGAGCATCAGGGCGCGGGGGAATGCTTCGAGATGCAAGGGGAAAACCATTCTTTTGCTACTGGCGCTCACAACCTACTACCAGCCGCCCCCAAGCCACAAAGATATACCTCCGTTTCAACAGCTGCCCATATCAACCCAAGAATTCCGTCCCCCGATGGAAGCAGCCCAGTGACACGACATAACTTGCATAAACGCTGTTACTCAGACATGGACGGACTCCACAGTTGTCAAGTACCCTCTCGTATCTCAGCCAAGCATCGACCTCAGAGTGCAGGTCCAGTTCACTATGAGAGGCCAGCTCCTCGTCGCTTCTTTTCTCCACCTACCTCTTACTCCCCTTTGTCTTATGCGGAGAATCCTAGACAACACCAGCGTGCTCACATGCGGCACCAAAGTACACCTATAGTGCCTCTCTCGATCCGATGTCCAGTTGTGTTGCCAGCTAGTTGCCGTACGCTTCCAAGGATATCGTCATCATCACCATCTTCAAGTCGCGATATGATCGACTCAATCAAGGCTCTAGACTTGTACAGCGCACGGCGCTAATAATTGGGATACTTCGCCCCCCTCTGAGTATCGATGATTCTTCTCTCAGCTGAAGTCGAGGTCTGTCCATTGACGACGGTTTACTTTCTCTCGGTAACTTCGAACTGCATTATCTATATGTGATACCCAGGGCCAGAATTTCTTTTCATTATCTTCTACAATGATTTTAATTCAACAATACCCTCGATGGGTTAGGCTAGGGCGTTTGGGTTTGGTTTATTTGGAGAGCAATCCCTGGAGGATTGGAGGGACTTGCAATTTAGCGTTGACTTTTACTGAAATTACTGGCATCTTATGGTGTGGAATATGGTTAAGAGATACGATACAGACTCTGCGCTGGCTTAGCAGTTCGTCATGTGGAGGACTTAATACATGAATATTTCAAACAAGATGCGCTGAATTTGCTATAGTGATGAGTGATACTGTTTAATGATGAATAATATAGATCAGCCTTCTCAAGGTAAGATTTCTAGAGTCCTGTCAATAAAAAATGCCATGAAGACCGGAAGCCAGAATGAGTGGACGAGGAGTTTTTGAACGAGGACTGGACTGTACCAGAAGATCGCCATAGAGGGGTCTATTTGGTACTGTGGCCGCCGTAGCCTTTCCTGCCAGCGCCGGACCTCCTATCGTTGTTGTGCTTCGTATTGTCACTGTCTCCCAACCTCTGTTCATCGCATCTCCCTATGAAAATAATGGTGTACTCCAGGAGATTACCCGGAGAAGTTGAAATACTTTTGAAATTATCACAGCTTCTCGTCTCCACTCGTCAAGTTCTGGAGTCTATGCACTAGAAGTTATTTCAAATTCGCCCTGTGATTCCTGAGGAGAGCGAAAGGGACGAGAACTTGACCTACTGCGAGATCTGTCATTTTACTTCCTATGGCCTTGGAATTTTCTGGTACTCATTCGTCTGATGGCTTCATCATCTGGTTGTCTTTCCATTTTTGTAACACATCATACACCGGGTTAACATAGTCCAATGGATGACATAAGTGCAACCACTTATTTACAGTCCTCAAATTAACTGTCCTCAAATATATGAGCATTCTTTGAGTATTTGCAACGCATAGTCTATCCACCAAACTATGCTCTATGTCTAAGCACCCCCTTCAGGCGGCACGTACGGATGAATCAACATCTCACTAAATTTCTCAAGCCTCTCCTTCCCCCTAACCTCCTCAACCAGCAATGGCATCTTAACAACATTAAACTCGTCATACAGCTCCTCAATTTGCTCCAAGTATTTCTTCTGCATCCTCCGCCGTGCATTGCACTGCTCGCAATCACTGCCCTTCTTTGGGAACAGCAGCTGGTTCACTACGATACAGTGCGTGTCTATCCCATAGCTCGCCAGCTCCTGTATCATTCGCTCCGTCTCGTACAAACTCAGGAACTCGGGGATGCACACGCAGACAAAAGTCGTGAGGCGGTCGTCCTTGAACTGTGCGTTGACTTCGGAGATAGTCTGACGCAGCGACTCGAGCTTCTCGAGCATCTCCGGCAGATTCGCACCGTTCGGCAGCCCGCCTTGCGAACCGAGAATGCCATTCAGCATGGGCCCGAACTGAGTAGAGAGTTGAGAGATCTTGGCGAGCGCCTTTTCGAGCACGGTGGGAAACTGGAGGAAGCGGAGGGTATGGCCTGTGGGCGCGGTGTCGAAGATGATGGTTTCGTAGGAGAGCGATTTTACTTGTTTGAGAACTTCGGCGAAGGACATGGCTTCGTCGATGCCAGGAATCTGGGATATATTCCAGCTATGCCACAAGTTATGGGATTCGTGTGTGGATAGAGCTTACAGCAAATGCGAGGTCTTGCATCATTCCTCCTATGCCTCCTGGTGCTTCTGCATCATCACCCTGGCCAGCTAATAACTCTTGGATACTCCCATTGGGGTCAATCTCCATGGCACTCAAGTTCGTAAAGCCATCTACCAGCCTTGCCTCCTTGCCGAACTTTTGTGAGAATGCATCCGATAAATTGTGCGCTGGGTCCGTGGAAATCAACAAAACTGAACGGCGGACTCTGGCTAGCTGGATAGCGAGGGAGCATGAGGTAGTGGTCTTTCCAACACCTCCTTTCCCGCCCACGAAAATCCAGCGTAGTGTCTTCTGATCAAGTATTGACTGAAGTGTTGGCTCCAGTAGGTCCTCGTCAGTGTTTATGATGGCGGTGGACATGATTACCTGAGAAAGTAGAAGCCAATGTAAGGAGGGAGATAGGAGCGGTTGCTGTAAAAAGTGGCCTATTCGCAGCCGTCCAGGAGGGGGTAGGTCCAGGTCTGCCAGGTCCAAAGAGGTGTGTGATGACGAGTTGTCCAATGTTCTCGAAACTTTTCGCTAACAGTGCAGCCACAAGGCTGTAGGTGAGCCGTGCAGGCATAAGTTTTCTGTACAACTCGATACATAAGACGTCTGTTTGAATAAATTCCGCTATGCCAATTTGAAACACAGCTAACCCATTATCTCAAAATTTCTGTCCTGTTTCTCACAGTTGCTTTTAACAGGCATGATGGCCCAACAGAATGTTAGGGTTGAGTTTACTAGGCAAGGCTGAGGGCGGCGGTCTCCGATGAACGGTTGGTGGTCTTGCTTCAAGCCTGCATATACAAAGTCTGCGGACTCTCTCTCTTCCACATTCTGCAATTGACATTTGCTGCCTGTCTCTGGTCTCTTCATTGTCCAATTCTAGATCCTCTGTCAAAGCAAGGCCAAACTTTCAAGTGCTCAGAATCTTCCCTTCTTCAAGAAGTCAAATCTGCGGTTTTCCTATCGGCTGCTCACAATCTGACATCCAATGGCAACGAAAGATCCGATAACCTGCCACGTCCTTGATACTCTCACAGGCCGCCCGGCCGCTGGTGTCAAGGTCTCTCTCACCGTTGACCCACTTGCTCATTTCGAATTGTCACCTGTGGTTTTTGCTGCAGTGACCAACTCAGACGGACGAATTACAAATTGGACGGCCCCGGAAGGGAAAACGGTCACAGTTGATATGATCCTGCAAAGGGCTGGAGAAGCTGAGAAGACCACTGTCTGGGAGCTGAAATTCTTTACGGGTGACTACTATGGGGAAGGAAAGACTTTCTGGCCGGAAGTGGATTTGATATTCTATGTGAAGCATGGCGAGCATTACCACGTGCCACTGTTGCTGGGACCGTATAGCTATACAACTTACAGAGGCAGTTAAGAAAGATACATACAGGCGCTGTTTGTTTTTGAGCATGATGGACTTCTACTTGGCACTCACTTGACGGCGGTGCTTGTGGGCAAATGACAACGGATCGAGCAAAGGATCGGGAATTAGGAGACTTCAAGGCTTCTTGTTGACTGCGACACATTATCATAGCGACTGAGCAAGGCCCAATGAAAGAATACTTTGTTTGGGAGAATTGTATAACTCTGCATGGCAATTTGTAAATTCCCATCCATGTAATAATCGAAAATCCACTTTACGCGTGGTTGACACGCGACGCGTGAAACGCGACTTTCCTCGGCCCTTCCAATTCTGGAATTCGAGAACATGTCAAGAACGCTCGCTCTATCCCACTTGCCTTAGCATTAAAGATCACCATAGCATTGTTCCTGCAGCAATATTTACATTAAAATATGCCAGCCGCGAAGAAGAGGAAGGTGACGTCCGCGACCTCCAAGACCAATCCTTCCTCAAATGGCTCTATCACAGCATTTACCAAGGTTTCCAAATCCCAGGTTCTTTCCAAATGGCCTCACGAGAAGGCAGCTTGCTCGGTGGCCGCTCAATTGGTCAAAGAGCTCAACTCTAACAGAAAACGGAAGCTTCTCGTGGTTGAAAATGTTAGTATCGACACAACTTCAGATATTCTGCGTAGTGCAATAAGTCAATCTCAAAGAGATGTGAAGAATTTACCTGGGCGACTCTCGAGGGAGTATCAAAGGCTCCCACAGACCCCAAAGAAACCTATCTTGGCCCCCTCGAATGCGAGTTCAGCGGACACACCCACGAAAGGAACTCGAGCTCTTCTTGACGGACTTGCATTGTCATCCACTTCGTCCAAGAACTCTCTGTCATCATCACCCTTAAAGTCTCAAGACACCATTACCACGGACGATAAATCATCATTCCAAGATTTAATTATCGGAGATCAATTCCCAAGACTTGAGGAAAGGCTGCCTACTGAGCTTCTCGACCTTATCAATCTCCACACATCATTCCTCACAGCACTCTCCCTCCATCGTGCCCATAACGGAGCTCATAGTCCAGCCGATCTGCGTCTACTATGTCCGGATGTGGCTCGAGCATGGGGGAAAAGAAAAGTCATGCTAAATGATATACAGAAAATATTAGGAGTCTTGAATAGCGCTACCACGGACGATATTGTTCACAAGGATAGGCCCATAGGACGACTCAGCCTATCTGACTACGGGCATGGGAAGATCTGCGTCGAGGTTGAAACTGCAATTGGGAGGAGAGAAGAGGTGGCACGGCCGCTAGATGAGAACCGCTTAAATGATATATTTGCAAGAAATCTACGAATGTTATGGGAGGAGCACAAAAGCATTGAAGGCACTTCAACTACCACATTTATCCAGAACCTGCCCCTAGAGACAACTTCTATCTGTTCATCGTTGGCGAAGACGTCACCTCTACTGGCTAAGGGGCAACGACGACTCGAGGATTTAAGAACAGGCATCATTTTGAAGAAACAGGCTGAAAGAGAGAAGATTATTACGTTACAGGTGACGGATGACAATGGTCGAAAGCCAACATTGCTTGAAAGGCTAAAGGCAAAAGAATTGCGCCAATCGACTTTGCCTGCACCACCATCCAAGGCGGAGCTGAGTCGGAATGCTGCCTTGCATCGATTGGAAGAAGTGGTGTCTGTCCTTTCTCTGCTCACAACATCAACATCTGTCGGGCAGCAACGGGTCTCTTTTACCTTGCCAACAGTTCTCGGCAAGCTGAGAGATTCATTCAAGACGCCAATGTCGAAAGAAGAGGGAGAAACTTGTGTCAGGTTGCTTGCTTCGAGCATTGCGCCAGAGTGGTTGAAAGTTGTCAGGATGGGAAAGGTTGATGCTATTGTCGTGAATAGGGATAATCGTCCAAGCGATTTGGATATAAGGGAACGGGTTAAACGCGCTACTTGAACTGTTCTTGCATAGCGAATGGATCATAGACACTTGGATAGATGGAGTTCTGGTCGAACAGTTGGCAGATACCAAAGCCCTTAGGCTATGAATCAATGCCCGTTTTAATCGGGCTTTTGCATTGCATCTATGATCATAACAGCATGAATTTCAACGCTCACAAGCCGCACCCAATGCCAACCTTCTAGCCCAAGACCATCCCATTCGATTCCCAGCTCGCCATAACCCCCCTACTTCTTCTTAGGCCCAAACCTCGGCGCCCCAATATCGCTCCCCCTCAGCTTAACACCAAGCACCTTCTCCATCGCCCCAAGAATCTTCTGGTCTGGCGCCGCCGTTCCCCGCTCGAAATCGGCCACGACGCTTTGCGTCGTGTTGCACTTCGTAGCCAGGTCCTTCTGCGTCATCTTCGGCTCCATCTTCTGTCTTTGCTCGGAGATCACGGCGCCGACTTTCGTGCCTACGGTCGTAGGCTTGACGATATCATCGCTGCGATCGACTTTCGTTAGATGGGCGCCTTCTACGGCGGGTTTTGATGCCTAGAGGGGTTGTTAGTTGGGGGGTGTTGACGAGATTGTGGGGGGGGGGAAAGAAAAAAGCAGTGCCAGA
>Ga0335072_10002271_pt1 | contig 29975 bp, 26 predicted proteins | sample Lox_Sample_21_FD_206725 | JGI IMG/M metagenome (GOLD analysis project Ga0335072, IMG submission 206725) | Soil microbial communities from Loxahatchee National Wildlife Refuge, Florida, United States - Lox_Sample_2.1 | ecosystem: Environmental > Terrestrial > Soil > Wetlands | place: USA... | reverse complement strand
GCTGGGCCGGGCTGGCTGGGCTGCTGGTCTAGATCTTGCCCACGAGGTCGAGCGATGGGACTAGGGTCTCCTCGCCCTCCTCCCACTTGGCCGGGCAGACCTCGTTGGGGTGGAGGCGGACGTACTGGGCCGCCTTGACCTTGCGCACCAGCTCGGACGCGTTGCGGCCGACACCCTCGGGGTGGATCTCGACGATCTGGATGATGCCGTCCGGGTCGATCACGAAGGTGCCGCGGTCGGCTAGGCCCTGGCCCTCGCGCAGCACGTCGAAGTTCTGGGTGATCGTCGCGGTCGGGTCGCCGATCATGTAGTACTTGATCTTGCCGATCGTCTCGGAGGCCTCATGCCATGCCTTGTGGACGAAGTGCGTGTCGGTAGAGACCGAGTAGACCTCAACGCCCAGTGCCTGGAGGTCGTCGTAGTAGTCGGCCAGGTCGCCGAGCTCGGTCGGGCACACGAAGGTGAAGTCGGCCGGGTAGAAGAAGACGATCGCCCACTTGCCGCGCAGGTCGTCGCTGGAGACCTCGACGAACTCGCCGTTGCGGAAGGCGGTAGCCGTGAACGGCTTCACTTCCGTGTTGATCAGTGTCATCGGTTGGGAACCCCCTGGAGCGTTTTCTTGAACGATACCAATAGGCGAATGATTCAAGTATAGCGGGGGGCTCTGGGGCGGGTGGGACTGGGGTGCCCTGATGAGGGCCAGTGCCGACCGCCCACGGTGGTATACCCGCGGGCGCACCGTTTGGCGAGGGGTCTACTCCGGCCGGTACTGGTCGGGGCGGAAGGCTTCCATGATGATCGACTCGCCGCGGAAGGCGGGGGTCTGGCGGACCTTCCGCTCGATCTGGGCCGCCGTCATCGTGTAGCCGAGGAACAGCAGCAGCGAGGCGCCCTGGACGATGATCACCAGCCAGGCCGAGGTACCTGCCACCCAGTCGTTCAGGGCGTGCAGCAAGGCCGGCGTCCCGATGCCGATCGCGATGAGCTGGAAGCGCCGCCGGTGGTAGTTGACGGCCAGGCCCATGAAGAAGCCGGAGATCCCAGCCCACACGGCGTGCTGGAACCCGTCGACGAACACCCGCTCAGCGAACGCGAGGATGGCCTGCACCGCCTGGCTCGGGGAGTGCGCCATGTTGATGAAGACGATGTCGGCCGAGGTGTAGAAGGCCTGCTCGGCGATGCCGAAGGTGAGCCCGGCGACGGTGCCGAGGAGCATCCACATCCGGACGTCAAGCTTGACGTTCCTGACCTTGAGCAAGATCAGCCCGGCCAGCAGGACCGGGAGCGCCTTGGTGGTCTCCTCGTTGATGCCGATGACCAGGGCGTCAGGCAGGCTGATCCCGCCCGACGTGGACAGGGCGTCGTTGATGTTGATCGTGACGAGGTTGATCCAGATCAGCGTCCAGGCCACGATCGCGACCGCGATGATGATCTCCTGCTTGCCGGGCAGCGAGGGCGGCCTGATCAGCATCCAGAAGCCGAACAGCCACAGCGGTGCCACGTAGATGCTGTAGGCCCAGCCCGGCGTGGACAGGTCGCTTGAGGAGCTGAGCACGGTGAGGAAGATCAGCGGGAGCAGCGCGTAGGCGATGACGGCCAGCCGAAGTCCCCGCCACCCGGCGTTGTGCATCCAGCTGTGCAAGGGGAACAAGATCCGCAGCATGCTGCTCAGGTGATCGCCGTTCACCGCTTCGGCCGGATAGGCCGGGTTCGGGCCCGGCGGCGGCCAGCCTGGCGCGGCAGGCGATTCGCTGGTCAGCCGCCAGCGCGGGTCCGGTGCCCCCGCCGGGGCGGGGCTGGGCGGGTTGACCTGGGGGGTGGCGGTGGCTGGCGTCAGCCGCAGTAGCGGCCCGTCCGGCGAGCCGAGCGCCAGCTCGACGGGCTGGCTCACGGCGACCTGGTCGACCTGCTGGCCAGCTGAGAACGTCGGGGCCGAGCCGACCTTGACGTACTCCCAGCCCGACAGGCCGCGGCGGATCACGGCGTGCTGGCGGGAGACGGTCGGGTCGTTCACCACGATGTCGTTGTCCGGCGACCGGCCGATCCGTGCTTCCTGGCCGACCATGACAATGTAGGACTGCTCGCCCAGGGACAACTGCAGGTCGGTCGCAGCCGCCGGAGAAGCCGGGGAAACCGGGGGAGCGGGGGCGGCCTGAGCCGGCCCTCCCTGCGCGGGCACCCAGAAGGTCCAGCCCGTGGGGGCGGGTGGCCAGGCTGGATCCGGCTGCCACCCCGGATCCGGCTGCCACCCCGGTGGCGGCGTCGGCCACCCCGGCGGCGGGTTGAACGCGTAGCCAGCCGCGTCAGCGGTACCCGAACCGGATGTCCCGGGAAAACTCATGTTTCTGCCCGTCTCGTCGCGATTCACCTAGGCTGCCATTGACCCCACGTGCATTAAACCCCACGGATCGCGCGCTGAGCTAACTGATGGCCGGGCCAGTGGTTGCCTGCGCACCCAGCTGGAGCAGGGACTTCGCGAGGCCATCAGCAACGGGCTGGCTACTGCTGGTCTGGCTCCAGGGTCAGCGAGACCGAGTTAATGCACCAGCGCTCGTCGGTCGGCGTCTGGTAGCCCTCGCCGGTAAACACGTGGCCGAGGTGGGAGCCGCAGGCGGCGCAGCGCGCCTCGGTCCTGGACATGCCGTGCGACCGGTCCTCGATCAGCGTGACCGCGTCATCCTTGGTGGGCTGGTAGAAGGACGGCCACCCGCAGCCCGAGTGGAACTTGGCCTCGGCGCGGAACAGCTCGTTACCGCAGGCACGGCACTTGTAGATGCCTCGCGTCTCGGTATCGGTGTACTCGCCCGTGAACGGCCGCTCCGTGCCCGCCTGCCGCAGGACGTGATACTCCTCGGGTGACAGCTGCTCGCGCCACTCCGCCTCGCTCCGGTTCACCTTGTCCATGGCAGACAGTTTAATTGAATCGAGTCTGCGAGCCCGCTGATGGGATAATTGAGGCATGTCAACACTGGTAGGCCGGGAGGCCGAGCTTGAGCGGCTGCTTGGCGTGCTCGACGACGCGCTGGACGGGCCGTCAGCGGCGGGCCACACCCTTGCCGCGCTGGTCAGTGGTGACGCGGGCATCGGCAAGTCCCGGCTGGTCAGTGAGGTCGCGGCCATAGCGGGGGACCGGGGGGTCACGGTACTGCGCGGCCATTGCGCCGAGATCGGGGACAGCGTCCCTTACCTGCCGTTCGCGGACGCGCTGCGCGGCGTCCGGCTCCCGCCGGCCAAGGCCGCGGCGCTGGCCGAGGCGGTCAGGAAGCGCCCGGTGCTGGCCCGGCTGCTGCCCGACGGCTCCGGCGAGCAGGACACCGCGGCGGACCGGTCCGGGCTGGCCCGGCAGCAGATGTTCGGCGCCGTTCTCGGACTGCTGTCCGAACTGGCCGAGCAGGCCCCGGTGCTGCTGATCCTCGAGGACCTGCACTGGGCGGACGCGTCCACCCGCGACCTGCTCACCTTCCTGTCCCGCATGCTGCACCACGAGCGGGTCGTCGTCATCATCACCTACCGCACCGACGACCTGCACCGCCGCCATCCGCTGCGCGCCGTCGTGGCCGACCTGGCCCGCCTGTCCGCCGTCACCCTGGTCGAGCTCACGCCGCTGCCGCCGGCCTCGATGACAGAGCTGCTTTCCTCGCTACAGAACGGTCCCGCCCCCAGTCCCCAGTCCGCCGCCATCCTCAACCGGATCGTGGAGCGGGCCGACGGCAACCCGTACTACGCCGAGGAACTGCTCGCCTCGGCCTCCGCCGCCGGGCCGCTTCCCGCCGAACTGGTTCCCTCCGGGCTCGCGGCGCTCCTGCTCTCCCGGGTCGAGCGGGTCTCCGAGGCGGCGCAGCGGGTGCTGCGGGCGGCCGCGGTCGAGGGACGCCGCGCCGACGACGACATCGTCAGGGCCGTTGTCAGGGACGTCGCGGACCTCGCCGATCCCGACTATGACGCGGCCGTTCGGGAACTGGTCGCCAACCAGCTCCTCGTGCCTGATCAGGTGGACGCGGAGCGGGAGGCAGGCGCGGGGTACGCGTTCCGCCACGCGCTGTTGCGGGAGGCGGTCTACAACGACCTGATGCCGGGCGAGCGGACCCGGCTGCACGCCCGGCTCGCCGCGCTGCTCGCCCAGCGGGGACCCAAGACGCCTGGGATGGCGGCGCAACTGGCTCACCACAGCCTGGCCAGCCACGACATCCCCGGCGCGTTCACCGCCTCGATCAAGGCGGGCAAGGAGGCGGCTCGCCTCGGCGCGCCCGCCGAGGCGCACCGCCACTACGACCAGGCCCTGGCGCTCTGGGACCGGGTCGATGACGCCGAGAAGCTGGCGGGCCTGCCCCGCGGGAAGCTGATTTTGCGCTCCGCGACCTCGGCCGCGTTCGCCGGTGACGTGCCGCGTGCCGTGGTGACGCTGCGCCGGCTGCGTGACGTGCTGGCCGAGGACGGCGACGCGGAACTGCGCTCCCGGACCGGCGAGCGGCTGGCGTACTTCCTGCTCCAGGTGGACACGCCGGAGGCGTGCGCCGAGGCGCTGCGGGTGGCGCGGGTCACCGTCCGCGAGACTCCCGAGGAACCGCCGACGACCTACCGGGCGCGGGCCATGGCGACCTACGCGCTCGCGCTGATGACATCGCAGGGATACGGGGTCGCCCTGGACTGGGCGCAGCGCGCGCAGGCGGTCGCCACCCAGGCCAGTGCCCCCTGGGTCGAGGCCGAGGCTCTGACCACCATTGGCCTGCTGGCCGTCCGCGCGGGCCAGCAGGAAGAGGCCATCAGCAAGTTCACCGCCGCCTACGAGAAGGCCGACGGGACGGAGATGCTCAGCATCGAGCTGCGGGCCGCGTGTCACCTGGCCCGAGAGCGGTTGTCGCGCGGTGAGCTGGCCGAGGCGGCGCGGATCGCTCACATCGGAGTCCGCCGGGCCGACGACGAAGGCCTGCGCCTGGCCCCCTACGGCCTGGACCTGCAGCATCTGCACTTCCAGGCCCACTACGCCGACGGGCAGTGGGACCACGCCCAGGAGGTCGCCGATAGCTACGCGGCTCACGTGACCAGCCAGCCCGAGGCGGTCTTGTCGGCCATGGCGCTGTTCATTGAGGTCGCCCGCGGAAACGCGGCCGCCGACGACCGGCGGGCCTGGCTCGAGCCGTTCTGGAAGGACGAGTTCGTCGCGTTCATCGCCCGTGGCCTGTACGCCGAGCGGGCGCTGTGGCAGGGCGACACTGACCTGGCGCTGGCCGAGGCGGACGCGTCGATCGCCGCCGACAACTGGCCGACGCACACCCCCGCCGTCATCCGTCCGACGGGGATCGCGCTGAGCGCCCGGGCCGACCGGGCGGTGCTCGCCCGGGCTAGCGGGGACGACCCGCGGGCGGCGTCCGAGGTGGCCGCGGCGGAGCGGCTCCTTCAGATCGCCACGGAGGGGGCGCGGTACCCGAGCAGGCCCGCCGTTGTGCTCGGGCCAGAAGCGCGCGGCTGGCTCGCCCGCTGCCAGGCCGAATACCAGCGAGCCAGCGGCAAGAACGACCCGGGGAACTGGCAGCGGGTGCTCGCGGAGTTCTCCCCGGGCTACGTGTACGAGACGGCCAGGACGCAGTGGCGGCTGGCCGAGGCCCTCGCCGAGGCGGGCCGCCGCGAGGAGGCGGCCGCCGCCTGGGAAGCCGCCATCGCCACGGCGGACAAGCTAGGCGCCGTGCCGCTGCGGGCCGCCCTCGACGACCTCGGCCGCCGGGCGAGGCTCGATCCTCACGCTGCCGACAGCGGCCCGCCAGGCAGCCACGCCCACGCGCTGACCGGACGGGAGCAGGAGGTGCTGCGGCTCGTCGCGCTGGGCAAGAGCAACAGGGAGATCGCCGCGGAGCTGTTCATCGCGCCGAAGACCGCCAGCGTCCACGTCTCGAACATCCTCGGCAAGCTCGGTGCGGCCAGCCGTACCGAGGCGGCCGCCATCGCGCACCGTCAGGGCCTAGGGTCTTAGGGCCTCGGCCAGCGACGCGGCCCGGTCGGCGGCCCGCGCCGGGTCGGCGTCGGGGCTGCCGATTTCCCCATCCCAGTTCAGGTCGTAGAAGACCTCGGTCACGCCCTGGGACGCGAGCCAGGCCACGTCTTCCCTGATCTGCTCGAAGCTTCCCGACAGGAGCAGCCGCTGCCCGGATCGTCCCGTCACTGGGTCGCCGGGCCGGACCACGCCACGGCAGATGATCCGCAGCGGCCCGCGCCCGCAGGCGGCCGCCGCCTCCTGGACCAGTGCTACCGATGGGCCGATCTTCGACAAGTTGGCCGCGCTCGCCGTGACCCAGCCGTCCGCGATCCGCCCGGCCCGCTCCATCGCGGGTCGGGACATGCCGCCCATGATGACCGGGGGCCCGGGCTGCTGCACCGGAGCCGGGTCCTGCCGCCCGGCCGGGATCTCGTAGTGCTCGCCCTTGAACCCCGCCTGCCCCGACCACAGGGCGCGCATCGCGGCGACGTACTCGACCGTCCGCCGGCCGCGCCCCGACATGAGCGCGCCCGAGCCGGTGAACTCCTCCTTGAGCCAGCCGATGCCGAGGCCGAGGTCGAGCCGTCCGTCCGACAGCACGTCGACCGTCGCGGCCTGCTTGGCCATCAGCAGCGGTGACAGGAACGGGTGGTTGACGACGGCGACCCCGAGCCTGATCGTGGCGGTCACCGCCGCGACGTAGCCCAGTGACACCATCGGGTCAAGCACGCTGCGGTAGACCGGGGCCATGTCACTGTCCGGCGGGAACAGCAGCCGCTGGAACGTCCACAGTGACCGGTAGCCAAGCTCCTCGGCCCGCCGGGCGAAGCCGGCGAGGTTGGCCGCAGTGGCCCACGCGCCCGCGACCGGGGCGCCGATCCCGATGTCGATCCCACTGTCCATGCGGCCACCCTAGCCCCGTGGCAGGATTACTCGGCTCGGTCCTTGCTGGCGAGCTTGTCGATGAGGGCGCGAATCTTTTCTTCCATAGGGATCTTTACGCTAGCCGGGTTCACCGACCTCAATGCCGGCGGCGAGGCGCCCATGTCTTCAAGCAGTTCCCTGGCGGCCGTCAGGTCCCACTGGAAGTGGTTGGGGTAACCGTCCGCCCAGGCGAGCCGGTACGCGGTCCTGGCGTGCCGCAGGGCCTCGCGAGGCATATTCAGGGTCCGGTACGTCCGGGCCAGGTAATAGAGTGCCTGCATCGCGGACCCGCTGCGGCGAAGCCGCGCCAGCCGCTTTTCCATGGTGGTTATTGGATTGTCGCGCTTCTTCAGGAAATCAAGCGTTCTTTCGACCTTGGCGTTAGCCTCGGCGTGCCTGCCCAGGCTGGCCAGCAGGAACGCCTCTTTTGCCGGGATCACCTCGATTCCCGCCTTGTGGGCGAGTCGGTCGTGGTCTCTTATCGCCTCCAGGGCCCGGCCAGGCTGCCCGTTCCTGATGAGCACCAGGACCCGCAGTTCCTCGAGGCGACGACGGTATGCCTCTGAATGGACCTGGCCAGCGGCACCATCGATCTCGCTGAGCGAGAGCGGCTCGTTGGTGAAGAATCTCAGCCGCAGCCACTCAACGGTGAGGCTGTCGGCGAACCACGGCGTGTTGACTTCGGGGCCGAGTCGGCGCGCCTCGATGAACAGGTCCCGTGCCTCGTCAGTGCGCCCCTGGGCGAGCGCGTGAACGGCCCTCTTCAGGGCTGAGCTGCCGCTGGCCGGACTGTGGTACGTGGCCTCGATAGAGGCTCGCAGGGCCTCGCAGCGGTCCGACTTCACGACCGCTCCTGTCGCCAGGTAGGCGCTGCCGAGACGGGACAGCGTGTTCTCGATGCCGATGGCGTGCTCGTCGCCAAGCACCTCTTGCAGGATCTCGACGTTCAGCCGTATCGCATCGTCGTACCAGGCGAGATGGAAGTAGGCGAGGGCCAGGTCAGCGCGTGCCGCCACCGTCCCCTTGCTGGCCAGCGGCTCGAGTAGCTGGACGACCTTGCGATAGTCGCCGAAGTCGACGAGCAGCGGATCGCCGAAACTCGCCCACAGCTGACTGGCCTCAGCCCAGTGCCTGGCGTTTAGGTACTCGCGAAACAGGGCGATCGTCCGGGTGAGTTCCCTTTCCTTCTGACTGACCGGTCGGCTGGGCTCCCCGCGTGGGAGCGCCTGGAAATGGTCGGGCACCCGACTAGTGGGCACGACGCCGCTGCTGTGGTCGGCCTGCTCGGTCACGTAAGCCCGGGTGATCGCGTGGATGTCGTAGGTGTTGCTGGCCCGGTCCCAGGACAGCAGCCCGCATTGCTCAAGGACCTTGAGCGCGTCGTGGAGCTGCGCCTTGGCCTGCGTGACCTGGTCAAATGTTGGCTGCCCGGCATCTGGTCCTGACGCGGTGAGGTCGTCAGGCAGGAAAGGATTGATCGAGACCAGGGTGTCCCAGTCGATCACTCCCTGGATCCCTGACATCGTCTCGAGCAGCCTGCGAGGCTCCAGGCCGAGCTTGGCGAATGAGGTCGCCAGGATGTGCGTCCGGCGCTTGGCGAGCGGGAGCCTCGACAGCCGGAAGTCTCCGCCCGCCGTCGGGTCGGCCAGCCACCGGTCCAGGTTCCCTGGGCTCTCCCTGTACTCGTGGACCTCACCGGCGACCAGCCCGGCGAGCAGCGGGTGGTTGTCGAGCGGACGCAGGAAGCGAGCGATCGCGTGATCGGTCGCCGTCACGTCAAGCTTGCCGAGCAGTGCCTTCATGTCGTCGTTAGTAAGGCCGGGCAGTCGGTAGTGCTGGACGCCTGGTATGGGCTTCGCGAAGCGACCCCACAGCGGTAGCGGCTTCAGTCGGGTGGTGATCAGTATCTTCGATGGTGCCGCGCCAGCCAGGCTGCGGACGAACTCATCGGCGTCCCGGTCGGTCAGCAGTCGCTCGTAGCCGTCGAGGACGACGAGGAACCGGCGCCTGCGAAGCCACTGGAGTACCTCGTCCGACAGCGCGGTGCCGTCCAGCCGCTCTATTTCCTCCGGCGGCCTTTCTGACATGCAGCGAAGCAGCTCCCTGAAGACCTTGGCCATGGATGCCGGACGGTCATAGAAGCTCCACCATAGGGTGCCCTCGAGCCCGTCGATGGTATCCGTTCGATAATTGACCCATTCCCATGCCAGGGCGGACTTGCCCATTCCGCCGATTGCCTCCACGAGCATGACCGGGTCGCCGGACCGGCCCCACTCATCCAGTCTTGCCAGGTCATCGTCCCGACCGATGAAGGTGACCGTCCCGACGTACGGTGGCACGGCGTGCATTATCGGGGGAGGTGTAGGGGCGGGCGCGGGTTCCGCCTCCGTGTCGTCCGATAGACGGTCTGGCCCAGGGATGGAGACCGGCGAGACGGCGGGGCCCGACCCGTTCAGCGCGAATATCAGGTTCTCGCGGAAACTGGCGACATCCCCGAGGGGCTTCACCGTGTGGGCGCGCTTGACGCGCGCCTTCAACCTGTCGAGCGCCGCCGCGTCAGGGCCCATGTCGATTTCATCGCGTGGCCATTCTGGCCCCTTATCGAGTATGAAGGCCAGGATCTCCATCCCGCTCTGTGCCTTCGCAGCCTCATACTCAAGTTCCGTGTACGACGCCGAGTCATCTGCGGGACGCGACCCGTAACGGTGCGCCAGGAGCAGCACGAACACGGCGCAGTCCGCGATGCGGTCGCGGCACACCTCAAGTGGCGCCGCGCGCTGAGGCCGCCAGTCTTCCATGTAGACCGGTTCCATCTTCAGTCGCTGGCATACCTGTACCGCGGCCTGACGGTACGCACTGAGGGCCTCACCCGACGCGCTGCTTATGAACACGCGGCGTGAGTGCTCGTTGGCATGGGGCACCTGGGGCACGACCCCTCCTGGTTGTGGAGCCTTTCGCTCGCAATGGCGTGCGATTCGGTGGGCCAGTGGTCCTATCCTTGCGCGACTCAAGGCCGAGTGGGTGTGATTCGGCAGATTTATTTTTGTGGGAGAATTTAGTAGACATTTAAATAATTATCCATCAATGTACCTTTCGAAACTTTCGCCCTTTTCGCCCCACTTTGCCGCTAGCCCTCAGCGCTCAGCCCTCACCCGTCACTCTAAGATGTGGTGATATGGATCTTGGGTTGCGCGGGAAGCGCGCACTGATCACCGGCGGCAGCAGGGGCATCGGCCTGGCGATCGCCCGCGCCCTGGTAACAGAAGGGGTGGCCGTCGGCCTGGTGGCGCGGGACGAGGGCACCCTGGAGGCAGCCGTGGGTGAACTGGGCACGCTGGGCACTCCGGCGACCATTGCCGTGCACGCGGCCGACGTCACCGACGCCGCCGCACTCGGCGCCGCGGTCGACGCGCTCGCCGGATCGCTGGGCGGCCTGGACTTCCTGGTCGCCAACGCGGGCGGCACTGTGGGCACGGGAAACCTCACGAGTGCGGGCGCGGGTGACTTCACCGCCACGTTCGCGCTCAACGCCGGGCACGCGGCCGAGCTCATCCGGCTTGGGCTGCCGCACCTGAAGGCCGCGGGCGCCGGGTCCGTCGTCATCATCTCCTCGGTCACCGGCATGCACCCGGCCCCGCGGACCGCCTACGCCGCTGCCAAGGCGGCCGAGATCCACCTGGCCGCGACCGCCGCCCAGGAGCTGGCGCCCCTGCGCGTCCGGGTCAACGCGGTCAGCCCGGGCTCGATCCTGTTCCCTGGTGGCGGCTGGGACTCCTTCAAGCAGCACAACCCCGACGTCTACCAGGCCTGGCTGGCCCGGGAGTTCCCGCACGGCCGGCTGGGCCGCCCGGAAGAAGTCGCTGACGTCGTGACGTTCCTGCTGTCGGATCGCGCCTCCTGGGTCACCGGGGCCAACATCCCGGTGGACGGGGCGCAGATCTACCCGAGCGCCCGCAGGTTCGACTAAGCGGTCAGGTCCAGCATGGTCATCAGGCGTGTGACGGTCGCCCAGTTGCGGGCGGTGCCGGCCGCCTGGCCGCCGGAGCGTGCCAGCTGCGCGGCCAGCTCGCTGCGGCCGAGCCCGTCGGGTGTGCGCAGGAACAGCGTCTGCCCGGCGACGATGGCCTCATCCCGGCTGCCTTTTGCCCTGGCGGCTTGCTGCGCGGGCGCGATGGCCGCGATGGCACCGGGAGTCATCTCCTCGCGCCGGAACACGGCGTGCAGGCACCTGGGGTTAGTTTCCTGCGGGAAAGGGTTGTCCGCGATCACCTTGGCCAGCCCGGCGCGGGAGAGCACCACGACGGCGGGCTGCACGGTCAGGCTGCGGCCGATCTCCTGCTCCAGGGCATCGGCAAGGCTGATGACGCTGGCGTCCGGGCCAGTGAATACGACGTTGCCACTCTGGATATAGGTGGCGACCTCGGTGTGCCCGAGTGAGGTCACAACCCGCCGGAGATCTGCCATCGCCAGCTTGTTCCGGCCGCCGACATTAATGCCGCGCAGCAGCGCAACGTATCTGGGCATCGCCGGACATCCTATACCAGCGACGGCCGGGAAGGCCTTCGCAGCCGGAGCCCCGGCACCCGCTGCGGCCCCGGGCCGGGGCGTGCGCTGCTTCATTCGTCGTGCGGCGTCTCGCTGAGCCGGGGGGTGGAGGCGGCGAGGAAGGCGAGTGCTTCCTCCGACCGGCTGCCCGGCTCGGCTTGGTAGATAACCAGCATCTGGCGATCGGCGCCGGCCAGCAAGAACTTGTCGTAGGCGAGCTCTAGGTCGCCAGCTAGCGGGTGGTGCATGCGATGGGTCCCGCGCCCAGCGAGGGGGAGCACGTCGTGGCGAGACCACAGGCGGCGAAAATCCGCGCTCTTGAGCGTCAGCTCGCCGACGAGCCCGGCCAGCTGCGGATCGGTGACATCCGAGCCGGTCACCGCCCGCAGTCCGGAGACGGCGTTCTTTCTGCGGTCCTCGGGGTCGCAGAACAAGGCGTCAACCGCCTGGTCAAGGAAGGCTGCCCGCAGGAGGTTGGAGCCCGGCCGGTACATGGGCGACAGGGAGGTCATCAGCTGATTGGCCGCCAGGACGTCCATCCAGCGCCCCTGCAGATAGGCGGGATGCAGGGGCAGGGCGTCGAGGAGGCGGCCTACCGTGGGCGGGACTCGCTCCGGCGGGCGGGCTGCCTGCCGCCCCCGGCGCGCTGCCCCGGCCAGCACGAAAAGATGGGCGGTGGCGGGCTCGTCCAGGTGCAGCGCCCGGGCGATCGCGGTGAGGACCTGGGGCGATGGGTGCCGGTCATGGCCCTGCTCGAGCCGCGTGTAGTACTCGGAGCTGATCCCGGCCAGCATCGCCACCTCGGCGCGCTTGAGGCCGGGAACCCGGCGACGCTCGGTTCCCGAGATACCCGCCTCGGCGGGTGAGACAAGCGCACGCCTGGCGCGTAGGTATTCACCGAGATTGCCTGCTGCCATGGGCTCAGCGTACGAGAGGGTCGCTGACCTGGTGGTATCCCTGGCAGGGATAGCCACAGGCGGGAACGGCTCACGCGGCAGGGCGAGCCGGAGTCCGGCGTTAACCCGGACGCCAGGGACGGCGGGATGTCCGCCCTCCCCACTGTGGAAGGAAATCTTCATGGCTCAGCGCACCTGGTTCATCACCGGTATCAACAGTGGCTTCGGCCGTCACCTGTCACAGCAGCTGCTCGAGCGGGGCGACCGGGTCGCCGGCACCGTGCGGAAGGAGGGATCGGTCGATGACCTGAAGGCCACGTATGGCGACGCGCTCTGGACCGCACGCCTGGACGTTACCGACGTTGCCGAGATCAAGGCGGTCGTGGACCGGGCGTTCACCGAGCTCGGACGGGTCGACGTGGTCATCAACAATGCTGGCTACGGGCTATTCGGGGCGGCGGAGGAGCTGACCGACGACCAGATCGACCACATCATCGCTACCAACCTGACCGGGTCCATCCAGGTGATCCGGGCGGCGCTGCCGCGCTTGCGCGCCCAGCGGGCTGGCCGGATCATCCAGCTGTCCACCTTCGGGGGCCAGGGCGCCTTCCCTGGCGGGTCCATGTACCACGCCACGAAGTGGGGGATCGAGGGGTTCGCCGAGGCGGTAAGCCTGGAGGTCGCCCCGTTCGGCATTGGCGTCACCATCGTTGAGCCGGGCGGCGCCCGCACCGAGTTCCGCTACGGCAGCTCCCAACTCGGCCCCCGGCTGCCCGCCTACGATGGAACCCCGGCCGCTGGCATCCGGGCCATCGTCGAGGCGGGCACTGCCGTGCCGCCAGGCGACCCGGCCAAGATGGCCGCGGTCATGATCGCCAGCGCCGACACCGACCCGGCGCCGACGCGCATCGTTTTGGGCAGCGACGCCTACGGCGTCATCAGGAAGGCCCTCGCCGACCGCCTGGCCGTCATCGAGCCCCAGCGGGAGAGCGCCGCCGCCACCGACTTTCCCCCGGGCCGGTAACGATGGTCGTCGGCGTCCGGCCGAGTCGGCCCGCCCCGCCACGGCTACGCCTCCGGTTCCTCCTCGCCGCCGCGACGCTGGGCGAGCCTGCGGGGCTGCCATTCCAGGCCCTGCGGCAGCCGCCAGCCGCGCCGGTAGGCGATGACGCGGAGGGAAAAGCCCGCCAGGACCGCGATGGTCGTGCCGATCGTGTCGTCGGGGCCGATGGTCTTGGCGCAGGCAACGGTAACCACGGCGGTGAAGATAGCGACCGTCGCGTAGAGCGGGCCCTGGGTGAACACGGCCGGGACGCGCTGCAAGATCACCTCCCGGGTGACACCACCGCCGATCGCGGTGATCGTCCCGAGCAGGACGGCCGGCAGCCAGCCCAGGCCGTCGGCCAGCGTCTTGAGCGCCCCGGCTGAGGCCCACAGCGAGATCGCGGCCGCATCGACCAGCAAGAACAGCCGGTCCCAGGCCCGGTGCTCAATCCGCATCACGAACGCGATGCCCGCTCCGGCCAGGGCGGTCGGGATGTAGGCCGGATGCGTCAGCGCGGCCGGCGTCCCGTGCTGGAGCAGAACATCGCGGATGATCCCGCCGCCGAGCCCGGAGATCAGGCCCATGGCGGCGAACCCGAAGAGGTCCATGCCCTGGCTGCGCGCGACAGCACCGCCGAGCAGGCCGTTCGCAAAGACCCCGAGCAGGTCAAGCACCGAGGTCAAGAGGTCAGATTGCACCACTTGAGCCTACTGAGCTACGACTTACGGGCCGGCAGGGGCGGGCGGGACTGGCGGGGCGACCGGGATCGCGTTCTGGTCGGGGAGAAACGACGGATTCGCCTGGGGGCTGGCCTGGCTGCCGGTGGCGGGCTCAATGACCAGGGCGCTGCCGCCAGTGGTGACGTCGAGGGTGGACTTGGCGGCCGAATTGGCGGGGATGGCGACGACTTCGTGCCCGCCCTCGCTGTCGGCCGTCACCGCGTACGGGCCGCCGGGCACGCGGACGGTGGCCCGGCCACCGTCCGTGGTGATATCCGCACTGGCCGGCGCGGTGGCGAACGTGACGCGGGCGCCGTTGCCCGCCGTGCTGATGAACGCCGACTGGACCGACAGTCCCGACGCGGTCAGCTGTCCGCCGTCGGTGACGATGGTGGCGGACGAGCCGGTGACGTTCTCCGCTATCACGCTGCTGCCGCCGCTCTCCACCTGGAGGGGCCCGTCGATGTCCTGCAGAGCCGCCTGGCCGCCCGCGCTCGCGACGGCCAGCGGACCGTGGACCGCGGTGGCCGCCACGCTGCCGCCGCCGGAGTCAAGATTCGCCCCGGCGACGCCGGAGACGACCACATTCCCGCCTTCGCTCACGACAGTGACGAAGACATCGGACGGGACGGTGACCCAGTCCACGCAGGCCGTTATCGCGCAGGAAGGGACAGCCACCGACAGCTGGCCATGGGACACCGAGTCGATGACGGGGGGCGCCGATCCCTGCTGCGAATCGTAGCCAATCTGCTCGGTGACCTTGACGCCGTGACCGCCGCCGGTCACGCGAACGTCGCCGCCATAGCTCTGAATGCTCAGGCGGTTGATCGACTGGCTGATGGTGAAGGCGCGGGTCGTGACGCGCATCGGAAGCGCCTGGATGGCCCTGGGCCGGCTGAGCAGCAGGATGCCAGGGACGATCATCAGGCCGATCACGATCACGCCGCTGACGGCCCAGATCCACCGGCCGCGTGGCCGCTTTCGGTCCTCAGGGCCGGGCCGGTACTGCTGGTACTGCCCGTCGAAGGGCGGCCGAGGCGAGACGGGGGCGCTCACCGCGGTTACCGGCTGCAGGGCAGGTCGACGGACAGCAGGGTCGGCCCGCCGGGCGGGCTGAAGACGTCGAAGTCCCCATCGACGGACTCGGCCCGCCTGGCCAGGCCGGCCAGGCCGGTCCCCCGGGCTGGGTCGGCCCCGCCGACACCGTCGTCGCTGACGATGATGTGCAGCCGGTCTCCGGCGCGTTGCACGACTACCTCCGCTTGGCTTGCCTGGGAGTGCTTGGCGATGTTGGCCAGGCCCTCGGACACGACAAAGTAGGCGACCGCCTCGATGACCGGCGCGGGCCGGCGCGGCATGTCCACGTTCAACCGGACCGGGATCGGCATCCGGGCCGCGACGCCGGACAGCGCGGCGTCGAGGCCCCGGTCCTCGAGCACGGCCGGGTGCAGCCCCCGGATCAGGTCCCGCAGCTCCGACAGGGCGGCCTTGGCCTCCTCGTGGGCCTGCCCGAGTGCCAGCTGTGCCTCCTCGGCGGTCGTGGCGTTGACCCGGGCCATGCCCAGGCTGATGGCCAGCGAGACGAGCCGCTGCTGTGTGCCGTCGTGCAGGTCACGCTCCAGGCGGCGGCGCTCCGCGTCGGCGGCGTCGACCACGCCGGCCCTGGTCTGCGTCAGGTGCTCGACCCGGTGCTCAAGCTCCTCAGCGCGACTTGGCCCAAGGAGCGTCCAGGCGGCTCGCGTGTCAAGCGCGGCGACGCCGGAGGCCAGCCACGAGGCGAGGAACAGGCCCGCGATCCCGGCGAAGGTCAGCAGGACGCCCATCGCCGGGCCGACTTGCGAGACGCCGATGACGCTGACCGGATAGGTGGCCTGGCGAAAGAACGATCCCGGTGGCAGGCTCCAGCCCCAGAGGTACACAACCACAAGCGCCCAGGAGGCCACCCACGTGCCGATCGCTGCCAGGGCGGCCACGGCGAGCGCCGGCGCGGCCAGGAAGTGATAGCCCAGCTGCCGCCAGGTCGCCGCCGACCGGGTCGCCTGGACCAGTTCCTGGATGGTCGGACGGCTGGCGGTCTGCGGCTGCGGCGGGATGTCAATCCCGGCTGTCGTCCGCAGCCGGTGCCGGTGGATCTGCGTCAGTACCGGCATCAGGAGGAACACAACCAAGACCCACGGCAGCCACAAGTAGGGACCCGCGAGGCCATGCCACAGCACCGACCAGTGTCCGGCCAGGAACAACCGGACGATGGGGGCCGACATCCCCAGGAGCAGCGCTGGGATCGCCCCGGCCAGGTACAAGGCTTGCCGCCACGACCGTGGCGACCACGGCATGAGCAAGCGCCGCCGGGGCGGGGCGATCGGGGACGCGGCGGATGTGACCATGTTCATCACGGTACGTGGCGTTCCCCGCTGCTGCCCAGCCTGCCGTTCTCACCCTTCATGGTGAGGCTAGCTGCACCGTTCCGACGTGCAAAGTTTATTTGGCACGTGCCAAGATGGCTAGTATGCTGACGGTCGTGACCGGAGACGAACTGCTGAAGGTGCTGGCTACGCTGGCCAATCCGCACCGGCTGCGGGTCGTGGCTGAGCTATCCGACGAGCGGAACTACGTCAGTGCCCTGGCTCGCGCGATGGGCATCAGCCGCGCGTTGCTTCAGGTCCACCTGCGCAAGCTGGAGTCGGCGGGTCTTGTGAGGTCCTCCGTCGAGGTGTCCGACGACGGCAAGGCCATGAAGTTCTACGAGGTGGCGCCCTTCGCGCTGACCCTCACCCCGGAGGCGATCGCGGCCGCCGCGCGCACTCTGACTGCGGAAGGCGGCGGCAGCGCTGATGAAGACGGCCCTGGTCACGACATGAAGGCGGAACTGCGATGAATGCCGGGCCAGACTCCCTGCAGAAGATCCTGCGGGACGTCGAGTAACAAAAGGCAAAGCCAACTTCACTTTCCATTGGGGCGCGGTCGATGCGCGTACCCGGCCGTCGGGCAATCCTGCCCGCACTCAACCCTCACGACAACGATTAAGGACCTGACGGAGGAACCCGATGAGTTCCGGGAAACTAGCAATCCTCTGCGTGACCGGCCTGGCCCTGTTCGGGCTGTCGATCATCGCCTATCACACGGCCGTGCAGGCCGGGAACACCCAGTCGTTCGTCGCGGCCGTAGCCTTCCTTACGGCCGGCGTGGTGCTCGCCTCGGGCTTCCGCTACCTCACCGCCCGCAGGCAGTCCCACCACCAGCTCGCGAGCGGTGAGCAGTACCGTGCGCTGGCCGAGGAGTACCGGCGCCTGTCGGACCTGGCGATCACCGCGCAGGAGCACACGGACCTGAAGATGGGTGAGGTCAGCGTCCAGCTCGACTTCCTGCGCTCGCAGAACGAGTCCCTGCAGAAGATCCTGCGCGAGGTCGAGTGAGGCCGGCAGAAAAGGGTTCAGAGGTATAGCTAGCTTCACCCTCAATTGGGCAGCACGGGCCAATGCGCGGCCCTGGCCGCTTCGGCCATCCTTTGCAGCGTGGCAGAAGAAAAGAGAACCCCCTTGACTATGCAGAATGGGCCGGCCCGCTCGGGCGACATGATCCGGCTCGATAACGCGACCAAGGCCTACCAGACGGGCGTCGCCCCGGCCCTCGCGGACGTGAGCATGAGTGTTGCCGCCGGGGAGGTCGCGGCCATCATGGGCCCGTCCGGCAGCGGCAAGTCGACCTTGCTCAACCTGATCGCGGGCCTGGACAAGCCCACTCACGGCACCGTGCACGTGGCCGGCCAGCGGATCGACACCCTGGGCGAGGCCGCGCTGGCCCGGTTCCGCTCCCGGCACATTGGCATCATCTTCCAGTTCTTCAACCTCCTTGATGACCTCACCGTCGAGGACAACGTGCTGCTGCCCGCCCAGCTCGCCGGCGCCTCCCGGCGCAAGGCCAGGGCCAAGGCGGCAGAGCTGCTTGACCGGATGGGCATCACCGGGCAGCGCGACGAGTACCCGGCCCGGCTATCGGGTGGCCAGCGGCAGCGCGTCGCCATCGCCCGTGCCCTGGTCAACTCACCCGAGCTGCTGCTGGCCGACGAGCCGACCGGCGCCCTTGACACCGCCACCGGCCAGGAGATCGGCCGGGTACTCACCGAGCTGAACGCGGCGGGCCAGACCCTCGTGCTCGTCACCCACGATCCCGCGCTGGCCAGGACGTACGCGGCCCGCACGGTGCAGATCATCGACGGCCGGGTCGCCAACCCGTCGGCCGCCCACGCCGGAGTGCCCGCATGAGCACCCTGTCGGTTGTGCGTACCGCGAGCGGCGGGATCTTCCGGCACAAGGTACAGGCCTTTGTCCTGTTCAGCGTGCTGCTGATCTCCGCCGCCTCCGCGACCCTGGGCCTTGGGCTGATGGTGGCGAGCGACGCGCCGTTCACCCACGCGTTCGCCGCGCAGAACGGGGCGGATATCACCCTCGCCGTCAACACCGACAAGGCAACCGCCGCCCAGGTAGCGGCGAGCGAGCACGCCTCAGGTGTCACTGCGGCCAACGGGCCGTTCAGCCTGGTCAGCGTTCCGTTCGACTTCCAGGGCCAGCCCTGGGGAACGATTCCGATTGTCGGCCGCTCCGCCGCCACTGGCCCCGTGGACACGGTCGACCTGAGCGCCGGCCACTGGCCGGATGGCCCAGGCCAGATGGTCCTCGATGCCCGCCCCGGCGTCATCGGCGGTCCAGCCGGCCCCGTGCAGATCGGCTCCACGTTCCAGGCGACCACCCTGCCAGGCGAGCCGGCCCTTACGGTCGTCGGCTTCGCCACCTCGATCACTCACTCGGCGATGGCCTGGGTTAGCCCGGGACAGGCAACGACCCTGCAGGGGCTGCTGTCCACGGTGGCGGCGGAGTGCGCCCATGGCACCGCGCCCGCCAGCGCCGAGTGCAGCGCCCTGGCCAATGCGAGCAGCGGCAACTCAGGGCCGGGCACGCCCTCGGCGACGAGCGCCACGCCTGTCGGGCAGTCGGCCACCACGCAAGCCCCGCCGGTTGAGCAGGTCCTGTACCGGTTCTCGAGCGCCGCGACGCAGGCGCAGATCAGCGCGGACATCAAGGCGCTGTCGGCGGACATCCCGGCCGCCGCGATCGTCAACACCGGCAACTGGCTCACCATGCAGTCGCAGAACGACACGACCAGCTCGATCATGGAGCCGTTCGTGATCGCGTTCGCCCTGATCGGCCTGATCATGGCGGTGCTGATCGTCTTCAACGTGGTCAGCGGCGCGGTCGTCGCCCAGTACCAGCGGATCGGCGTGCTGAAGTCGCTTGGCATGACACCCAGCCAGGTCATCACGGTCTACCTGAACCGGGTCGGCTGGCCCGCCCTGATCGGCTGCGTCATCGGCGTGGCCCTCGGCGACCTGCTCTCGGTCCCCATCATGACCAAGACCGCGGGCGCCTACGGCGTCGGCCATCAGTCGGTCGCGCCCTGGGTCCTGCTGGTCGTGCCGCTGGGCATGCTCGTGCTGACCATGCTGTCCGCGTTCGGTCCCGCGCTGCAGGCCGGGCGGCTCTCGGCGACCGAGGCGATCGCCGCCGGGCGCGCCCCCAAGTCGGGCCACGGCTACCTCGCCCACCGGCTGCTGTCGAAGATGAGCCTGCCCCGCCCGGTCACCCTCGGGCTGGCCGCGCCGTTCGCCCGTCCCGGCCGGACCATGGTCACGCTGTTCGCGATCGCGTTCGGCGCGTGCGCCGTGATCTTCGCGGTCGGGCTGTCGACCTCCCTGGACCGGGTGCAGGTGGCCAACAGCCAGTCCAACACGATTCAGGTCCAGGTCCAGCCGGGCGGCAACGGCAGCCCGGCCGGCCCGGGCCAGCAGTACCCGTCCCAGGCCCAGGACAGCGCGGTGACCACCGCGCTGGCCGCCACGCCAGGCGCCGTCCACACGGACGTGCAGTACTACAACCAGGTGACCGATCCGGCCGTCGCGGAGAAGGTCAACGCCAACGTGTTCACGGGCGATGCCACCTGGCAAGGCTGGACGATGATCGCCGGCCACTGGCTCACGGGACCGGGTCAGATCGTGGTCGACACCGAGTTCCTCACCGACAGCGGCCTAGCCGTCGGTGACACCACGACGATCAACACCGGGACCTCGACGGTCAGCGTGCAGATCGTCGGGGAGTACTTCAACCCGTCCAAGCAGCCGAACATCTGGGCGAGCGCGTCGACCTTGCCGGGCATCGACACAGTGGCGAACCTGAACGAGTGGAACATCGGGCTCAAGCCGGGCACGTCGACGAGCGCGTACATCAGCAGCGTCAACAAGGCCCTGGGTAACTCCAGCCCGTGGGCCGCGTTCGGCCAGCAGGGCGGCGGGCAGTTCTTCGCCATCGCCAGCGCCCTCATCGGGCTGCTCGCGCTGATGGTGGCAGTGGCCTCCGGCCTCGGCGTGCTGAACACGGTGCTGATGACGACCCGGGACAAGGTTCACGACCTCGGCGTCTTCAAGGCGATCGGCATGCGGCCCGGCCAGGTCCTGGCCATGGTCTGCTGCTGGGTGCTGGCCCCGGCGATCATCGCCGCGGTGCTAGCCGCGCCCGCCGCGGTCGAGCTCAACACGGTCACCCTCCACTCGATGGCCCGTGCCGCCAACACCGGAGTGCCCGGCAGCCTGACCGCCGTGTTCCCGATCGTGCGGCTGATCCTGCTGTCGCTGGCCGCGCTGGTCATCGCGGCGATCGGTGCGCTCCTACCGGGATCGTGGGCGGCCCGCGCTCGGCCTGCGGTCGCGCTGCGGACCGAGTAAACGCCCACGAGCCGAGTAGCGTTCAGATATGACACAGCCAGGTCGGCTTCGGCTGGTGATCGGCGAGGACAGCGTGCTGCTCCTCGCCGGCCTCACCAAGCTGCTGGAAAGCGCCGGGTTCGAGGTGGTCGCCACGGCCAGTGACGGCACCGCGCTGCTCGCGGCGGTGGAGCGGGCACAGCCCGACCTGGTCATCGCGGACGTCCGGATGCCCCCGACCTTTACCGACGAGGGCATCCGCGCGGCCCTGGCGATCCGCGCCCAGTGGCCGGACATCGCGATCCTCGTCCTGTCGCAGTACGTGGAGGAGCGGTACGCCGCCGACCTGCTATCGGCCAACACGCGGGGCGTCGGCTACCTGCTCAAGGACCGGGTCGCCGACGTCACCGAGTTCGTGGACGCGCTGCGCCGGGTCGCGGCTGGCGGCACCGCGCTGGATCCTGAGGTGGTGGCCCAGTTGCTGGTCCGGCGCGGACCTGACCCGCTGGGGGCGCTGACCCAGCGGGAGCGCGACGTGCTGGCGCTGATGGCCGAGGGCCGCTCCAACACGGAGATCGGCCAGTCCCTTGTCATCACCGACAGCGCGGTCAGCAAGCACATCAACTCGATCTTCGGCAAGCTGGCGTTGCACCCCGGGGACACCGGCCACCGGCGTGTCCTGGCGGTGCTGCGCTACCTGGGGGCCGGCCCGGCCACCTAGCCGTCAGGTGCTGTCGGTGCCGCCGGTCCGGTCGAGGGCGTCGAGCGCCGCCATGTACTCATCGGACAAGGTGAAGTCGAAGACGCGCGCGTTCTCAGCGATCCGCTCGCGGTGCGTCGACTTGGGGATGACCGGCAGGCCGCGCTGCAGGCACCAGCGGATCAGGACCTGCGCCGCGGTGTGCCCGGTGCGCTGGGCGATCGCCGTCACCCGTGAGTCCTGCAGGTGGCGGCCGGTACCGAGCGGACTGTAGGCCTCCAGCGCGATCCCGTGCCGGTCGGCCGCCTCAAGCAGCCCCCGCCGGTAGTCGACGGCGCTGAACTCCACCTGGTCGACCACGGGCGGGCGGGACGCCGAGCTGACGACCTTGTCGAGGTCAGCGGCACCGAAGTTGGAGACGCCGATCGAGCGGGCCAGGCCGAGCTCGCTGGCCTTCTCCATCCCCGGCCACGCCCGCAGCGGCCCGCCCTTCGGCCAGTGCACCAGGTAGAGGTCGACGTAGTCGAGGCCGAGCCGGTCGAGGCTGTGCCGCAGTTCGGCGACCGGGTCCTTGGCGCTGGGGAAGAACTTGGTCGTGACGAAGACCTCGTCTCGGGGCACTCCGGACTCCCGCAGCCCGCGGCCTACGCCTTCCTCATTGCGGTAGACCTGGGCCGTGTCAATGTGCCGGTAACCCAGCTCAAGCGCCCACCGGACGGCATCGACCGTCAGCTTTCCATCGGGGACCTGCCAGAGGCCAAGGCCGAGCATCGGGATGCTGTTGCCGTCGGTGAGCTTCCTGGTCGATTGCGCTGTCATCGGCTTTCTCCTGGAGCTGCGTTGAGGTTCCCGAGCACTTCTCGTACCCGTAGGCGGCCTGTTCACGCTCCCGGGCGCCAACGCCACGTGCGGGTCAAGCCACCCTAGGCGTCACGGAACCTCAGCACCAGGCCGCCCAGGATCAGTGCGCCGACGGCCCACAGCGCGACAACGCCCATGCCCTGCCACGGGGTCAGCGGCAGGGCATGGAGGCCGACCGTCGTCTGGGCGTCGGAGCCGGCCTGCAGCGGGCTGATCTGGTTCAGGTGCCGGGCCAGCGTGTGGTCAGGGATCACCGCGGTGACGATAGGGAACAGGAACAGCAGGCCAAGCACGATGCCGATCGCGGCCCCCGAGTTCTTGACGGCCGCGGCGATGCCCGCCGCCAGCAGCGCGATCGTCACCAGGTACAGCACCGCGCAGCAGCAGGCGCGCAGGTCGGTCCCGTTGGCCAGCGACAGCACGACGTAGCCGTTGGCCGCCGACAGGCCCTTGCCCGGCAGCAGCAGCCGCCCGGCGAGGAGGGAGCCGCCCACGGCGACAACCGAGGCGGCCAGCGTGACTCCCGCGACGACGACGGCCTTCGCCGCCAGCACGTGCAGCCGTCGGGGGACAGCGGCCAGCGTCACGCGGATCATGCCGGTGCCGTATTCGCCGCCGACCACCAGCACCCCCACGCAGGCCGCGAGCACCTGTCCCAGGTACAGCCCGGACAACGCCAGCTTGGCCGGATCGGCTCCGGTATCGGCGGGGGAGCAGTACCCGGCGGTGCAGTGGTACGCGGCCGACACCGCGACGCCAAGCGCGCACGTGAGCACCGCCGTCGCCGCCAGCAGCCAGAACGTCCCCGGCAACGTCCGCAGCTTGGTCCACTCCGCGTGCAGCGCGAGCAGCAGGCGGCTCGCTGCGAGGCCCGGTCCGCGGCCGGCTGTGGTTGCCGGTGAAGCCGCGGCGGAGGCCACCGCGCTGGTCATACGTCCCTCCGGCGCAGCAGCCAGCCCGCCGCGGCAAGGGCGACCGCAGCCCACAGCACCAGCACGCCGACCCCGGTCCATGGTGACAGTGGGTAGTAGCCGCTCGACGGCGTGTACTGTGCGAGCACCTGGTGGTAGGGCGGGTAGGGCTGCTGGATGGAGAACGCGGCGACCGGCAGCGCCCGGAGCAGCCACTCCTGGGCCGAAAGTGGCAGCAGGTTCGTCGCGTTGGCCAGGATGTACGGGATGAAGATCACCACGATCACCGTGACGATCGCCAGCATGCTGCGGCGCGCCATCGTGCCGATGGCCAGGGCCAGCACGGCGGCGAAGGCCAGCAGCAGGGCGGTCCCAACGATCATCCGGGCCTCGGTGAGCGCCGGGATCGGGTCGATCGGGTTGCCGCCTGCCCGCAGCATGTGCAGCCCGACCGGCAGCGTGATGCCCACGGCGATCAGGCCGACAACGAACGTCGCCGCGAAGAGCACCGCGGACTTGGCCGCGAGGACCTGCCATCGTGACGGTGCGGCGGCGAACGTCACCCGGATCATCCCGCGCCGGTACTCGGCCGCGGCGAACAGCGCGCCCAAGATGATGACCACGACCAGCGCGAAGAACATGCCGGACAGCGCGACCTGGACGCTCGCCCCGATGCTGTCGGGGCTGCTGGGCACGTCCGGTGCGATCTCGCCCGTGCCGCTGACGGTGAAGGCGCCCGGCCCGGTCTGATGGTAGGAGGAGCTGAGCACGGAGCGGGGGCTGCCAGCGGTGCGCCCACCGGGGATCGGCGGTCCGTCACCGGAGCCGATGGCCGTTCCCTTCCAGGACCCGGAGCCGGAGGTTCCCGACACCGCCACGCCGTCGAACGTTCCGGTCGCGAGCGACGGCCCTTGGGGCCCGGCCTCGAGCCCGCCAATGAACGGCTGATGGGTCGGCGACGCGGCGAACAGGCCGACCTGGACGGTCCCGCTGGCGGGCAGCCCGTGCACCTGATAACTGCCGACCTCGGTCCAGGTCGTGCCGTTGAGCGAGTCATAGCCCGTCACTACCGAGCCCGAGCGCACCAGCCGCAGCCAGCGCGGTGACGACGCGGACACGGCCCCGCTGAGGCCAGCGGTGTCCCCGGTGTAATCCCACTGCATCCGCGTTCCGTTGGACCCGGTGACCAGCATCGCCGCGTACGCCGACCCTTGGCTGGTGCTCGCCTTGATCATGATCCCGACCTTGGACCAGGGCTGGGTCCCCGACGCCAGGCTCAGCGGCCCGGCGGCGTTAACCCGCGTGCCGCCCACCGAGCCTCCCGGCGGATGCGGTTTACTCGCTGAATAGGCATACTCGCCGGTCACCCCGGTCACCTGGGCCGTGATCGACCCATTGGCGGGTAGCGCCTGGTGGACGAAGTAGAGGCTGTCCTCCACCGCCTCGCCGTCAGGACCGACCGGGGCGGCCGGGCAGGCGACCGACTGGCTGCTGCCGCCGACGGTCATGACGCTGCAGGAGGAGCGCGACAGCAGCGTCGCCCCCAGCGGCAGCAGCACGACCAGCAGCAGCGCGATGAGGAAGCCGCGCACCGTCCGCAGCTTCGTCCACTCGGCCAGCAGCAGCGACAGGAAGCCGGGCGGGCGCGTCGGGGCGACCGACGACCGGTAGGGCGCGAGGACCGTCATGGGGCCACCGCCCGGAACTCCACCGACTCGCGGGTCAGTTCCATGTACGCCTCTTCCAGTGACGCGCGGTGGGCCGAGACCTCGCTGAACGGAGCGCCCGCCGCCGTCAAGATGGCCACGACCCGTTCGGCCGAAAGGTCGGAGATGGTCAGCAGGTCCGACCCGACCATGGCCACCCGGCCGCCGGCCTGGGCCAGTGCGGTGACGGCAACCTCCCGCGCCTGGGTGCGGACCTGCACCTGGCCGTTGGATGCCCGGCTGATCAGCTCGCTGACGGACGTGTCCGCGATCACCCGACCGCGGCCGACCACGACCAGGTGGTCGGCGGTGTCCTCAAGCTCGCTCATCAGGTGCGACGACACCAGGATCGCGCGGCCCTGCGCGGCCAGCGACCGCAGGAACCGGCGCATCCACACGATGCCCTCCGGGTCCATGCCGTTGAACGGCTCGTCCATCATGAGGATCGGCGGGTCGCCGAGCATCGCGGCCGCGATGCCCAGCCGCTGCCGCATGCCCAGCGAGTAGCCGCCGGCCTTCCGGCGGGCCACGTCGCCGAGGCCCGCCTGCTCGATGACCTCATCCACCCGCCGCGCGCGCAGGCCCTGGGAGTGCGCCAGCCACAGCAGGTGGTTGCGGGCCGAGCGGCTCGGCTGCAGCGCGCCCGCGTCGAGCAGCGCGCCCAGGTGCGCCAGGGGGTTGCGCAGTGCCGCGTACGGCTTGCCACCGACCAGCGCTGTCCCGTCGTCTGGTGCGTCAAGGCCGAGGATCACCCGCATGGTGGTCGACTTGCCCGCGCCGTTCGGCCCGACGAAGCCAGTCACCTGGCCCGGCTGGACGGTGAACGTCATCCCGTCGAGGGCCTGCTGCGGCCCGAACCGCTTGCGAACCCCGGAAACGTCAATGGTTGCTTCCATGTCGCCCAACCTACGGACCGTAGGCGGCCGGCGTCGTCACGCGCCAGAGGGGTCTTCCCGCTGCCCGTTTTCCCATTTCCGAACGCCTATCATCCCTCTTGCGAGCTAGCTCCCGTGTCCCACGGGGCAGTGATGTGCCCGCACCGTGGTGGCGAGGAAACTGGTGGAGATGGGTATTGACTGGCTGACGCGAACCGAGGCCGAGGTCGCCGTGCCAGCCCGGGACGCGGGTCATCGGGTGCGGGCCGGCCTGGTCGTGGTGCTCGCCATTCTCGCCTGCGCGCAGGCCCTCCTGCAGGCGTCGGCCGTCGCGCAGGTCAGGCACGCTCAGGTCGTGCTCGGGCAGCCCACCGCGGCCGGGCAGGCCGGACCGGGCTCGGGGCAGGTGGTGCTGACCGCGACGGCGCTGTGCCTGCTGGCCCTGGCGGCGGTGGTGCCGCTGGCCTTCATGCGGCCCCTGTGGGCCGCGCTGTGGCTCTCGGCGGTGTCTGTCATCACCCTGGCCTGGTTCCGCGAGGTGACCGTGGCGGGAGTGATCGCCACCCTGATCGCGGCGTACCGCCTGGGTGCTACGCCCCCGGCCGCGCTGCCCGACGGGGCCGGCCTCATCCGCCGCTGCCTGCAGGGCCAGTACGTGGCCATGGCCCTCGGCCTGCCGTTCCTGGCGGCGGCGCTGGCCTCAAGGAACCCCTGGACCCTGCTGCTGGCCTCCGGCATCCCCATCGCGGCCGGGGCCGGGATCGCGGTCCGGGCCGGGCGGTCGGCCTCGGGGGAAGACGAGGCCAGGACAGTGCTCACCCACACGCTGACCGAGCACCTGGCCCGCGGCGAGCGGGCACGGATCGTCCGTGAGCTGCACGACGTGGTTGCCCACCACATCTCGATGGTCGCGGTGCGGGCCGAGACCGCCCGGCTGACCACGCCGGGCATGCCACCGGCGGGTGCCGACCGGCTGCGGGAGATCGGCGATACCGCGCGGGCCGGGCTGACGGAGATGCGGCGGCTGCTGGGCGTGCTGCGCGAGGACGTGTCGGCCGACGAGAAGGCGGCGCGTCAGCCCCAGCCGGGCCTGCCGCAGGTCGCCGCCCTGGTTGACGAGGCGCGGGGAGCGGGCGGCGCGATCGTCCGGCTGATCGTCTCTGGACCGGTGGCGGCCTACGACCCCGGGGTCGAGCTGGTGGCGTACCGGATCGTGCAGGAGGCGCTGACCAACACCCGGCGGCACGCGCCCGGCGCGGCCGTCGACGTGGAGCTGCAGTACGGGCAGGACATGCTGCGGCTGCGGATCCGCGATAACGGCCCCGGCCCGGGGGAGGGCCCGCCGAGCGGTCATGGGCTGCTCGGTATGCGAGAGCGTGCCGCGACCGTCGGCGGAAGCGTGCAGACCGGGCCCGCGCCCGGTGGCGGGTTCCTCGTGGAGGCGGTACTGCCGGTGAAGCCCGATGGGGTGGTCGCGTGATCGGGATCGTCGTCGCCGACGACCATGAGGTCGTGCGGGCCGGGTTCGCGGCGCTGCTCGACACTCAGCCTGACTTCACGGTCCTTGGCACGGCCTCGGACGGGGCCGCGGCCGTGCGGACGTGTCGCCAGGTGTGCCCGGACGTCGTCTTGATGGACGTGCGGATGCCCGTCATGGACGGGATCGAGGCGACCAGGCGGCTGCTGGCGGGCGCTGGTCCCGGTGGCTGCGATGCCGGCGACTGCGACCGGGTGCCGAAGGTGCTGATCTTGACCACGTTCGACCTGGATGAGTACGTCTTTGACGCGCTGCGCGCCGGGGCGAGCGGCTTCCTGCTCAAGGACGTGACCGCCGAGCGGCTCTTCGAGGGGGTTCGGGTCGTGGCGGCCGGCGAGGGGCTGCTGGCCCCGGGGGTGACCCGCCGGCTGATCAGCGAGTTCGCCCGGCTACGGCCAGCCCCGGGGGCATCGGCCGGACCGGCGGGAGGCGTGCCCGCGGCGGTGTCCGCGCTGACCCCGCGCGAGACCGAGGTGCTGCGCCTGGTCGCCGAGGGCCTGTCCAACACCGAGATTGCCGGCCGGCTCGTGGTGACAGAGGAAACGGTCAAGACGCATGTCAGCCGCCTGCTGGCCAAGCTCGGCCTGCGCGACCGCACCCAGGCCGTGGTCCTGGCCTATGAGTCAGGCCTGGTCGTCCCCGGCCGCGGGTGAGAGGCTTGAGGCATGGCCACTGACAACCCGCCGCGCGGCCGCCACGCGCTGCTGCTGATTGACCTCCAGCGGGACTTCCTCGCGGGCGACGGCCGGATGCCGGTGGCGCGCCACCAGGTCACCGGCGTCCTGGTGGCCACGGGCAAGGTCATCGCACGGGCGATGGCCGACGGGGACCTGATCGTCAGGATCGGCAACGAGTTCCGGCCCCGGAGCAGGATCGGGAACCTGCTGCGGCATCACGCGGCCATGGCCGGCTCGGCCGGGGCCGCCTGGGACGACAGGGTCCAGGCGGGCGGCTCGGTCTACCTGCCGAAGTGGAAGGCAAGCGCCTTCTGCAACCCGGAGCTTGGCGACCTGCTCGCCGGGGCGGGCGTGGAGCAGGTGAGCATCTGCGGCCTGTACGCCGGGGCCTGCGTCACCGCGACGGCCAGGGACGCGCGGCGGCGGGGACTGCGGGTCGTCGTGATGCGCGACGCGGTGGCCGACCGGTCCGACCGGTCCCGCGAGGCCGCCCTGCAGCGGCTGAACCGTCGCGGCATCGAGCTGAGGTACGCTCTGGTCGCGTGAAGGTAGCGTCACGCGGTTTTCGTACCGACCTGATGATCCGGGAGATTGAGGGCAGCCTGATCGAAGACCGGGGCGATTACCTGGTCATCCGCAGCCCGGACCACCCCGACTTCTGGTGGGGCAACTACCTCCTTGTTCCGCCGCTGGCGCCCGGTGACCTCACCGGGTGGGCCGGGCGGTTCGCCCGTGAGTTCCCCGGCGCGGGCCATGTGGCCATTGGCGTGGACACCACGGATGCCGCCGCCCCCGGCGCGGCCGAGCTCGCCGCCACCGGGCTTGACCTGGAGCGGGCCGTGGTCCTGACGGCGGGCCCTGGCGACCTGCGCCCGCCACCGCGCCCGAACGCCGCGGCGACCTACCGGGCACTGTCAGGTGACGCCGACTGGGAGCAGGCCCTCCGGTTGCGCGCCGCGATCAGCGAGGGCGGCCCCGGTGGCGGGGACAGCGAGTTCAACCGGGCGCGGGTCGCGACCGAGCGTGCTCTCACGGAAGCAGGCCACGCGACCTGGCACGGCGCCTTCCTTGGCCAAGATCTCGTCGCGCAGCTAGGCGTCGTGGCCGACAGCGCCCGCGGCCTGGCCAGGTACCAGAACGTGGAGACCCACCCCGGCTTCCGGCAGCGAGGCCTGGCCGGGACACTGACCTGGCACGCCGGACGGGCCGCGCTGGCCTCGCTCGGCCGGGCGGGCACCCTCGTCATCGTCGCCGATCCCGGCTACGTGGCGATCAGCGTCTATCGCTCGGTCGGGTTCACCGAGGCGGAGTCGCAGATCAGCCTGCAGCGCTCCCCGGCAGATTCCGAGCGGCAGCCGTAGTATCGCCGCTGCCATGGCCGGGTGGCGGGCAAGCCCTGATTTCCGGGTCCTGCGGGCGCTGGCTCGACGCCCGTGCGGGACATGCTGTGGCGCACGTGGCAAACTGCCACCATGAGCTTCCTGGTCCTGCCCGGCGTCCCGTTCCCGCTCGAGTACTCAGGGAACCCGCCCCTGGAGGCGGAACTCGCTGGTGCCTCGCTCAAGGTGGCCGCCGCCGCGGGGACCGACTTGTTCATCGACCCGGCGGCGGACGGGACGCCACCGCCGGACGCGGGTCGGCTGACCGGACTGCCCGCCGACCGTGACTTCACGCTGTCAGCCCGGGTGAGCGTGGACTTCGGCTCGGTCTTCGACGCCGGGGTGCTCCTGCTGCACGTGACCGAGCACCGCTGGGCCAAGGTCTGCTACGAGCTTTCCCCGCAGCGGCAGCCGACCGCCGTCACGGTGGTCACGCGCACCACCTCCGATGACAGCAACTCCTTCACCACTCAGGGCG
>Ga0335072_10002270_pt1 | contig 30025 bp, 25 predicted proteins | sample Lox_Sample_21_FD_206725 | JGI IMG/M metagenome (GOLD analysis project Ga0335072, IMG submission 206725) | Soil microbial communities from Loxahatchee National Wildlife Refuge, Florida, United States - Lox_Sample_2.1 | ecosystem: Environmental > Terrestrial > Soil > Wetlands | place: USA... | reverse complement strand
ATTCGAATGCTGGTCGATCACCTCGTGGACAATGTCACAAACCCTGCGATTGTTAACGCTCTATTGTGAGTGGCTCTATGACTGGATTTTAACTCTAGAAAGCATGCTCATAAATTTGGACAGAACGTTGAAATGGCACTTCTCCACGCTGGAGCCGGACGACAGAGGCCTCAATGAAACTCGAGCAAATGCTTGCGAAATAATATCTTGGCGTTTTCTTACAAGACTCTCCGGACGTGATGCTGTAGACTTTTGTCTATATGAATTACCTCCTCCCAACACGCCCGATGACGAAGAGCTTCCAGAGGCCAGAAATAGCGATAATTCGGATCCTGCAGAACTGAATGAAGGTTCACGACTCCTGCCTCAATATCTTGCTCCAGGTCACTCCCATCCAAGGCCAAGTACATCTCGCAGCACGCGGGAACAGCTCATGCGGACAGTCACCCAGATGCGGAGCCATATATTTGCAGATATTGAGGGAGAAGAAGTGGAGGAAGAAGATCCCACATCCTCATTTACCGGCCTCAATGCCCTCGAAATCGCTGCAGTAGCGGATGCGAAGAAATTCTTGAGCCAGAGGCTTGTACAGAAGATCATCTATGGGATATGGACTGGCGATATAGTGTTCTGGGAATCCTTAAGTGTACACACGCAGAAAAAGGCTCAATTCTATAATAAGAGGAAGTCAGACCCTTTCACTCGGCTACGGGTTCCAAAATATATCAAAACATTTGAGGTTCTATTCTTTGCGACATTTCTGGCTTTGTACTATGCCGTCCTTGTTGAGCGGAACCCGCACATGATTACCCCACTAGAGACTTTATTGTACATATGGATTTTGGCATTCGCATATGATGAGCTGAGCGAATATATCGATGCCGGACTATTCTATTATACTGATTTTTGGAGTGCATGGGATATCACGATCATTGGTGTAGGAGTTGCATTTTTCATTACAAGTAAGCGATCAAAGCCGGATGGCATGCTCAAGATACTGACGTCGACATCAGGGCTCGTTGGACTTATTCGAAAAGACAACAATACCGTCGATACTGTCGATACTGCCTTTGATATCTTGTCTCTGGAGGCGCTCTTTTTGGTTCCCAGGTAAGTTGTATCAATCGATGTAAAATTTGATACCTAACGTGGCTATTTAGGATATGCTCACTTCTTAGTCTAAACCCATACTTCGGAGCATTAGTAAGTTCCGCTGCATATCTAGAGCTTCGCCCGTTAACTTGTTGTCAACAGATACCATGCTTGAAAGAAATGGTATATCGCACCTTAGTATCCGTCAAAAACATACTAATAAACAACGTAAAATCAGACTAAAGACTTCATAAAATTTATGGCCGTCGTCGCGATTCTGTATATCGGTAAGCCAGACGCCATATAATGGTCGTACTTCTATTGCTCAGCATCGTATTAGGCTTCTTTACCACATTTACAATGCTCGCTAGAGATGAGTTCACATTATCAGAGATTTCGTGGATTTTGGTCAAAGTCTTCTTTGGATCAAGCTCTATTGGATTTGACGTGATGAAACAAATCTCTCCAGTCTTCGGACCACCTCTAATGCTGATTTTTGTCTGCCTTACCAACATTCTTTTGATCACATCCCTAATCAGTATCCTGAGCAATAGCTTCACAAAAGTTACCGCACATGCGAGAGAAGAGTACCTTTACATCTACAGCGTGTATGTACTCGAGGCCTCGACTAGCAACCGTCTGACACACTTTTATCCACCGCTGAACTTGATCCCTCTGATCCTCATCCGACCGTTGCGGCTGTTCATTCCGTCGGAGAAACTTCGCAGCATTCGCATCCTTCTCTTGAAAACCACTCATACTCCCTTCGTGGGTGCAATCTGGCTTTACGAAAAACTTCAAGACCACATCAGTGGTGCAAATCATACTTTTGGAGTAGCCAGACCTGGGACGACAAATACCCGGAAAGTGCAAAGACCTTTCCTCGTTGACAGAAACTCAGTACAGTCAGCTTCGCAAGGTTATAGCAGGGCGCCAAGACCCGAATCTGGCAGTGAGGCAGGGTTCCTCAAGGCCTTCAAGGCCGCCGCTGGAAAGAGTGGGCAGGAAGACTTGGAGAGGAAAGTGGAAGATCTCAGCTTGAAGATTGAGGAGCTTACCGCTCTGATCATAGCACAGACGCAGAAAACTAATGGTGAATGATTGTATACATTCATGGTTTTTGGAAATCAAAGGCAAAATTTTCTGACGAATAGGGAACCACTCACGCTCAGTTACTTTGAAGAACAACCTTAAGTAATTATGTTATTCAAGGGTTGCTAATATCGATGGTAACTTAGGTCAGATACCTGATCCTTTACTTCATCGTTTGTTAATTAGAGTAGCAAGTACTACTACTAAGCTGCGAGGGACTGCAGAACAAAGGAAAAACCGGCAGACAGGGTTTTCATCCCGCAGTGTAGGGTTTCCCTGATTATGTTATTATTGGAGTACTAGATCAGTGTAAGAGGAAATAATAATGGTAACTTAGGGGTGAGTCGCTTAAGGGGTTAATAATTGAGGCAATCATGCGACGCATGCCTGCAATGTAGCCTTGCCTTGCGATTATTTCTTACCGCACTCTTTTCCGTAATATATCCCACGCCGGAGCAATGGAATACGAAGTGATACTTAATCAATTGACCCACCCTAAGAGAGCAGGGCTTAGCGTTCCACAGCGTATAATATGTAAGGTTGCCGAGTTACTCGGGATCGGCTTGTGTGCCCAATGAGATGAGGCAATCGATTATTCAATGTATTTTTTAAGGAGCTGAGCCTACGCAGTAGCTCTTTGCTCTGTTTTACACTGCCAAGTGCTGTTCCTTAGCATTGTCTCGAGCAATTTATTCACATCACTGCATTATCACCAGAGTCTGCTCTAAAATCATAACCGGACATGCTAACTACCATTTTCCTATCGGTTTTCACTCATGTGGTTTTGGTTCTTGGGATCACGGTTATTCCGCCATCATGGAAGCTAGTGCATGCAGTATTGCTTGGTTTGGCTTCCGCTTCCGCATACGATATTTTGGTTACACCCGATGCATTCGTCGAAAATTCTATCCCTCGATGCCACCATAAAAAGTTCCATGTTGTCAGTTCTGTTGCGAGGATTTGATCTTCTTTTTTTAAGAGATCCGAAAACTCCCAAAAAGTTCATGGATAATAAAAAGATGAGAGTACGGCCTAGATGGACGTCAGCATTTCAGTTGCTGTGGAACTTCAGGGATATAGGCAATCCTCATGTTATCAAGCGCGTCCCACCATTTTCCAATATCGATAAGACGTACACGCCGTCTCGAGGAGCATTCTTATTACAAAGAACAGTTACTTTCTCCCTCTGTTATCTAGCTATGGAGTTAATTAGTCTGTCACGCAAGCCGGGCTATCATGAAGTCTTCTTGGAAACCAATGAGCGACTATTTTCACGACTGCATGATATCAGCCGTGAGGAAGCATTGACCAGGACGATGGCCACTCTCGGCTTCTTGGTCAATACAGCCTTTCTTTTAAATGCTATTTACCACCTTTTTTCAATTCTATTGGTGGGACTTGGTTTAAACAGTCCTAGTTATTGGGCTCCTTCCTTTAGCTTCTTCTTGGAAGCGTATACAATAAGGCGGTTTTGGGGGCAAGCTTTCCCAGATATACCAAGATAATCTGGCTAGGCTAATCCTTAAGTACAGGTTCTCATGGCATCAATGGTTACGTAAAATATTAGAGGTGAACGCGGATTTCGTATCTTCCTCGATCCTACGAATTCCAAATGGCACACTTTTCGCACGTTATACAAAGATCATGCTTGCTTTTGGCCCTCTCTGGCTTGTTACATTACATTGTTGATATCGAAACAGGTGTTCCGCCCAGCCAGACCGGTGCTCTTAAGTTCTTTGTAGTACAAGGATTGGGTATCATGTTCGAAGATGCTGTACAAGCACTATATCGAAGAAACATATCCGGAAAGCCTGGGTCCTGGACCCGGATCGTTGACTATTTGTGGGTGTCATTATTTCTGATCTGAACTATTCCATGGCGGATGTATCCTAGGATCCGTTCTCACGTGCCCAGAAAAGACAGCATACCTCCTTGTAAGCTCTCACCTATGCTTTCACATGATCAACCAGCCACACACTTTCATTACCATAAGTAGTTCAAGGCAGGGTTACAAGCGTTTGAGGATGGGAAGGGCGTAGTGTTGAGGAGTTGTGATATGAAACGGTGGAAACTACATCGAGCAAATGGTTTAAAGATCGTTATTCGAGGGGCCCGCCAGCTTCCTTTTATCTTATCGAAGCCCCCACCATTCCGTCATCTAAAAATACTTTATCGAACCTGGATCAACGAAACTTCTCCAAACTCCGACACTGTAAGAGCAACAGAACTTCTTCCCCTCCACAACCAACAACCATGCCCCGCAAACTCTCCAAACCCCTCAGCTCCCCCTCCTCAGGCTCCTCCTTCCCCTCAATCGCCCCACCCCTACCCTCCACCCTCACCGACCTGCAGGCCCTCCCGCGCCTCATAGTCTTCGACCTGGACTACACCCTCTGGCCCTTCTGGGTCGACACCCACTGCACGCCGCCCCTCAAAGTCTCTTCCTCGGCACACACCTCCGTGCTCGACAAGTTCAACGAATCATTCGCCTTCTACGGCGACGTGCCTTCCATCCTGCTGAGCCTCAAAGAGCGCGGCGTAAAACTGGGCTTGGCGAGTCGGACTTGCGCGCCGGAGCTGGCGCGGGAGATGCTGAAACTGCTGCATTTGCCGCCCTTGGAAGACGCGGGGAACGGCAAGGGGAAGAGGGCGCTGGAGGTGTTTGATTTTATGGAGATATATCCGGGGAGTAAGACGAATCATTTTGAGCGCATCAAGAAGGTGAGCGGGGTGGAGTATGCGGAGATGCTGTTTTTTGATGATGAGGTGCGGAATCGGAATGTGGAGAATTTGGGGGTGACGATGTTTTTAGTTAGGGATGGGGTTAGCAGGGTGGAAGTTGATGAGGGGGTTTGGGAGTGGAGGAAGAGGAGGGGAATTCCAAGGGTGCCGGAGGAGGACCAGAGACGTGACGTGCGTTGACAAGCTTCATTGGTTCACATGGCATGGTGCAACATTGGGCGGCGTTGGAGAGGAGATCTTCACTAATAGTGGCAAAGTATCATTTGCTTATAATACATGTAGAGCCATACGGCTATGAATTGACCAATTCATACAAAGTCATTGCTTTCAAACTCACCAAAGGGGTTTGGCGGACGTCCTCCCGTGCCCCCTTGTCCTCCAGGAAATCTTCCACTTCCGCCCATTGGACGGCCATCTCCAGGACCTACAGGGTCATAACGTGCTCCCGGCGGCGCTTGAGGGTCATAACCACCTCTCTGGCCACCATGGCCACCAAAGAGTGGATCGTCAAAGGTTGGATGCATCCCACTTCCCATCCCAGGCCGTAAAATCCCACCACTTCCAAGGAAAGGGTCATTAGGACCAAGCCCAGGAGGATTTAAATCATCATGACCAATATTGAAAGGTGAGCCTCTCGGCAAGTTTCCACCTCCTCGTGGGCGATTGATCTCATATTCGTCCTCGAAAGATGGTGGGGGAAAGTCCGGGATTGGTCTTCGAGGCGCTGCCGCTAATGGGTCATCGAACGGGTAGGGTCTTGCTGGCTGTGGAAGAGGGTCTGCTTGTAATGGATCTGTCCGTGGCTGTCTTCGTGCATGTTCTTCTTCTCTCATGTCTTGAACCCGTTCTCTTTCTGCTGTACCAGCGTCATTTGCGGCTTCCTCATAGCCTTCTTTGTGCAAATTCGGCATTAGCTTTTGAATTATTCTGATTTTAAAGAGTGAGGCGAGGTCTGAATCAATAATTAGCACTTTAAAGGTGCAATACATAATCAGATTAGAGCTGGCAATCGACTAACCTTTGATTAGTGCATCCGAGACAAAGAGTTCTTTTAACTTTGAAATCAGGTTGCTCCTATCTTCCTTACCATTTTCATCTATCGTAATGCGAAGAGGGAGCGCAGATGATGAGATATAATCCTTGGCCGTAATCTCAAATCGACTGATCCTCTCATCACCCAAGCCAATACCACGGATCTCAGCCTTCCCACCAAGTCGATCCACTTTGACCACATACTGCATCGAGGACTGCGAGTGAGCATATAGAAAGGTATGCGAGCCGAAAGTGGAGTTCCACTGCGGCAATAGTCGAGGCGCAAGTCGTTGGCATTCCGATTCTGTGAAGCTTAGAGCTAGCCGCATTACGGGGTAATAAAAGCTCACCTGTTTTTTGATTCTCACTGAAACCGAGCAGTCGGAACCCGACGGCTGTCATACAAGTGTGTGCAAAGAGGGCGATAACCTCGTAGGAGCTGCTGAGATCTGAGTTGGTGTCGTCTTTGGCATGTGTGGGAAGCGCCTCTGCCATATGCTTGAGAATGCTCTCAACGCTCAAAGGATCAGTTGCCATGATGAAATGTACGTTGTTCAATAGGAAAGCCAACAGGGGCTGTTTGTTCGTTTGCTATAATACAGGTTCCGATTCCAGTAGTATAAAGCTTTTTGGGTCCACGAGAAGTCAGTAGTCGAGAGCTTGGAGCCCAGGCTTTGAAACTTTGTTGGGTCGATGATGAAAGAGGAGCTGCCTATCTTATCGCCGTTACAATGAGGGGAGCGGAGAATCATAAACACCGCATTCCGAACTACTCTTGAATCTTAGGTGTATTCTCAGTGCCTTTCGAGGGTTTAATGTAACTTTGTCTAGCTAGCCGACTCTCTCTCCCATAAGGTAGGCTATTGACCATGTCCACAATCTGTGCTTTTTAAGTGATAATGCTGAAAAAAGCGCGCGTCCTCGTTATTCATCATTATAATCTCTGCAGCTTTCGAATTCTGCCTCCATGCAGCAGGAGAACATCCATGACAAATGTAATCGCCATTTCCCGTCACCACAACTGCTCGTCATAATTAAATGGCCGCTCTATATACGAAGCAAGTTTTATAACAATCGTAGCATAGAGGTTTGCTACGCCCTTAGAGGTTTGTTACCCCGTGATCTGAAGAAAGGCCAAAATTATCAAGATTAAAGGGTCCTGGAAATAACCAGGCCCTGGAGTCTGTTAATCATGAATACCGTACAAGGATCAATTAAACACATACCAGGAACACATTTACCTACCACTCTATACTTGTTGAGCCAACTCATTCAACTTCTCTTTCTCTGCATCAGTTAATGCTGCATAAAGGTCATTAAATCCGGCGATGTTTTCCCTTGACACGTTAATAAAGAATTCGGTGAGATATGCCTGTGTCTCATCGTCCCGTTGTCGCATAAAGCTGCCTGTACCCTCACCAAATGCCATGAGATCTGCTTTTGTAGCGCCAAGTCCGAGGTCGAGTACACTGGGTACGTCTTCCCAGCCATCGTCATCTCCCTCTTCATCCGCGAATTCTGCAGCGGCAGCACTGCTGGCATTCTGGGCCCCAGATGCTGATAGAAGCTCCTCAATAAGCACTTTGATGATTTTAAGCTGTGCTGGGATTATTGTGTATTGGTCGGGATCTGACCATTTTTAGCATTAAGTCTGCAATTCGGGGACTACTCAGCAAGATTTCCATAACTCACTTTGCTTTGTCTTTGATCTTGTCATGATCCTGTCACTCTTAGGAATAACCAAATCGCCCTTTACCATTGTGTGGGCAAGCCGACTGTCATTCAGACTGTAGAGTTTCGAAAGAGCGATGACACTGCAATTTCATTAGTATCAACCACTGTATGAGTAATGATGGATATACTTCTGTCGGATCTCGTCGTAGCCCGCAAAGCTAACAGAGTGTTCAAGCCACTTACTCAGCACAACTTGAAGACCACTTTGTCCGCCAATCTCAATCTGTGCAAGAAATTCAACCACATCATGAGCACCGACCAAAGACAATCGCGCAAAGACTAATATCAGAGATTGAATGAAGGGTGCTGCTTCGGCCGTTGCGAGACGAGAAGCAACGGCTTGCAGCAGCTGGGGCAAGTATGGACCCAGACGTTCCTGTCCAGCCTTTTCCACAAGCTCTGCAGCAAGACCTCCAACCTCAGATGCTGCATTGTCTTCCAGAGCTGGCCCAAGGAGTCGATCGATGATGATAAGACAAACTTCCAGACCTGATCTGCCTGTTTCGTCATGCCAAGCGAATACTTGTTGGTGATCATGCATCAACATAAACTTCATAGCCTCGACACCAGGACGCAAAATTTCCCCTTCAACAGTGTTCATCAACAAGCGATTGAGTTTTGGCATAGCTGCAGCAACAAAACCAGGAGGGAGAGGCTCGGAACCATTCTCAGTCAAAACAGCAAGTAATTCGGTTGCAAGCTAGAGATCACAATATTAGCAGTGCTTCGATTAAAAATTCAGATTTGACATAGAACAGGCTCACAGTGGTTAAAGGGTTATCTTCAGTCATGTTCCCGACATCAAATGCACCTGTTAGTGACGGCAAAACCTTCTCGCACAAAGCAGCATAAGCCTCGCCACCCATCGACGATAGGAAGGAGACGATTTGCTCAAAGGTTTCATTGACAAGCATGGTGAGCTGAAAACTCGCTGCGCCGTGTTTTGCCATAAGAAACAAGAGGTCGAGAACACCACTACCACTGGCGATACTTATACGAGGATCTAGTTGTATTGCAGCTCTAAGTGATTCCACGAGAGTTACTAAGAGGTCATCAGCATCTTCTAGCTGAGTCAAATCCTTGGCATGCAGAAATTCTGATATCGCAACACATATGGGAATCTGACGATCGACCGGGACACTGCCAGGCGCTTTAATAAAGCCTTGAATGGCTTTGATGCAGGCGACCTTGACAACCTCCGATTCTTCATCGTTAACAGCCTTGATAGTACGGTCGAGAAGAGTGAGACTTGGAAAAACATCACTCGAGAAACTTTGTACCAGAATTCCAGCAACCAAGTACCCTCGTGCACGTAGGAGATATTCATCTTCTCTAGTGACAGCATAGTCAATGAACTCCAAGAATGCAGAAGCAATTTCAATAGGTACGGCTTTCTCCACGTCCAGGAAGTCAGTCATAAGTTGTGTGAGGAGGTACAAGGAAGCCTCTCTTGTTCTCCAGGTACTGTCTTTGTCGGTAAATAGTGTTTTCGTATAGGCCAGTAATCCTTCGAGCGCGCCTAAATGAAGCCATTCACCCAATTTTATTAGAAGATCCCCACAGGCAATGCGTGCAGTGTAGTTGCCAGTCACGGATGTCTCTTCGGCAAGAAAAAGGTTGACATCAATATCCCATAATCCCTCCTCCTCTTTTGGTATTTGAGCGTATCCTACAGCAAGCTTCATGACATCCAAAACCCATGGTGTGCTTTGGACGCCGGGGTGTCCTTGTATTTGGGCCTCGAGTTCCTTTTGCACTGGAGGGGCTCTGAAACACGATTGCAAAAAGTCGAGTTCTTCCAGGACTAAGAAGTCCAGAGTATATGGAAGATTGTCCGAATCCTCGAGCCGTCCTTGTTCATCATGATCAATGTACATATCTTGGAAAGCTTCTTGTAACAGCGAAAGCTCAGCCCATGTTGCGCTAAATATGACCGGACTCTGCGGGAGTAGCAACTGTGGAAAGACGGTACGGATCTTCATTAGCGTTTTGACTACCTGTAGCTTCAGTGCAATGATTCCGCGCCATCCCTCAGGCTCACGTCTTGGACTTTCATAGCCTTCATCTACCGATTGCGGCCTTGATGGAAGGGTTGTCTTCATGGTCTCGAGGATGAATGGTAACCAAGCATTAATTGCTTCAACAGCGAATGCTTTGACTTCTGGCCCGTGTTCATCCTTAACCATATCCATTATATCAAAGCAGCCTCGGAAAACTGCCACAGCTAACGCTCGCAGGTTAGGCTTCTTCGATGGGTTAGTTGCGACATCGAAAACCACTTTCACGATATCCCGTGCTACGGAGAAGAACTGGTCTTCACTCAGACTATCATCAACAAGGTCTGCAAGGACTTTGAGAGCTCCGTGTAGTTGCGTATCAGGTGCTGTTGGAATGAGATGGAGCAGAGTTGGTAAAAGATTTGGCCACTCTTCTGGAAAGTCGACACTGGCAATTTTGCTCACAACATAGCTGTACAAGAGTTAACTAGCTATAGCCATATGTTTCGTTCAAGGATAGTACACGAAATGGTTTCGGGGCTTCCGGGATGCACAGCAATCAGATGTAGCACAAACATACCTTGCGGCACTTCTAACTTTTCGATCATCCTCATTACTTGTCGCTAGTCCCAGTAATTGATCTCGTAGTTGCGCTTTTACATGCTCGGGAATGATAATGGTTGGACCATCCTCATCCTGTCCAGACCAATTATGTTCAACATATCTCCTGAGCACCGACAAAGCCGACTGCCTTATGGCAGATGACACTGAGCTGTGAGAGGCAATAGTTGCTAAGCTGGTCGGAAATGCCTCGTTGGACTGCAGTTGTTCGAGGTGAGATTCTGCCTGCTTCCGTGGGCCCGGGGTAGCGCTTTGGGTGTCAGCAAGGAGCTGTAGGAGCTGTTCTTCCATGCTTGCAGCCATTTCGACGTCTAGTCTCAGCGTTTCGGAACGAAAATTACGCGTCGAGGTTGATTTTGGCGGTGGGGGTTTTCACGTGGTTTCCGTTGACGCGCACTGACGCCCCAAAAAAACCCCCGCGGTCGATAAGAGATAAGGATTCTTTGACACCCGCACTAAGGTAAGGTACGATTTACGTTAAGGTCAGGTACAGAACGAGTATGCACCTTCTCAGCCTTGGATAGAGCATGGACTGTTGCAGGGCTTCTGCGTTTGGGTACTATTTATGTCAATATGGCGTTACCACCACCTTCTAACATCCTCGACACCTACCAGTCCCTCCTGACAACCTTCTCCGACTTCCTCACCGTAGCCATCCACACTATCCTCTACGAACGCGCCATATATCCGCCAAGCACCTTCATCTCGACCCGGAAATACAACTTTCCTGTGCGGCAAAACCGCCACCCAAAGGTTTGCAAATGGATTATGGATGCTGTTGCAGCGGTGGAGGCCGAGATGCAAAAAGGAACGGTGCATCGGGTCGCAGTAGTCATATTCTCCCCGGATGCGAAGCCATTGGAGAGGTTCATGTTTGATGTGAGCAGCTTTCCCGAGGTGCCGGTAGAGGATGTTTTTACAGAATTTGACGATGGCGAGAAAGAGGTCGTGGGGCCTGGAGATGGGCGGAAAGTGAAAGGGTTCAGAGTCAACCTCGTGGACGTTGAGGAGCAATTGAGGGCGACAATGAGGAAATTAGCTTACTGTGGGGGGAGGCTAGGGCCGCTACCAGAAGGCTGCTCATATACTGTGGTCGTCGAGCTTAAGGAGAAGGCGGATCCACCAATAGGGGTGTGTTGAAGAAACCCGTTGTCGTTATAGTAGCTAACGTTGCCTAGCATCCTCAACCATGGATTCCATCTGAGCCTTCGTTGCAGACTGGTGAGAAGGGGGAAAGTAATCGCATTGGAAATGATCTAGGTGGTGTTAAGAGCGTACCCGTGCGACTTATTGAAACGGGTGCCTTTGTACTGGAAACGTGGATCGAAGAAGGGAGAGCTAAGCAAGATGATATCCGGTAACATACATCGACATTAATCAACTTAAACTCTCAAAAGGACGGTGCAGAGCAAGTAAATCCGTTCATATACCTATATCTGGGATGGATAATGTACTCTACAAGAGCATAACAGGCTAGGCAGCCCTACAGTGTTCTCAAAGCCCAGCACGCGAGGTTCACATTTGCAGTCGCTGAAACGACTTCAGTAAAGTACCACGATGAAGGAATGATCGCTTTCTCGATAGTCACAAGTGTCCTTATAAAGGACCCATTATGCAAACTTTTAGTCCAACTACCTGCATGCTTGCTAGCTATGCCAACGGGTATCAAATTGTAGCTAAACGCCAGTGGCTTTGGTCCGTCTTACCCAGTGACTCCGTAGCAAAAATTATAAACTCCGTGTCTGTATGACTTTCACAAATAATGACATTAATGATTTCGAATCAGCATAAAATCAGACATTTCTCTCTGATCATGAACGTTGTAGTGGCTTCAATTTCGATAGCGGCATCTAGAACGATTTACCATGCGGGAGTCGCAGTGCAATGCCAGCTTGTGGTGGTGCAGGTTGACCTCGTGAAGCTCGAACTGGTCTCTGCTGTGGCGCTTGATTTTGCATGCGTTCTTGTTGATGAGGGAGCCGTAGTTCACGGAGTCGGTCAAGCGCCAGATTGGGAAGGCCACCATCATAAACTCCATATAAAACGTCATCATTTTGTGCCCCTGCACCAGGAGGTGCAGGCATGTACTGATATCCTCTCTCTGCCCCTCCAAAATCCATAGGATTGGGAACCATAGCGGGTTCGCCGCCATTCGGGGGCTGCAAAAATCCTGTGACTCGTAAGCTTCATTCGCATCTAGCGCGTCTGTCACACCAGCTAGTTCTGTTCATACTTGAGGATGCCTATACTTAGGCCATGCAGAGAATGTGCCCTCTTGTATATTATTTGTGGTGGAATTTCAGAACATCACTCTACATACCTAGCATCGCGTCAAGGCCGTCATCATATGGAATACCTGCGTCGAGCCTAAAATTCCACTCAGGAGGTTCTGGGATTGCTCGAAGAGGTCCAGGAACAGGCTGCCGTGCACCTCCACCTTGCCTAGCCGGAGGATCTGGAATTATTCTATGAGGTCGTGGACCTAGCTGCTGTACCTCCTCAGCTTCGCGATGCCAATCGACGGGCTCATGGATTTCTTCATTTTGACCTGCACCGGGTACTGGTGGTGGGGCATTCTCTCTGTCATAATGCCAACGTGGCTGATCTGGAAGAGGTGGCCAGGGACCTAAGTCTTGAGCTAAAACTTGAGGTGGTATGCGTCGCGCTTCAACACGATGCCTAGGGCCTCGTACTGTCATAGCAGGTGAGTCTATGTACGATCAAGCAGGAGATAAGGTCACAGCTGAAGACTAGAAAAATACATGAAATAATGCACTTTAAGAGAACAAAAGGAAGATAACCTTCGCATTCTAGAGAGTTTGCATTTGAACGGGATCTACGAGACGAAAACAAATTGATTCGCCATTCCTAGGCTCACTTTCAGATTTGAGGAATGGCAACTAACCTCGGACTTGCTGCTGGAATACGCCAGCGGGCGGTACACGTTGAACAGCACCTGCTAGTGGAGGAAGGTTCCTTGGGTCATTGGCTTTCCTCCTCTCTTCATCTTTAAGGACATTGTCGGAGACCTTCACCTTCAAATCCTCCTCAGTGTACTCTGGATGTTCTGCTCGGACTTTTTCTAACGCTTCTTTTTCTGCTTTTTTGACCTCTTCTTGATGACGTTCTTCAACACTTTCAAATAGCGGACAGTTTCCAGGTTTACCACCTCGACTCCGATCGTTGAAATGGTCGTATGAGCAAGACTTCGAACATACATAGCACTGGACGTTATAACATCCACTCCGAGTGCATGTCATTTTATTGCATCCTTCTTCTTTGATAAACGGCGTGCCGCATTTGTTGCATGTCCGTATGATGGCGGCAGACATGGCTTCTTCAATTTGCCGCCTAACGCTGAGCCCATTTTCCTTAGCACTTTCCTCACAAGTCTTTGGGATGTGGGATTCCAGATTGCATAACCGACAGCTGATTCTCTCACAATCTGGAGCTTGGCAGCGAAATTCACGATCTTGCTCTACCGGAGGATACTCTGCCGCAAAGGGGCAGAAAGGACAGCTTGCCAAGTTCTCTATACCGGCCAACCTTAGCATTTCTTCTTGCTCGTTCCGATCCAGTGCAATCGAAAGTTTTTCATCTAGAAATTGGGCCTTCATATGTCTTGAAAAGCCGGCGTTGCAACCATCCATAGACATGCATTTGATTTTATACTTCGAATTGCCAATTTCGGTTTCTGCTGTCTGCTTAGCACAAGCCCGACAAAACCAATGAGGCACATGATCATCGTCACAATGCACCATGCGATTCAAGGGGAAGTCTCCGAAGCAGCATCCACACTCGAGCATCGTACCCTCGGCTTCTGCCCTCCTAAGGTTCTCTTCTTCATCCAGCTCGGCTTGTCTCTCGGCTTGTCGCTTGTCATCTGCCTTCTTCCTGACCCGCCTAACAGCCTGCAGCTCACGAAGAGCAAGCATGGTATCTGCTGTGGAGTCGTCACGGGAGAGAGTAGCTTCGACGGTTTCAGGAGTCCAGTAAGGATTGGCAGTTCGAGGTTTCTTAATCTTCGAGTACAACGGTCGCGCAGGGTCCCAGTTGCGTTCAGCATCCTCCAAAATCAGATATGCCGGAAAAAGATGATTTCGAGTCTCCTTAAGTGTTAAATCGATGAAAACCATCGGCGTATAAACAAATTCTCCCGATAAGATAGATCGCCTGCAATGTGAGTCAGTGATATGTGAATGCTTTAGCAAATGATTGAATTACGAACGTTATTGTTGCATAGTCATGACTCCCGTATTCACGGTCTATACTTCCGTATTTATTCGCTGCTTCCTCGTCTTCATCTACTTCCCGTTTTCGCTTCAAAGTCTTCAACTTGTCTTTGGCTTTCGGATAATTTGTGCCGTTGTCCACTTTGTCCAATATATGGGCCACAAGCTGTTCAGCAATCTCACCAACCCCGCTGTCGTACAGTTCAGATACGTAATCGCGACATATGTCGGGGAACACAGACAGAACATCGTCAACACACTCAACCTTATGATCAATGAGTGCATAAGGTAAGTTGGGAGGGGCTAAGTCTTCGACATTGCCTTGACCATACTCACTTGCATGAGCATAGCTTGCATCCTGATTGTCTGCAATAGAACCGCCATCTTCCAGAAATTCCTGCCAGTCGGATTCGCGTTCACCAAAGTGACGTAGAGCCTCGGCAACCTCTATACCAGGCCCTATAATATCTTGTGCCCATAAGTCATGTTCAGGAGCTGGACGAGGTCTCGGAATCTCATAGCCCCAGAGATCATCATGAACATCAGGACCAGATAATGGTCTTTTAGACAAAAGATCTTCTCCGGCGCCCTGCTCTAACTGGGATGACGAGTCGGAGATATATTCAATATTACTCGAAACTGAAGACTCTCTTTCACCGCTTAAACTTTCCAAGCTGACAACATCATTATCGACAACGTCGTCGGGTATTTCAATAATCTCCATGTTGTGCGGTTGCGACTGTCGGAATGCAGCCTGACCCGCAACAAAAGCTCGACTTCGGGGACCTAGGATGCTACCAGAGCTAAGGCTGCCTTTTGATAAACGTGAGGTCTTTTGTTGTTGAAGAGCGTCTTTAGCTTTGGAGAGGGTACGTCGCAGTCTTCTGCGCTTTGTGAAGTTGTTACAGCCTGGGTCAGTTTGTGTATTGTTACCGGAGAGTGGTTTCTGGCCTTTTGACGACGATAATCGACAACTGACACTGCCCATACCCGTTTAGGCTTCCCGTCGGATCCTCTGCTGAGACCCCGGAATTGCTGGAAACATGCGGACCAGAAAGTGAGTGATTTGGAAAGCCTTATATCCTGTGAAGGCTCTTAGAGCAGTGCAAGTTCGAATCTTCGGAATAAGTGAGCGTAAGAAGAGAAAACAGTGTCCCAGGACACGCTGGAGTCTATAGTTGTAGTGCCGGGCAAGTCAATTGCCAGGGCGCACGATGTGGGAACAGGGTGAGAAGGAGCGTTGCTTGCTGTAGAGACCGCAAGTCGGGAGAGAAATTCTGGCTCTCACCTTGTATTCACATGGCCCATATACTCCGCGGATATCACGTATCATGACGAGCTAGGCGCAGGCAAAATACATCAACGTGGAAATCACCGCCCAAGGCTGAAGTCCAATGGCTCCGTCAACCGGCCGAGTCTACCAAGTTCTACGGTCAAGGTTTAAACCTCGGAGCGCAGTCGTGGATATTCTTAGACAAAACGTGACATGAATTGCTTAAAGACGCGTCATAACCCATACATCTTCTTCTGTAATATAAAAGAACATATTCTACTATTACTCTTTACAAGCAGTTGCAATCGAGACTGTGGATAAATCAAGATCACCTGACCGTTCCAATTAAATCACGGCGCTTTCAGCCGGTTCAAGCAGCCTTGTGATCGCCGTCTGTTTAACCATGTTGGGAAGGACCTCGATCTAAGAGATCGAATCCGAGATTGCCTCCTCGAAAGTTAGAATTTGTATTACGAATAAGTATCCTCCTTCCAAGCACAACGGCTTCTCACCCCTGATCTCTTTTGTCAAGTGACCATAGATTTTCTTTGTTCGTCCTCTACCTCTAGATTTCATAAATTATCGAGAAGCCCGAACTCGGGCGTCCAGTCTCTTCAGAGAACAATTCATATTCATTAAACTTAGCGATAAGACCTCGACAACATGTCTCCTGCTGCAAGGACCCTGCCAGACTCCAAGTCTCCAAATCTTCATCTCACACATCCAACTGAAGAAGAGAAAGTGGAGACATGGACGCTCAATTCCACCTCGTGGGGTGGTGCCCTTAGCCAGCAAGATTATCTCGAAAGAGAAGAGTATCTAACGAAGGCACCACTTGCTAGAGATGGAGGCGTTACACATTGGATACTGGTCGACAAAGAACTGCCTCCCAATCGCCGCCCTGTTCTGGCGTCATGTGAAACGCTACGCAAACGTTCCCTTGTCAGCAGAGATGGCAAATTGACTGAGGTGGTCTCTCATGGCATTGGAAGTGTTTTCTGTGACCCTGAGTACAGAGGCAAGGGATATGCATCCCGCATGATGAGAGAGCTGGGCCAGAAACTTCGAACATGGCAAGCCGGCTCAAAGGGAAAGACCTGTGGGTTTAGCGCATTGTGGTCAGATATCGGCAAGCTTTATTATGCTGATCACGGATGGCATCCATTTCCGAGTACTCATATTGAGTTTCCGCCTGTTACGCTTCCTAGTGGTAGCAATTCCACGAGCGCCAAGTTACTTGAATCTAAAGATCTCCAGAAGCTCTGCGAGCTAGATGAAGCCATGGTCCGCCAGTCACTGACACGAGCTCGGGACGGCAAGACCCATGTGTGCATTATACCAGACCACGAGCACATACAGTGGCACCACGTACGGGAAGATTTCATGTGCCAGAAGATATTCGGGAAGCAGCCGACGGTTAGAGGAGCCATTATCGGAGAAGACGGCCATCGCCTTTGGGCTATATGGACGCGCAATTTCTACGGACCAGTAGGAAAGGCATCTTCTGGTAACACCTTGCACATTCTGCGACTTGTGATAGAAGATGAAGTCTCTGAAAGCAGTTTCTCAAGTAAGACTGGTGGTGCGCTGTCCAATGGCAATTCATTGGATGAATGGACTTGGAAACTGAAAGCAGTACTCCAAGTTGCGCAGATGCAAGCCGCGGAGTGGAGCTTGAGGCATGTGGAGTTGTGGAACCCTACACCGCTTGTACAGTCTGTTATTCAGAAGACGGATCTACAACACAGTAGAGTCGAGCGTGAGTCAGAGAGCATTCCTATGCTCATGTGGTATGGTGAAGGTGATGGGAAATTGGATGACTTAGAGTGGGTCGGTAATGAAAAGTATGGATGGTGTTGAATGACATGAAACGTAAAGTGGGAGGCATGGTCACTGATACATCGTAAAGCATACATACAGGTAAGCACTGGCAACAGTCTACATACGGAAGTCTAAAGTATGGAGGTATCTTATGATTTGAATGAGTGAAATATGTTTAAATCTTGGCCCGCTAGGTGTTGTCTAAGCATCTTCAGCTTCATAATAATTCTGTAATCCTTACTCTGTGACTGATGGGCGCCCTAGTCCTGCCCTACGTCAGGTTTGGAAGTTAACAGGCATAGCGATTACAGCTCTTGAATCGTAAGGGTGATAATAACAGATCAAGGTCCTTCTCAGGCCCCGGTTTAGGACGATGGCTCTGCTATTCGCCCCGTTCATTCTTTTCCCTTGCCCGTAGTTCTACCTTTCGCAAATTTCTCATGCCATTTATTAACCTTCGCCGCCGCAACAGGCGCAGCCTCGCCCTCCTGCTTCGATAATTCCAGCGTATCCTCTACCGTCGCAATAGTCCTCACAGCTGGCACAGGAATTCCCAATTCCTGGTCATCTATCTGTGAGAGCGTCGGTTCAAGGATCATAATGGGGTTTGAGCTATTCTTCTGCTGGATCCGGTAGGTTGTATCAGAGGTGCAGAGAATTGCTTGAGCGGGGGCTGTTGGTGATGATGGGGATGCGGATTTCAAGTAGAGTCTTGGGATACTGTTAGTATTTTCGTACTAAAGACGGTCTTACTCACGTTGGTGGGTTGTCGGATTCGAGGAGTGCCAGGAGCTCTGGTGGGAGTTCAAGTAGTTTGAACGCCTGCTGCTGATGACTGGCACTGATTGGAATGCCAGTAGTATCTTGAGAAGACATAGTGCTGTCTCCAATGGTTTTCACCTTGCGAGGCTGTAATTCGGAATTTAGGAAGTTGACCCCGCGATACATTTTGCGGGACAAGGCTTGGCTAGCGTGTTTACTAGCAGTTGCCTAGCCAATCAACGCGTCGGTCTCGTCCGCCGAGGCCTGTGCATCTTAACAAAAGTCAATTGACCAGACCTCGCGATGCGAAAATAGAATCCTGGCCATTACAGCATCTGCGGGCTTTCAGTAAGGGACTTGCATGCGCCTCTTCGGATACGAGGATTGCTAAAACTCCTTCATCGCGGCAAATCTTCCCAACGCGTTTTGTTTACTTATCCAGTTTCGAGTCATCTTCCTCAACAAAATGCCTCGTTAGGAAGAACTGGTTGCAACAGCCACGTTTAATGTCTAAGGACCAGAGCAATGGAGGCTCAGTGACCCACATTTGCAATTGATTGTCCTACCTGCAAAGCATCCAGAGGACGAAATCTCCATCACTTATGAACTTGTAACCCTCCGCAGCCATGGTTCAACTCACTGATGGTATAGAGGCTCTGTCGCCTGACGACGTCAGCCTTTACTATGCAACCGACTCACAGCTGTCGAACCTACCTATACTCATCTTTCATGGAGCCTCTACCACTACGAATTCTACCTTGAATAGCTCAAGGATACAGATTCATGTCTTCAGCGCGGCAGGTTTCCAAACTTATCCACGACTCACCGTCTCCCCGAACTCCCCATTCTATGCCGCCGTTGACCAATTACCGCGTGATAGTCAGGGAGATGAAGTATGCCGCGGCCTTGCATTTGGCCTTCTCAGATACTTCAAAGATTTACCGGAGGTTGTTAAGACCACGTTAATCGTTCAATCTTCGAATTCTCGAATACGAAGACCCGGATCTACTCCTACACTATTCGGCGAACAACACGCGGCAAATCTTGCATTTGCCATGGTTCGAGTTGAGAATATTTCAGAGGTAATACAGGATATTAAGGCGGCTCTACAGCCACAAAGTATCAATCACGTCGACGTCGACCTAGTCCTGCCACCAGGATCAATCGCACCTTTCCGGGAGGAGTTCGAAGATGTTTTAGATGATGATGAGTGTTTTGATCCGAGCATACATCAGTACGGCTCCTACGGGCCATTCATGAAACTCTTTGGGACACTTGCATTCCTTCCAACGTCGAAGCTCCGCCGAGCGCCTTCCAAGCCAACGTCACTAAACCGGAGCACGTCATTTCTCAAAGAACAGAAGATGGCGCTTCGAAGAGAGATGGGAGAACTCGTGGATACAGAAGAGCGCTATGTGATAAAGATGCACGAACTTGTCAATCACATGGCAGATGATTTCCGACAAAAAGCCAAAAATAAAGCTTTCGGAAGTTTAAGTCCCTCTGAACAAGATCTTCAAAAACTTTTCCCTGCCAGTCTTGATAAGATTTTATGCATCAATTCATCATTCTTGGAAGCAATTCGTAAAGTCATGGACGAGACAGAAGAAGGGGCTATGCAAGACTTCGAGAAGGCTGAGGAGAATTTTACAGCTTCCCGATATGGTGGAACTGGACGACTGAAAGATCCGACCGGTGCTCTCGCCTTTGCAAAAACACTTCTTGAGTGGTTTCCACGTTTCTCGGACTGCTATCAAGATTATATCCGCGCCAGCCAAGAGTTTCCTCAAATAATCACGAGCTTCCTCAAGCAGCAATCTAGCTTCTCACAGCGGGTGCAACAAACTGGTGAACAGAGGCTACGCTCTGCCATCATTGAACCAGTGCAGCGACTTCCGCGTTATAGTCTTTTCATTGACAACATTGTGAATTATCTGCCAATGAGTCATCCAGCGTTACGTTCTTTACTGAAGGCAAGAGATACCATAACAGCTATCTGCTCGTTAGACCCCCCGTCTACAGACAAGTCTCAGGTTGTTAATCGACTCCGAACCCTTGTGGAATCCTGGCCATCGAGCCTCTTTCCACCAGGTCGTTTGATATCTGCAGTGGACTTTTTCGAGCTCTCAGCTCCATATCACCTGGCTGGATGTCACAGTCCCTCGAGTGCTGGTATACTTCTGCTTTTTCCTGATAGCCTCGTTATTCTCCGGAAGGCGAAGGGCTGTACTCTCCCAGCAAGAGGTTTAATTGCAGAGCTAGATAAGCCATCGGCAGCAGCTATGATGGCGACCATAACAGCAGCCGCTGGTGGAGTTAAACAATCATATGAGCTCAGCTTTGGCGAATCTTTTGCACTGTGTGACATAAGATTCACAGAAGGCAGTGGCGGGCGAGTGACTTGGATGACTTGCTCCCATGAGTCGAAAGACGCCTTGCGAAACATAGATCGAGCAACTTCAGGAACAAGTATGCGTGCGTTTCTCCTACAGGGCGCGTATGACGGAAAGGCCTCAAGATGGACTGAAGAAGTAGTAAAGGCAAAAATCGAAGGCAGATTCTCTGAAGAGGAGCGGGAGACTGACAAATGGTGCCTTCGGAATGTGAAACTGAATGGAAATAGTCTTAATGTGTATGCCGCGGTCTTCGAAGAAGGGATCGATAGCTTAATCAAGGGTCGAAAGGAGCCAGCGCACATTAGAATTGTCGTCGACCATGAGAAAGGTACGAAAGGGGCGCCAGTCGGGCATTACGGAGTTGAAATCGTTGCAAACATTACTGGTGCGGAGAGTCTGGCAAGCAGTACCTGCCGGCTTGAGATCGATGGGCTCCATGATAAGGTATTTATAGATGCTGTTGACGCCACTACCTTCATGCCCGTCTTTGCTAAAAGAGGTACGTATATATAGTCGGCGTTCCCGTGCCCATCTAACATCCTACAGTCGGCGACTTACTCCGCGCTCAACATGTTCCCGAAAACCCAGCATTGACAACCGCATTTGTGTCCCACTACTCTTACATCCTAAGAGCGTTACAAATTAAGCCTGAGGGTGAGAAGACGAGGTCATTCCGTCCGCAGTCTCCAGTGAAAATGTTATCAAATCTCCTCAATGGCGGAGGTTCGTTTAACACTGTGGTCACACCAGTGAAGCAACCCCGAACACCACAGTTGGGCAGCATCCCTTCCATGCCCCCACCTTCGATGCCTAGATCAAATAGTCAGAAGGGACTTGGTCCGGTCATTGACATGGACAATAGTGCTCGAGCTGCAATCGAGGAAAATCGGCCGACAAATCCGCTATTTCGACTTGAGGAAACCCTGACTAGTTATATCGCCTCACTTCAGTCTAGGAAGGGCAATGTGGTAGGTAAATCACTGAGAGGTCGAGCCGTAGCAGATGAGCTTAGCGTTAATGCGCTTTACAATGCCTTCATTGAGAATCCATTCGATACTCGCACATCGTCTGAAATATCTGTCGACATCCTTTTTGCTTCATTCGAGAAGTTCCTGCGAATTGCCTGGAAGGAACAGATGGGCCCGGTGGTAACATTACAAACACTCCAAGCACTACAAGAGAAGTCTTTGAAGCTATTCCCCGGGGATTTTGCAGACTTCATCAAGCTTATCTTCGGAGATATGGCACCACAGAACAGGAGAGCTTTTGTGGCCATTGTGAAGCTCCTTACTGACCTCCTGGAAGGATGCGGAAATGATGCAGACCGAGGTTCTTTGACTGCTGCCTTTGCTGAGCTCCTAGTGGTTGAAGGCGACCCACATGACTTCATAAACCTCCTAGATCGACTGGTTCAAGATTCTGATCGCCTCTTTGATGATGTTGGACCCAGTTTCAGCAGTGGCTTGGTTACTCCGCTTTACGGATCTGTCTCATCTACTACTCGTAGTACTTCCTCCGCCAATACGGGATCACTAACCTCCAACACATCATCTATTCGTAAAAGATTTGGATTGGACACGTTATTGCGCCAAAATAGTAAAAACGAGTCCGATTCCAGGCCTTCAGTGTGGCGGACGTTGAGCAAGAATAGTCGCAATGTAGCTACAGGGGAGCCGACAAGCTCGAGTCTCTCCAAAGCATCGCTACATCGTTCAAGGTCTATCGATACAGATACTCGACTTGATTCGCCTAATAGGCGTCCATCATCGCGTGAACGTCCTACGGTGCTTGGTGCGTTTGATGTCAGGCCGTCCAGCTCCCATATGCAATCGAGACTCAGCACAATTGGGGCATCTCCACCCCCAGAAGAAGCCGCCGTAACAAAATCTCTGAAGAAGAAACGCCGCAGCTCACTATCAGACTTGAAGACCCTTCTGGCTTCAGCTTCTCTCGATTCGCCCTCTATAACAGCCAAAAGTCGGCTCCCGCTACCAGAAGGTTTCAACTCTTCACCGCGAACTCCATCGCCGATAAAATCTTCTATAGGTCGTCCTGCAGCAAATAAGGCTAGCTCACCACAACAAAAAGTCCAAGGCTCGGTGTCATTTCGTAATGTAGGAAACTTAACAGAGCGCCCTCAAAACATCATGTCAGATGAGGCTGTGGTTGTCAAAGATTTGTGGTCGGCAAAGGCCCATAGTAAAAACATCTCGCAGTCTAACATTCCTGTGCCCAGAGGAGTGCTTCGTGAAAATACGCCTACATCCACGCCAACTAAACCCGTACCAAGTCCGCAGAAGGGTTCAATACAGAAATTGCGCCTCCAGAATCCCCAGAAACTTCGTGAACGTCTTCAAAACGAGGCTAAAGCTATTAATACAGCCGAGGCGTCCTTACAGTCGGAGCTTTCGAAAATAGGGGAAGAGATGGCTAGACTCAATGCTGGCCGATCATGTCACAACAGTTCCACTGAGATCCAGAAGCTATCCGACAATGTTAAAGCCCTAGAGTCCAAAATCCCTGTTGTGATTAAAGATCTCACATCCCGCAATCAGGCTATCAAGGAAGACATTGAAGCATCTTTGCAAGCTTCAGAGTACAAAGTCAAAGGCCTCGACCAGCTGTACAAGGAAGTCAGTGCGGAGAATGAATTACTATATGAGAAGTTCAATGGAGAATTGGGCAAGATCGTCAAGGCGCTTAAGGGCAAAGGAAAGGAGGACAAGGAGGAGTTGATGGTGAAAATGAAAGAGGCCACTGAGGAGACAGCCAAGTGGAAGAAAGAGAACGCGAGGTTGAGAAGAGAGATTGTGAACTTGAAGACGCTTTTGAAGGGTAACGAATAGTGAGCGGGTACCACGTGTAAGAGTGATGTATGATAACTTTCTGGGTTTGATGAGGTGCATTAAAGGAAGGCGTTTTTGTATGATAGCATGGAGGGATTGGTTGGAGCTATCGAGTGAGTCTCTATGATACGATGCGCATATAAAAGCAATGACCCTTTATGAGATCCCAATATGGTATATGAGCTCGTCACATACAAGTTCATAATCCAACATTTGCTCCTCAATCATCTAGGCTGTTTTGCTAAAGTTTAAAGTGCATTATTCAAAGGATGTCTAGTTATGTCTGTCTCTATAAGGAGCCTTTCGTTGATTTTCCATGAACCGCACCCCTTATAATTCAAGCAGTCAAAGCTCGAAGATTTAAAATCAAGGAGGCGATCCTTGAATTCCCCTCTGAGAAAACAACTCTCTCTCAGCCAGTTTTTTGTCTCGTTTTACAGGCCCTGTAGTAATAGGTTCAAAGTCCAGTTGAACCTCTTTCAAATGTAACCCGCATAAGTAAATCAAATCCCTATCTTCATGATTCCCCTCACAGCCGTGGCGCCTAAGTCCATAATCAAATCCAACACACCAGCAGAATCCGTGCCTTTCAAAGCAGAGAGTTTATGGGTTTCAGAGAAATATTTTCTTACAGACACATAATGTAATTGTTTCCCACGTTAGCTACCGTGCTAACCACTCGATTGTGTGCGACGCTTACTTATTGTGTGGTTTTAAGTGCTATTCCTTCTACTAAGCATCACTAGAGCATACGGTAACCTACACATTTTCCTTATACTTTGGCGGCACACTTATTTTACTAGCAGGTCAAACGCTTCTAGTAGTAGTACATTATAGAAAAGGGATAGTATTAGCAGGGACCTCTGTAAGACCCTAGCTACTAGCTGTTAACTTGTTGTCTCTTCTTTATTGACCGTTATAGCAGTAGTCCGCCTAGACAAAAAGGATCCAATGGTTTGTACGAACTATAATAGCAGCACTTGCTTTTTCTCTAAGTTGTCTAGCAAGCAAGTGCGGTTGATTGTGTCAAATGCCCCCGAAATATTTAAAGATAACACTATAGCTACATACTCTTTAGAGCTCTAGAGAGTGTGGATTTACCCTATAAACAGCTTTAGAGCTGTAGCTGTAGACTTGTCCTCTTAGTTCCCAATTTAGCTGTCTAGAAGCAAGTTGTATTGCTTTGCTAGGCTGCTAAGCTGCTAGACCATCACTGATTCTATAACTTTCCTTAGGGTGCATAGAAGTAAGTAATCTGACTTGCTAGTTTGCGGAGGACAATTGTGCGTGCTGCACAGAACCTTTTTGGGTAGTATTTAGCTGCCTGGCACTAGTATTATTATTATTATTATTACTCTAAAAACGTAAGTTCTAAGGTTATATTGTAGAGAGATAGAATGGGTGTGCCGTCGAAGTGCACGATGGTCAGGACAATGGGTAGGTCAGCATACACTCTAAAGGTGCTCAGTGGAAGTAATAAGACCCAAAACCCAAAACTTCACACAACTGGTAGGCGTAGCACACAATCGGGTGAGCACTGTAATAAACGTAGGAAACGACTGTATTCTGTGTCTATAAGAAAAGCTCTCACTGAAACTCGTAAATTTTCTGCTCTGTCCGTAAAACCTGATCTGTGTCCATAAAGCTCTGTGTCCATAAAGCTCTGTCTCCTAATCCCTTGTCCTGTCTGCTCGTCTGTAAAAGCACTGGTAAAACCTGTCCGACCCGTAAGTCTATCCCGGACTGTAAAGATGATCCACAGATGATGGTGAAAACGAGGCCCTCAGACTAGCTAAATACATCAAAGCTCTTAGTACAGGAACAACTATTGCCCAGAATCATGTGATTTTGTAAGGGACCACGAAACCCCGCTACAATATCTTTATTAAATTTAATAGGGTAAGTTGCTGTTTTATAATCCTAATAGACCTTGCTTATAGCAATTTTGCAAAGGGGTTTACATACAAGGATATAGCAGCTCTTTGATCTCTTCATTCTTTTTTAGCTTTAGATCCTTGTATACTAGGCTACTAATTGATTGAGTTTCGCCCATCTTTCTGGCGTCCTCTCTCCATGATTGATTGAGCCGTCACATTAACAATCTAGAACTAGCTACTCTGCGAATGGCCCTTTCAAAATCCACTACTAGTTTCAATCAAGGGTAGTCAGCAACATGAGGCGTGGGAGACGGAACATCTAGTTCTAATTATTTGAGCCACTTGTTCCTATAAATACTACCTGTACAGATGCCATAGCCACAACCGCCGTGAAAATCTCCACACGGTTCGCAGATGTAAAGACCGCGAGGCTACTAGAGAAGATGAAGGAGAAGACGAGCACGAAAACCAGGCGGTTCACCTGTGAATTGATGAAGTAGAGGGCGAATATGGAGGCTGTCGGGAGCGCCGAGGATATTATAATGGAGACTACTGCGATGACTCGTCTAATGAATGCCTCATCATAGCTGTAAAGGCCATCCTCGTCGTCGTTTTGCTTCTGCGTAGCTATTAGCAAAGATGCTATTCTGCTTTGGTTGGAGGACGTAGCCTACCTTAAATCGTGACATGATGTATTTGTGGTAAAGTGGGTGGAAGGTGTTGAAGAACCAGATGCTGAAATGGTCTCTGTCCGGTCGCATTGATAATGAAATTAGATCGTACTGGTGATCACCCTTTTCATCCGGTTTCCAGATCGAGTTTTCTGGGTGGTCTGCTTCAGGACAGATAATAGAATGATACTCGTGCAAGAAGGCGATGTCATCCTTTTCGGGGCCTTGTAACTTGTAAAGACTCTCATGCTGCAGTAACATCTTGTCTACAGTGATGTGTGCCTTAGTCGGGGAACGCAAAAGTTCATTGGAGAGACGACAGATGGACTAACTATATTTTTCTTTCTTGTCTAAGAGTTCCTGAATCTTTTCCCATTGTTTCCAGCCATTAGTCCCCCTCTCGGCCTTCATGAGCCTGCTCACCGACTGTTGTAGCGATACATCTTCTTGGTGGTTCAAGACTTCCAGATTGCTTAATTCATGCTCAAGCTGGACGAGTTCGGCTTGCAGATATAAAAGTAGCTTGACATCGAGAGTGGTGAAGCGTCGAACAATAGCATATTCAGGGTTCCGGCCAATCACGTGCGCTAATTTTGGGTAGCCCTCGACGTGGTCAAGCCGCGGCACATCTCTTTGTTGCTGTGAAGGCGAAGAGCTCGCGCCTCGTGCACTCGTATCAGAAGCTGCCATCTCGATGTCCGCCATTGGTGAAACAGAATTTACGCATTCCGCCTTTTGTGGCATAACGGGTGACTGTGATTGTAGATGCGGAGGGAGGGTTTTTTTTCCCTCTTTCTATCAAATTCTCCGCTGGATATGATAAATCAATCAGGTGACATTTACTGCAATACAGCATCGCTATGTGGTTCAATTGGTCGGTTATACGATAAGCATTAGCGCTGACCGATAGGCAACGACGTCTGCTTGTGTCCTGCCGGCACAGGACACATCTTCGAAGCAGCATCTTGTGTAATTATACATGGACTGCGACCCTTAAACTGAACTCGAAATTATTTCGCCTCATATATCCTGGCAGACACGAAGTCAAATGCGATTGGGGTCTCTGCAACAGTCTTGATTCGAAATGTCTCTCGCCGAAGGCACTGCCACCAGCTTAGATGGAGCTGACCTGGAACACTTCCAGAAACTTGTAGGGCTTCTGTTTTTTTCATTAGCTTCATCTCTGCATAGACGTAAACGTCAAGTCTTCTCTAAGCTAATTCAAATAACCACGTAGGCGGATCGCGATCCTATAACGATGGTCATCACAGTATTCAAGAAAAACGGCGAGGCGGTCAACGTGTGGGCTGAGATGGACACTGGGTCCTTCGAAAACCTAGTCTCTATGAAGCTCCTGAAGGTGCTCGGCCGAGAGGACGAAGTGAACATGCGAGCTGAAGAGACTATCAAGAACATAAGCACCGAATACGTGCCCAAGGGCGACATTAGCTTGAAGTATCACGCAGGCAACTTCCACCCTGGAAAAGAGCGGCGAACTTTTGAGTCTAATTTCGTTCTGACTGAAGATGATGATATCACCATCTTGCTTGGCCATCCCACACTATTCCATCAATTGCATGCTCTTACCATTGACCCCGAATACACGACCAAGCCGCCAGCTGATCTGGAAATGTATGGCCAGCCTCCGGCCTCGAATCGCGTCGATAAGCTCTACATTGCACCGAAGAAGAAATGATAATGTATGGGCAGTTCCCGGCTATGAATGAGGAGAGACACGAATCAAGAATAGTGTGGTAGAGGGCGGTACCATTTCTGTGGCTAACAAGATAGAATGGTCATCCGCATTCAATTTACCATAATTTCAATGTCTGCTTATGAAACGCCGCTCCGTTCATTCATACCTCTCGGAGACACGATTTGTTGGAACTAGACTCTTCGTTCCAAAAGTGCGTAAAACTCCACATCTTCATTTCTTGAGAATGAAGACAAATTTCTCACGTTCAAGACTTCACCTGTGCAAACCTTTGACTTTCTTCTCCTCAGTAATGTAAGTCTCATTCCGCTCCTCGATCTGATCCATCGTAATCGTATCCTTCCCTCCAAAGTTCGTAATAGCCTCCCATGGGTCTGTTAAGAATTCTTTGAAGAAGATTAACGGAGATTCATAAGGACTATAGCCTGAAAGTAGAAGTGAAGTTTTTAAGAGTCTTGTTAAAATCTCGAATATTCTTCAAAATGCAAATGTGGCCAAGGATCCTGTACGGTCCAGGAGCTACGATGGCCCTAGGACCTTGCTCCCAGGACCCACGATAGTCTTAGGAGCTTTCTCACAGGTCCAATATGGCCACACGAGGAAGCGGTCTTAGACGCGTGATTGAACTAGTTCCTGTATGGTTTTCTCTGGTTCCAGCTCTGGTAAGTTGCTTCTTGAGAGTAGACAGCTATAATCAGCTTTGAGAGTTGGTATCAGAAATGTCTCCCCTGGTAGTAATCTCTTAGGCGCCGTAAAAGGTTTCTTGAATGTGCGGCTTCAGCTCGAAAACGTCTCCCTTGGTGGTAATTTTCTAAGGGGCAAGAAATGGCTCCCTGACCCAAGGAGACAACTGACTCATACGTTTGTTGACGCCATATTCCATAAATAGATCCTGACAAGGCCATATGCGAAAACCCAGTTCGCAGGCCCATGAGCCAATACAAGAACCGAAGCAGCATTGCTCTGGTCGCTAGTGCTTAAATTGGCGGTCCGCGAGAGCTCTGATTTAGCGGTAGAACGCTTAAAATTGCGGCGCCATGCCTTTACTCAGCGGTTCATTGCCAAGGTTCTAGAGAGCTTAATTTGGGATGTCCAGAAACTCAATTAAGCACCAAAATATCAACTAGCAATGGGCAGTTTGCATTAAAGTGGCCAGGTTTGAATATATTGACAATTTATATAGAAGATACCTCCAAATTACGTCCCATATTGACAATCTTGCCTCGTATTTGATGTCCATCACACTCTCGCCCTGTTTCCGCTACAACATAGCTATTGGAACATTCGAAGAGCATCATCGCCACCAGTGAACTCGCGGATGAACTTCTCACTCGCGGAGACTTCCTCTTAGAGGTGACTCGGCTTTTTCTCCTCGTGGCTAAAGCGTGTGCTGTGACGACAATGTTCTTAATCTAAAGCGGACGATTAGTTAAGGGGACTCTAGACGTACTGTAGGGTAAAACTTACCTGCCGGCCATTAAACTTTCCAGCAACCTTAATTCCTCAAGCGAGATCTCCGCTAGTCCTTTGAATGTACACGCTCCATTAATATGTTCCCAAATCGTTGTTCTCGCCTCCTAATTCAAGTTGTCATATCTCAACATGAGATGAATTCTGTTGAGGATTGCTTCATTAAACTAGGACACCCGATTAGTTGCAAGGAACATGATTCCCTCGCAATATTCTAGTTTGCAAAGGAATACATAGATAGCCCGTTGCGAACTAATTCTTGGAACGAACGCCGCTTTAGAAATACATCTGTTTCATCCCAAAGAAGGATAAATTTCAGCGACTAGCGATCCGAAAGATCTAAGAGAGCTGCAATTCCATTTCTGCTGCAATTGGTGCTTAGCTCTCCAGCAGAGATCTAGGAGGTCAGCAAAGGCTAAGGAAAGATGCAAGACAGAACACATACTAAATAAAGGGCTTTCTTAAGGTGCTCAGCGAACGCCTCAGCTGTTAGAGTCTTTCCAACTCCTGGAGTGTTAGTGGCCTGCTGCCTTCCTCTCTGGGTCAGCTTTGTTCAGATCACTGTGCACCATCCATCCACTCTGGACCTTGCGCGGCCACGTTACCAGTTTTCTCTCCGAATTAATCATACTAGTGAATGTATATTGTCATTT
>Ga0335072_10002269_pt1 | contig 30030 bp, 28 predicted proteins | sample Lox_Sample_21_FD_206725 | JGI IMG/M metagenome (GOLD analysis project Ga0335072, IMG submission 206725) | Soil microbial communities from Loxahatchee National Wildlife Refuge, Florida, United States - Lox_Sample_2.1 | ecosystem: Environmental > Terrestrial > Soil > Wetlands | place: USA... | reverse complement strand
CCCCGAAGCTGCACAACGACCCGCGCGTCGTCATCGGCCTCAACGTTGCTCCAGACCGACGCCAGTTCCGCACCCGCGGCCGGTCAGCATCGCTCACGGCGACCTGGCCTCGCGCCCCGCCGTGAACCGGCCCACCTTGCCGATCACATCATCGCTGTACAGCCGTAGCGCCTGCTGCAGCGCGAATTCAGCCATGTACCGGCGGAATTCCTCCGGAGGTTCCTCGGCCAGGTTCAGCTGCCGCCGGTTGGCAATCACCGCCGGGCCCCGCAGACGTTCGAGGCTCCTGTCAATGGCCAGCTCCAGGTCACGTGGGTCAACGACATCATCGACCAGAAGCCGGGCCGCTGGCTCGCTCGCCCAAATCCGGCGGCCTTGAAGAATGATCTGGCGGGATAGCCGGGTCCCGGCACACTTCGTCAGCCGGAAGTTGGCGGCGCCTGGAATGATGCCTTCCTGCGCGGCGGGGAGGCTGAGGTAGGCGTCGGATGCGGCAAGTACGTGGTCGAACACGAGCAACAACTGGGCCCCGCCGCCGATGGCGAAGCCATCCACGACGGCAACCCAGGGCTTCTCGATCGTGGGAGAGTGCCAGCACGTGCCTTCATCGGCGAGGACTCCCCGGATCAGCTTGTGGATGTAGCCCAGCTCGCGGCGCAGCAGGAAGTCGACCAGTGAGATCCCGCCCGCATGCAGGGCCATGAGGTTGATGCCGGCGCTGAACACCCGCTTGCCGCGGTAGCGGGGATGGCTCATTTCCCCGCCACGCAGCAGGCCGACGCCTATCGCCGGGTCGAGCAGCGCGAGATCCACAGCGGTCTCCATGTCTTCGACCTGCCGGTTATCTTCCGCGTTCAGGCAGTCATCACGGCACATGGTCAGATACGCCACGTCCTCGCGACGCTCCACCCGCACGGAACCCAGATCGGCCATGCCGGTCCGGGTGAACTCAGGCAGCAGCCGCATCGCACGGGGCGTTGGCCGCAGCATCGCGTCGAGCAGATGCGGGCCAGCCAGCGGCGAGCGCAGCACCCTGCTCAGGAAGATGCCCTGGTCGATCTCGTGCCCCTCTTTGCCGGCTTGCGGGCGGGCTCCTTCGACCGCGAGCTGATCTGCCGTGGGCACCAGTCCCGGGAAGGCGGCCGCAGCCGCTTCGACCAGTTCCGCTAGCCGCAGGTGGACGGTGCGGCCGCAGGTGAGTTCGTCGTACACCGCATCGGCGTGAGCATCCATGAACTGGCGGCGAAGCGCACGTGTGGCGTCTTTCGCTGCAGCCGCGGTAACGCGTTGTTCCGGCGGCCGCCGCCCGGGCTCTTGCAGCAACGCGAGCAGATCGTCGGTGCGCTCCGCGGCCCCGGCCAGCGCCTGCCGTGCGAGGACCAGATCGCCGCGCACGGCCCGCATCTCATCCCGCGACTCCGCAAAGAGCACCTGTCCCGTCATGACGTCGCCTCGACGGAGACCCGTCGCCGTTCGCGGTCGCAGGCCGCCAGGCGACGGGCCGGATCCGCATGAACGCCCAGGACATACGGTATGTCCGGGTCGAGGAAGAAACTGAACTTGCCCTGCGCGTCATCCCAGCCATAGCGCACCGCAACCTTTAGATCAGGGATGTCGAAGACATCAAGCAGCTGCTGCTGCGAATAGGATTCGCCTATCACTGCCGTCCCGAAGCCGACGATCCGCGAAACATTTATAGCTGGGTGAGCATCGGGCTGTATAGCGTCTCGCGCATCTGAGCGGGCAATACGCATGCTCATAGTCATCGGTACGCCCATCCCCACCTGCCGGGGCTTACTGCGCACGCAAGGCATTGCTGGGATCATTTCGCCTCACCTTCCGGCAGATTATAAAGTGGCGCATTATTATGGCATGTCATCAGGTCATTGATCAACTTTCGGAATCACCTGACGGATCATCGCAGGTTCTCCCCTTCCGCTGCCTTCACGCCAGGTATGACTTCTTGAGAAGATGACGATCGGCCACGACGGCCGTCAAGCAGCCACCGGCTACATGCTGGCCAGGCTGGCCGGCCGCTGAGTCTTTTCAGGTCGTCCGGCCGGGGCGCGAAGACCCGGCAGAATAGCTGATGTGACTCACGCAGGCCAGGTACCGCCGGGTGCCCCGACGGAGTCGGTGCTCGAGGCGGTCCTTGAGCGCGTGACGTACGCGAACGAGGAGACCGGTTACACCATCGCTCGGGTGGCGACGGAGCGCAGCGGTGCTGACCTGCTGACCGTGGTGGGGCCTCTGCTGGGGGCCCAGGTGGGCGAGAGCCTGCGGCTGAGCGGCCGGTGGACCTCGCATCCCCGCTACGGCCGGCAGTTCGAGGTGCGGTCCTATGCGACTGTCCTGCCCGCAACCATCCAGGGCATCCAGCGCTACCTGGGCTCCGGGCTGATCAAGGGCATCGGTCCGGTCATGGCCGAGCGGATGGTGGCGCACTTCGGGACCGACATCCTGCGCGTTATCGAGGAGGAGCCGGAACGCCTCGTCGAGGTGCCGGGCGTGGGGCCCAAGCGCACCAAGCTCGTGGCCGATGCGTGGGAAGAGCAGAAGGCGATCAAGGAAGTGATGGTCTTTCTCCAGGGAGTGGGGGTGTCTACCTCGCTGGCGGTGCGCATCTTCAAGAAGTACCGGGACGCCTCTATCGGCGTTGTGCGCGGCGAGCCGTACCGGCTCGCCGCGGATGTCTGGGGGATTGGCTTCAAGACCGCCGACGCTATCGCCCGCGCGGTCGGTATCCCGCACGACAGCCCGGAGCGGATCAAGGCCGGCCTGCAGTACACCTTGTCAGAGGCGGCGGACGATGGTCATTGCTATCTCCCGGCGCCGAACCTGTTCACTGAGGCCGCCAAGATCCTCGACGTCGGCCGGGCGCTGATCATCCCGTGCCTGGACGAGCTGGCGGCCGCGGAAGGCGTTGTCCGGGAGATCATTCCGGCGGGGGACGGCGAGGCGCCGGCCGTGTATCTCGTGCCCTTCCATCGTGCCGAGCGTTCCCTGGCCTCCGGGCTGCTGGACCTGTTGCACGCCGGGCCGGACCGGTTGGCGGCGTTCCGGCAGGTGGCCTGGAACCAGGCGCTGGCCTGGCTGCGCGCCAGGACCGGTGCTGACCTCGCGCCCGAACAGCAGAAGGCGGTGCGACTGGCCCTGACCGAGCGGGTCGCGGTACTGACCGGAGGGCCCGGCTGCGGCAAGAGCTTTACGGTCCGCTCGATCGTGGAGCTGGCCAGGGCCAGGAAGGCGAAAATAGTGCTGGCCGCGCCGACCGGGCGGGCCGCCAAGCGGCTGGCTGAACTCACCGGTCACGAGGCTGCGACCGTGCACAGGCTGCTCCAGCTGCAGCCGGGCGGCGAACCGAAATATGACCGGGACAACCCGCTGGATGCCGATCTCGTCGTGGTGGACGAGACCTCCATGGTCGATGTGATCCTGGCGAACAAGCTCGTCCGGGCCATCCCCAGGGGCGCTCACCTGCTGCTGGTCGGTGATGTGGACCAGCTCCCGTCGGTTGGCGCCGGTGAGGTACTGCGTGACCTGCTCGCTGCCTCCAGCGTGATCCCCCGGGTTCGCCTGACGGAGATCTTCCGGCAGGCGCAGCACTCCGGGATCGTGGTCAACGCCCACCGGATCAATTCCGGCTCGCCGCCGCGGCTGCGCGGTTTCCCGGACTTTTTCTGGTTTACCTGCGAGGACACCGAGGAGACAGCCGCGCTGACCGTGGACATCGTGGTTCGCCGCATTCCGCGGCGCTTCGGCATCGACCCGCGCCGCGACGTGCAGGTACTGGCGCCGATGCACCGCGGGCCCGCCGGGGCAGGCAACCTCAATACGCTGCTGCAGGAGATGCTCACCCCGTACCAGGAAGGCCGGCCTGAGCGCCGCTACGGAGGCCGGGTGTTCCGGGTCGGCGACAAGGTGACGCAGCTGCGGAACAACTACGACAAGGGCGCCGCCGGGATCTTCAACGGCACCGTCGGCGTGGTCACCGCGATGTCCCCGGAGGACGGCAAGCTCACCGTGCTCACCGACGAAGACGAGAGCGTGGATTACGGCTTCGACGAACTCGACGAGCTCACCCACGCCTACGCGGTCACCATCCACCGCTCGCAGGGCAGCGAGTACCCGGCCGTCGTCATCCCGCTCACCACCGGCTCCTGGATGATGCTGCGCCGCAACCTGCTCTACACCGCGATCACCAGGGCCAAGAGGCTGGTCGTCCTCGTCGGATCCCGCCGCGCGCTGGCCGCCGCCGTGCGCACCCCGGGCGCCGGGCGCCGCCACACCGGCCTCACCCATCGCCTGGACCCTCAGTCTGGCCGCCTTGCCGTCGGCCTTACCCCGTGTAAAAATGACCTGCGTGCCGATTGCCAATAAGGCTTATGCCAAGCCGCTCGCCGTCAGTAATCAATGTGTTACTTACAGTGAGCCAGCCCATCTGGGTCCGGCCGTCCTTCACGCACCGCTAGCCGTAGCGGCCACTGACTCAGGAAAAACGGGCCCTGCCCGGGTGGCCCGGTTGGCCCGATAATGTCATATCGAGCCCCCCGGACAGCGATACGACTACGGGCGCCGGGACGGTGCTGGATGGGCAAAGTGACGGCCTCACCCAAGGCCCGAACAGCGATTACAGAGCGTGATCCAGCAGCTATGACAGCGACATCCAACGTCCGATGCCGGTCCGGTCGTGCGGCAACGCGGCGGTGACTGGGCAGATCGCCACCTCGGCGGCCATAACTGGGCTGGTCAGAGCCTTGGGATTCGAGGCCATTGGCGTTATTGATCAATGCTGCGTCGGCCCGGTTTTTGTTGGGTCATGCCGATCTTCACACCGGAGTGGCCGTCCCGCCAGAAACATCATCGGCCAAGAGCCCTTGTGGCCGTAATTATCTCAGTGTACCTGTCCGTCGGAATAGTAATCTTTCATTCACGGGAGGGTAACATGCGGGTTTCCCGCGCATTGCTAGCGGGTGTATCAGCCGTCGCTCTCGGTGGTGGATTGGCCATTTCGATGGCCGTGGCATCACCGAGATCAGTCCCGGCCGAGCACACAGTCACCGGGCACGTGCACCTCACGGCAAGTTTCCTGGCCGCGGCGCGGGCCGCTCTGGTCAAGGACCTGCGCCGCCCCGACACCGCGCAGTACGTGTCCGGACTGCCGCGCGCCGGTACCCGCGCCGACTCGACTTCTGTCGGCTCCTTCAACTGGGCCGGCTACGCCGACACCTCCACCACCGCCCAGAAGTTCACGAAGGTCAGCGGTGCGTGGAAGGTGCCCGCGCTCACCTGCACGGCCGAGGACCGGGTCACCTCGGAGTGGGTGGGTCTTGACGGCGCCACCACCAGCACGGTGGAGCAGGACGGCACATCCAGCCAGTGCTTCCAGGGCAAGGCCCTGTACTACAGCTGGTACGAGCTGTACCCGGCCGGCACCGTCGAGGTCGGCACGACGGTCGCGGCAGGCGACAGCATCAGCGCCTCGGTGACCCGCAGCGGCACCAGCTACACGCTCAAGCTGACCGACTCCACCCACACGGCCAACAGCTTCAGCCACACGGCCACCTGCGCGCTCGCGACCTGCCTCGACGAGAGCGCGGAGTGGATCACCGAGCGTCCGGCCTACTCGACCACGGGTATCGTGCCCGAGGCCCAGTTCAAGACCGACACGTTCACCGCCGGGTCGGTGACGGCCGGCGGCAAGACCACCACCATCTCCGGCTACTCGGGCACCGTCGACGACATCACCTGCGTGGACTCCACCGACACGTATGACATCGTGGCCACGTCCGCTCTGACCGGAGGCAACTCCTTCACCAACACCTGGCACAACAGCTACTAAAAAGTAGCGCTCGCCCGATGGGGCCCGTGACCGCCGACAGGGGTCACGGGCCCCATTGGCATGCCGCGATCAATGCCGGTCGCTGCCTTCCCCGGCCCTACCCGGGTCGCCATGAACCAGCACAGCCAGCGCCTGCTCAGCCCGGTCACGGGTGATCTTTCGCGCCTCGTCCTGGGGATCGGTGCCCGTCAGGTCGGGGAGGATGTCCTTCCAGGCCACCAGCCCGCCGTCGATCTCACGACACAGGCGCGCGGCGTCCACGTAATCGGCAAAGGCGCGGTCCACGGCGATGCCGCGCAATGAGCCACTCCCCCACAGGGAGAGCAGGTGCGGAGCTGTCCCGGCCGGCCAGTCCCAGGCCCGTTCCTCGATGAACTGCGCAGCCAGCCACTCGATCAGCAGCTTGCGGTGCTCCGCGGGCAGCCGCGGGATGGTGACGGTCCCAGACTCTGGGTCCAGGTCGTTCAGCTGCTGCTGATGGAACAGGCGCAGGCGCAGGCGGTAGTCCTCCTCGAAGCGCCGCAGATCGCTGATGCGGCGGTCCAGGTCGGCCAGTTCCGTCGTGGCGGTCATGTGCTACCCCCGATCGCGGCCAGCCCCCCGGCTGGCTAGTTCCCCGCTAGCAAACCACTTCCTGATCCGCCCGGCAGGCGATACGGCCACCGGAACCGCCTGCGATTTCGCTGTGCCCGGACGCGGCCGCCCCGTTCGGTATCCGTCGCCATAGGTCAGACCGGAGTCACTGAACGCACATCACTCGGTCCGGGTTTCCTCGCCGGGCCCGCAGTCCAATCGCACCCCAAACGACCAGAATGGCTGCCGTCCAAAGCGGCAGTACCGCGTCGAAGATGTCGGCTGGAACTCCATGGCTAAACCACCAGTAGGGCGCGGCGATAGTCAGCGCTATGAGTCCCCAGAGCAGCGCCCGGACAGACCGGGGTACATCTGGGCTGCGGTGGCCGACCAGCATGGGCGGGATAAGCAGCACCCAAATCCAGTGATGAGTCCAGGAAATCGGGCTGATCAGCAGACCAGCCAGTGCAATCGAGATCATGGCGTAAGCCTTCTGGCTGGCGCCCAGGCAACGCCAGGCAACAAAGGCCGTCACGGCCACCGTCATGAGTGAAAGCAGCAGCCAGGCGGGCGCGGAGCCGTTGGCCGGGAATGGAGGCCGGTGCAGGATCGCATACCAAGACTGATTTCCGCTGTACACGATACTGCCGTCCCGGGCCGGATGGCTCACATCGTGGAACCAGTAGAGATGAGACAAGCCCGGCCAGAACAGCCAGGAGAGAGCCGTCCAGGCCAGGAAGGATGCCACTGCTCGAGCAGCCGACTTCACGTCCCGGCTGATGACGAAAGCCATGACGAACACCAGTGGGGTAAGCTTCACCGCCGCGGCGAAACCGGTGAGGACTCCACGATAACGAGACGGCACCAGCAAAAGGTCAGCCACGACGATGAACATCAGGATGCACTCAATTTGCCCGTAATCGACGCCGCTCCTGGCCGGCTCGAGCACGATGACTGAAATACACGACCAGGCCAGGGCCTCGCACCACAACCGCTTCGTAACCGCAAGGCCCCGGTCCCGCAGCACCAGCACGACCGAGCCCGTTGCCGCGGCAATGCTGGCTACCCATAGGAGCCACTGAGCGATGGGAAAGGCTGGCCTGCTAAGCGGCGACAGCGCAAGCAAAGCAAACGGCGGGTATGTAAAAGGAAGCCGCTTCAGAGTAAAGGTCGCGAGATAAGGGTCCTTCCCGGATGCCCAGGAGCTCACCGAGTCCCGGTAGACCTGCAAATCCAATCCATACCGGCGTCCCCAAACCGATAGGTACGCAATCGCACCGATCGCTGAGCAGATGGCGATCACATATGGCCATGATGTGGCGGTTGGGTTCGCGGCCGTGCCAGAACCCTTGGACACCATTACCGCATTCTCCTGTGTTTCCACCACCTGGGCCTTTGCGAGAAATCTTTGGCTGCAATTTTAATGTGTATCAGCATAAACAATGCTGTTTACAGACTGAGATCTTATGGGAGCTTAAAGCACACGGTAGCTTACCATCTGGCTGGCCGATCCGCCGATTACCCTGGTCCGTCACCAACGGTGTCGAGAGAATGATCGCTGGCGGGCCGTTTCTCGCGGACCAGGGTCTTTACCGCGCTGGGACGACTCTGGCCGGGTCCACGAAGTCCGCCGCGCAGTAGGTCGGCTCGCCGGTGATGATCTGCGCCAGCAGCTCGCCGATGCCGGCGGCGTGCTTGAAACCGTGACCGCTATCCCCGCCAGCCACCACCACGCGGGGCTGGCTGGCCAGCTGCCCGACCAGGAACTGCTCGTCGGGTGAATCGGTGATCAGGCACGGGATGACCTTCTCCGGCCGGGGATCCAGGCCGGGCAGGGACTGCGCCACGCACGAGGTCAGCTCGTCGATATCGCTGTCCAGATGGATGTAGCGGTCCATCTCTTCCGGGTCGATGCCCACGCCGTCAAACGTTCCCGCACCGTCCAGACCGATCTTGATCCCGTAGTCGTCGGCCGAGCCGTGTCCCCACAGGCTCAGCCCGTCGGGGCGCTCCCAGATGAAGGCCGGGAACTTGTCCAGAGTGAACTCCTCGGAGAGCAGATCGCGGGGCCGGAACCAGTACAGCGGCGTCCGGCGCGGAGCCAGCGGCAGGCCGGGCACCAGCTTGCCCAGCCACGCACCGGCCGCGATGACCACCTGGGACGCCCGCCACTGCGCGGTCGGTGTGCGCACGGTGACACCGTCGCCGTCAGCTTCTATGCCGGTGACCATCGTGTGCGGGTAGACCTCGGCGCCCAGCTGCCGGGCGGCCGCGGTCTGCGCCCGCACGTTGCGCTCGGGATAGCAGATCCCGGCGCCGGGGTCCCAGACTGCGATGTCCGTAGGGGCCAGGCCCGCGTACTGCGGCTGCCGTGCGACCAGCTCCTCGTGGCTGAGCTGCACCGCCGGCACCCCGGCCGCGGCGGCAGCCGCGATCGCTCCGCGCACCGGGCGGCTGTCCGGCGATCCCGTGGTCAGGCAGCCACTCTGGCGGACCAGCTCCTGTCCGATCTGGTTCCCCAGCCCGGTCCACAGCGCAAGCGACTTCAGCGCGATCGGGGCCAGGCCAGGATGCTCCAGGCAGGCAATCCGGAACAGCCGGGTCGCGCCGTGCGATGAGCCGAGGTGATGCCCGATGGCGTGACGTTCAATGCCAGCAACGTCGACGCCTCGCTGCGCGAGCCTCCACAGCGCCGCCGAGCCGAAACCACCCAGGCCGATCACGACCACGTCTTTGCTGATGGTGTCCATAGCCGCAGACGCTAGCCGCTCGGCGCGGGACGGCACCAGGTTCGGGTCGGCTAGCCGCGCCGATGACGTCCGTCGCGATGAAAGCTCCTGTGGGTCACTCAGGTGTGCACCTAGGCCACTTCCATCACTGTGATCAGGCTCGGACTAGCCGCGCCGGCCATGGCAGACTTGGCTCATGTCGGACCGGCCGGAACCTCGGCGCGTGCGCAGCTATGCCGCGGCGGCCGCGATCCTGGCCGAGCAGGATCCTGTCATGCGCCGGCTGGTCGCTGCGGCTGGTCCGGCCCGGGTCCGGCCGCCGGCCGAGTCCCATTTCGAAGCCCTGGTCCGGGCGATCGTCTATCAGCAGCTGGCTGGCGCGGCGGCAGCCGCCATCCACGGACGCCTGATCGCGGCGCTCGGTGGGCAGGTCACCCCGCAGCGGCTGCTGTCCCTGCCCGACGAGGCCCTGCGGTCCGCTGGCCTGTCCGGCGGCAAGACAGCCTCGCTGCGGGATCTGGCGGCCAAGATCGGAGACGGAACGGTGGTCCTTGACCCGGCCGGGCTGCGGGCCGAAAGCGACGCCGAGGTCGTCGCCCGGCTCTCGACGGTCCGCGGTATCGGGAAATGGACGGCGGAGATGTTCCTGATGTTCCAGCTGCGGCGCCTGGACGTGTGGCCCACCGGCGACCTGGGCGTCAGGAAGGGGTTCGGCCTGGCCTGGGGAATCCCAACGCCAACGGCGAAGGAACTCGAGCCCCTCGGCGACCCGTACCGGCCCTACCGGTCGGTCGTGGCCTGGTACTGCTGGCGGGCCGCCGAGCTCTACGGCCGCGCGGCCGACAGCGCCCTCACCCGCTAGGAAACGAAACCCAGCTCAGCTGAAGCTCCGTCTCATGGCGCCTCCCGGTGCCGGTGTCCGTTCCCATACCCAGAGTCACCGTCTAGGCTCTCGACCGGGCGCACTGCGGGCCAGCGGAAGGGAACAAGCATGGACCTGGCCAGTAAGGCCGTCATCGTCACCGGCTCATCGAGCGGCATCGGGGCGGCAATCGCCCGCCGGCTTTCTGGCCTCGGCGCGGGGATCGTCGTCAACTCGGCGTCCTCGGCCGAGGCGGGCCAGCGGGTCGCCGCTGAACTGGGCGACGCGGTATACGTCCAAGGCGACGTCGGCGACCCGGCCACGGCTGCCGCCCTGGTCTCAGCCGCCGAGCAACGGTGGGGGCGTCTCGATGGCCTGGTCAACAACGCCGGGGTCACCGTGGACGTGCCGCTGGCGGACATCGGCGCCGTCACCGTCGATCACTGGGACAAGGTTCTGCGCACCAATGTGATCGGGACCTTCCTGGTCAGCCAGGCCGCTCTCCCGCTGCTGCGCCGGGCCGAGGACGGATGGATCATCAACGTAACCTCGCTGGCCGGTGTCCGGCAGACCGGCAGCTCGCTGCCGTATGCCGTGTCCAAGGCCGCGGTCGGTCACCTGACCGCGATCATGGCTAAGTACGCCGAGGGCGGCGTCCGCGTGAACGCCGTCGCACCCGGTCTGGTCGCGACGCCGTGGACCGAGCAGTGGCATGAGCGCAAGGCAGGCGTGGAGCTGGCCGCGCCGCTGCACCGGGTCGCCGCGCCTGAGGAGATCGCCGAAGCGTGCCTGGCCCTGGTGAGGACTCGCTACGCCACCGGCCAGACGCTCGTGGTTGACGGCGGCCTGGGGCTCACGATCTGATCACGCCTGGTCTTCACCTGATCCAGGAGCCGCCCGTGTCGTCCGGCCTGACCACGTCCATGAGTATGGAGTCGCCCCGGAACAAGGGAGTCCGGCGGACCTGGCGCTCAATGGATGTCGCCGACATCGTGTAGCCGATGAAGAGCAGCAGCGAAATGGCCTGGATGACGATCCACGGCCAGTATGAATTGAAAGTGCTCAGGCTCCAGTCATTCAGCGCATGCAGTATTGCTGCGATGGAGACGCCGAACAGGACGAGCTGCCAGCGCCGTCTCGGATAGTTGACAGCCATCCCGATAAAGAATGCCGAAACTCCCGCCCAAATGGCGTGCTGGAACCCGTCGACGAAGACCCGGAACGCGAAGTCGAGCACGCCCGCATCCGCCTGGGAGACCGCGTGCGAGCTCGCCACCTGCGCGATGGCCACCTCGGTGTAGGACCTCTCCTCCAGCACGCCGAAGGTCAGGCCCGCCACGGTACCGAGGAGCATCCACATTTTGACGCCTAGTTTGGTGGACCGGTATTTCAGGAGAATAAGCGCGGCCAGCAGGATCGGGAGCGCTTTCGTTATCTCCTCGTTGTACCCGACGGCCAGGGCAGCTAGGAAGTTACCATCGCGAAGGCCGCTCACCAGGTGGTCGTTGACATTGACCGTGATGAGGTTCAGCCATATCGTCACCCAGACGACGATCCCGATCCCGATCCCGATCTCCACGGCCGCGAGCTTGCCGGGACGCAGCAGCAGCCAGAATGAGATCGCCCAGAGCGGCGCGATGTAGAGGCTGTAGGCCAGGCCCGGCGTGCTCAGGCTCCCCGATGTCGAGAAAATGGCCAGGAACACCAGCGGCAGCAGGGCGTACACGATGACCAGCAACCGCAGGCCCTGGCGCCAGCCAGCGTCCGTCAGCCAGCTCTTCACCGGTACCAGGATCTCGAACGCCATCGCGAGTTCGCCGGCCACCGGAGCGGCGTGGTCGACCCTCGGTGCAGCACCGCCCTGATGGCCGGGCGAGCCGGAGAGATCGGCGGGCGGCGCCTCCAGCGGGTCACCCACCTGGGTTGCCCGCGGGTCATCCGGCCAGGCGGCTTCCGCACCCGGCGGCTGGATCAGCACGACCGGTCCGCGCGGCGAGGCCAGGGAGAGTTCGGTCGGCTGGCTTAGCAGGACTTGCGTAACGTTCTGGCCGTACCGGAAAGTACGTGCGAGGCCCAGGTTCTCGAAGAGCCAGCCGGATGGCCCCCAGGTCAGCCGGGCGTGCTGACGTGAGACGGTCGGGTCGGTGACGACAATGTCGTTGTCGGTGCTCCGCCCGATCCGGACCGTTTGTCCGGGTTCGAAGGTATGGCTCTGGCCCCCGAAGGTCACCTGCAGTTCGTTCATCCTCTGCCCCCAGCCTCAGCGGGCGCGTGCCGTGACTGGCCGCCCGCTCGTCACCTAGTCACCACCGGCATCACCGCCACCACGGCGACCAGGACGAAGAGCCGCGATGATAGCCGCAAACCGGCGCCGCGAGCCGGCCTCAGCCGCCCCTGGCGCCTCCACATCGCCACCCGCAGCCCGCCCCGGCGCCTCCACATCGCCACCCGCAGCCGCAGCCTCGGCACCGTCCGCGGCCGGGGCCTCGGCACCGCCCGACGCGGCCGATTTCGCCAGCCGCTCTTCCGGCCCGGCGGGCGTATCGGCGACCGCGAGCGCCGTCGGCTCGGCCGTTGCCTGCGTTGCCTCGGCCGGGAACTCACCGGCCGGGGGCACCGTCGCCTGCTGCTGCCGCCGGGTCTCCTCCTGCCGCAGCGCGGCCGCCGACGGCGCGATCAGCAGCGCGATGGTGGTGTCGTCAGCGCTTCCGTCTGATGAGGCGCAGCGGCTGGCCCACAGCGGCAATTGCCCGGCCAGCCACTCTGGCTGGCTATCGCCGATCAGTTCGGCCAGGTCAGAGCTGACCGCATCGGGCCAGGGATCGGCCATCTGCGCGTTGCCGTACCCGTCGGTGGCCAGGAGCACCCCGAGCAGCGGCGTGATCGCGATGTTCACGACGGCGGCGCGAAATTCCTGCTCGGCGCGTGGCCCGCACAGGCTTGTCGTCTGCCGGCCGTCTAGCGACGGGTCGCCGGGCACCGGGAGCAGCGCCTGTCCGTCGGGCCGGATGCACACGATGTCACCGTCGCCGATCTGGGTCAGGACCAGCCAGTTCCGCCATGTGATGGCGAGCAGCAGCGTGGTCCCATAGGCGATCAAGGGATCATCGCCAAAGGCGCGCGCTTCCTCTTCCGCGATCGTGAACGGCTCTCCGGCGAGATCGTCTTGTACGGCTGCCCGCCATGGGCCGGTGATGGCGGGCACGAGCGTGCTGAGCACATCGGCCTCGATCTGGCCGGCGGCCTCAAAATCGTCCAGCCGGGCGGCCAGTTCCTCGGCGGCCTGCGCGGCGATCGCCACCGCCAGCTCTGACCCGCGGGCGCTCCGGAAATGCCGGTGGTGACCGTGCCCGTCGGCGACGGCCGCGACCAGCCCGTCCGGCTGGATCGGGCGCACGGCGATCGCGTCCTGGTTGGGCAGGCCGTTCATCTCGTGCGCGGCGCCGCGGTGCGAGGCCGTCAGGGCCAGCCAGCCGGGCATCAGTGTCTCGGTCACCGCGCCGCGGCTCTCTCTGCGATCGGATCTGCCACCGTCTGTCACCACGCCTGTAGTACGCGCCGCCGTCATGGATGCGGTGTGACCGCAGGCAGCGTCTTCCGGCCGGCCGCCCAGCACGCCGGTAGCCAGCAACAATAGTGCGCTTGGCCGCCGCGACGCGGGCCTGGAGTCCATAATCGTATGTTCTGGGACGATTTCCCAGACCGGGTGCCGCGTCCGAACGCGGTATGCTCGCTTCAACGGTGCGAGCCCGTGCTGCGCGGTCATAGTCCGCGAGTTCCGCCGCTGGCGGTTCGATCCGGCGCAATTCCGGAACCATCGGTGACAGTCCGAAGGAACGCCATCGCTTGCGGACCAGAGGAGTTGTCGCCATGTACACCGGACGCATTGCCGAGATCGGGACCGTGATCGGGACCGGCCCCCAGCTCGCCATCGAAGCACCGAAGACCGCGGCCGGACTGTCGGCCGGCGGTTCGGTCAACGTCAATGGGACGTGCCTGTCGGCGGTTCGGGTCGACCGGGAGGCCGGGCGTTTCCAGGTCGGGATCTCGGCCGAGACCGCGATGCGCAGCGCTCTGGGCGAGCTGGCCGTGGGGGCCAGGGTGAACCTGGAACTGCCGCTCCGAGTCGGCGACGCCCTGGACGGTCACCTTGTGCAAGGCCATACCGATGCGATCGGCAAGGTGACCAAGGTCGACACCGAGTACGGCAATTCCCTGCGGGTGTGGATCCGGCCGCCCAAGCGGTTCCTCGATGAGATCGTGGCCAAGGGCTCGGTCGCCGTGGATGGCGTCAGCCTGACCGTGGCCGAAGTCTTGAAAGACCGGTTCTCGGTCGCGCTGATCCCGCTCACGCTGGCCGAGACCACACTCGCCGCTCTGCGGCCCGACCAGCGGGTCAACCTGGAGTCCGACCTGTTCGTCAAGTCGGCGCGCGACTTGTGGCAGTCGGCCCGCCTGGTGGCCACCCGCTCCCTGGCCGCGCTGCCGTGGGCCGGGGAGCTGACCGGGCCGGCCGGAGTCGGCAAGTGCACCACCCAGTTGGCGGCCGGGGGCGGGGTGCTGATCTACGACCCGGACCGGGAGGCCGAAGCCGACGTGGTGTTCGCCGGCGCGCGGCTGCGGCCCCAGTCTCTGGCGTTCTTGCTGACCCAGGTGTGCGGGCACACCACCGTCCCGTGCGATCGCGAACGCCTCGACCGGCTGGAGATCGGGCCGATGCCGGGCGCGGGGGACCGCCACGGCACCGCCTGCCACGTCTCGGTCGATCTGGCCGCCGGCACCGGCACCGGCGTGTCGGCCCACGATCGGGCCGCGACCATCCGCCGCCTGGCCCACCCCGACGCCACACCCGCCGACTTCTTGCGGCCCGGTCATGTGTTTCCGCTGGCCGGGCGCGCCGGCGGCCTGGCCGAGCGGGCCGGTCATACCGAGGCGTCACTGGCCCTGTGCGCGGCCGCTGGCTTGCCCACGGTGGCGGCCATCTGCGAGGTCATGGGTCCCGACGGGCACATGCTCACCGGGCCCGCCGTGGAGCGCTTCGCCCTGGCGTGGTCTCTCCCGCTTATCTCGATCGCCCAGCTCGCCACCCACCTGTGACCACCACACAGCGGCCCGCCCGGTGGAGCTGACCACATGACCGGGATCTACGACCGCATCGGCACGACCTACAGGAGCGAAATGAGGATCATCGACACCTGGATGCAGCACCCGTCAGCCGAGTTCCTGCGAGACCCGATGTTCGACTCACTGCGGCGCTGGGCACACGGCCAGCTGGCCGGGGACGAGGTCCCGGTGGAGGCCACCGTGGCCGCGATGGACGCGGCAGGCGTCCAGACCGGGCTGCTGTGCGCATGGTGGGGACCGCGCGGGCCACTCATCACCAACGACGAGGTCGCCGCGATCGTCGGCCGCTACCCGGACCGGTTTGCCGGCGTGGCCGCGGTCGACCTGGCCCGCCCGATGGACGCGGTGCGGGAGTTGCGGCGCTGCGTGCAGGTTCTCGGGTTCCGGGCGCTGCGCGTGGTGCCGTGGCTATGGGATCTGCCGCCCAGCGACCGCCGCTACTACCCGCTGTATGCCGAATGCGTCGAGCTGGGGATTCCGTTCTGCCTCCAGGTTGGCCATACCGGGCCGCTGCGCCCGTCCGAGCCGGGCCGGCCCATTCCCTACCTGGACACCGTCGCGCTGGAGTTCCCGGAGCTGGTCATCGTGGCCGGCCACATCGGCTATCCCTGGACGGCGGAGATGATCTCGCTGGCCACGAAGTACCCCAACGTCTACATCGACACCTCCGCCTACAAGGCCAGCCGCTACCCCCGCGACCTCATCGACTATCTGCGCGGCCACGGCCGCCGCAAGGTGCTGTTCGGCTCCAACCACCCGGCCTGGCCGGCCGCCGACTGCCTGAAGGACTTCGCCAGCCTCCAGCTCGACGACGAAGCAGCGGGCCTGTTTCTGCACGGCAACGCGGGCCGCGTCTTCGGCCTGGCCGTCACACCCGGCGTGGACCCGGTCCGCCGCGGCGGCGACGGCTAGGTGACCGAGGCGGAGTTCGCGAGTGCCTCGCTCCAGTCCCCGGCCCACGCGAGCACCGGTTCGAGGCTGCCGACCAGGCTGTGGCCGGCCGAGGTCGGTGTGTAACCCGCGCCGCCACCCGCAGCACCGCCGCTGCTAGCCTGATTGCCGAGGTCCTCACCATGCGCCAGCCCGTAGCCGATACCGACCGGGGCGGCACGACTGCTGCCCGGGGGCGAATCCACCGGCCCAGGCTCGGTGAGCGCGTCTCGGCCCGGCTCTACCTGGCCGCCTGGGCGGCGGTGCGCAAGCTGCCGGCCCCATCGGCCCGTCGGCTCTTCGTGCTCATCGCGGACGTGCTGTGGTGGCGGCATGGCTCGTCCGTCCGGCGACTTGAGGCCAATCTGCGCCGGGTCACCGGCGCGACGGTGCCCGTCGGCCAACTCCGGCGGCTGTCCCGCGCCGGCATGCGCTCGTACCTGCGCTACTGGCTCGAGGTATTCCGCCTGTCGGTCATCCCGCGAGAGCGGATCATGGCCGGCATGCATATCAACAGCGACCAGGAAGAGGTGGCGTTCGCTCATCTGGCCGCTGGCCGCGGGGTCATCTTCGCGCTGCCGCACATGGGCAACTACGAGCAGGCGGGCGCCTACATCGTCATGCGCGGGGCCGGCTCCTTCACGACGGTGGCCGAACGGCTCGGCTCGGGTGCCGTCTACGAGCGGTTCCTGTCGCTGCGGGAGAGTCTCGGGATGGAGGTGCTGCCACACACCGGCGGTGATGGCCCGTTCCCGGTGCTGGCCGAGCGTCTCAGCCAGGGTCATCTGGTGTGCCTGGTCTGCGACCGCGATCTCACTGCCAGCGGGGTCGAGGTGCAGTTCTTCGGCGAGCCAGCGAGGATGGCCGCGGGCCCGGCGGCGCTGGCCGTGCAGACCGGCGCGGCCCTGATGCCGGTGACGCTGTGGTTCCAAGGGCCGGACTGGGGAGCCCGTATCTACCCCGAGGTACCGGTGCCGCCAGCCGGCACCGAGCGCGAGAAGGTCTCGTCCATGACCCAGCAGATGGCCGAATGCTTTGAAGCGGGCATCGCCGGGCACCCAGCAGACTGGCACATGCTGCAGCGCGTCTTCACCGCCGACCTGGACCCCGCCCGCTGGCCCGCTCCCCGCTAGCCCGCGCCCCGCTGGCCCGCTCCCCGCTAGCCCGCGCCCCGCTGGCCCGCTCCCCGCTAGCCCGTTCAGGCTCGCTGAAAATCATCCTCTGGTTGGACCAGGATCACCCTGGAGAGTGACGCGTACTATCGTGTTTGCCGGCGAGACTGAGATCGCCGGCCGGACGGCCGGCCTGCGACTGTCGAGGGGACGGCACATCATGATCGAGGCAGAAGGCCTCACCAAGCGATACGGGGATACGCTGGCCGTGGACGACCTGTCGTTCAGCGTGGCACCCGGCCGGATCACCGGCTTCCTCGGCCCGAACGGAGCCGGGAAGACCACGACGATGCGACTGATCCTGGGCCTGGACCGGCCGACGGCCGGCCGGGTCACCGTCAACGGGAAGCCGTTTGACCAGGCGACCCGGCCCATGCACCAGGTCGGCGCGCTGCTGGACGCGAAAGCCATGCACGGGGGCCGCAGCGCTTACAGCCACCTGCTGTGCCTGGCCCAGTCCAACAACCTGCCCCGCCGCCGGGTCGAGGAGGTACTCGGACTGGTCGGGCTCACCGGAGTGGCCGGCAAGCGGGCCAAAGGATTCTCGCTCGGCATGGGACAGCGGCTGGGCATCGCCGCGGCGCTGCTCGCCGACCCGCAGATCCTCATGTTCGACGAGCCGGTCAACGGGCTGGACCCGGAAGGCATCTTGTGGATCCGCAACCTTATGAAGGCGCTGGCGGCCGAGGGCCGGACCGTTTTCGTGTCCAGCCACCTGATGTCGGAGATGGAGAACACGGCCGACCACCTGCTGGTCATCGGCCGGGGCAAGCTCATCGCCGACTGCACGGTGGCGGAGTTCATCGCTGCCAACTCCCAGCAGGCCGTCCGGGTCCGCACCCCGCAGCCGGACCAGCTCATCAAGCTGCTCACCACGGCCGGAGGCACGGTCCGCGAGAACGAGGACGGATCCATGCTGGTCACCGGTCTTGACCCCACCCGGGTCGGGGACGTGGCCTACGACAACGCGGTCCGGCTGCACGAACTGTCGCCGGTGCACGCGTCCCTGGAGGAGGCGTTCATGGAACTGACCGCATCCAGCGTGCAATTCCACGCTGGCGTGCCCGGGCAGCCGGAGCTGGCTGGAAAGGTGGCCTGAGATGGCAACGACGACAACCGCGCCCGCGGCCGGCGTGGCGTTCGACCTGCCCGGCTCGGCCGGCCGGGCCACCTTCGCGGGCGCGCTGCGCTCGGAGTTCACCAAGATCCGGTCGGTTCGCTCGACGTACTGGACATTGCTGGCGATGTTCGTTGTGGTCGTCGGGTTCGGGGCGCTGGCGTCCTTTGGCGCCACCAACGGGCCGCACGGGCCGTACTTCGACCCAGCGCGGCAGAGCCTGGCCGGGCTGTACATTGGGCAGCTGATCATCGGCGTGCTGGGCGTGCTGGTCATCAGCTCGGAGTACTCCACCGGCATGATCCGCACCACGCTGACGACTAACCCGCACCGCGGCATGATGATCGCGGCCAAGGGCGTGGTGTTCTCCGCGGTCGCGCTGGTCACCAGCCTGGTCACGGCGTTCGTGGCGTTCTTCGTCGGCCAGGCGATCATGTCCTCCAACCACCTGAATACCACCCTGGGCAGCCCGGGCGTGCTGCGCGCGGTCATCGGCGGCGCGCTGTTCCTGACCGCGTGCGGCATCCTGGCCTTTGGGCTCGGGCTGCTGCTGCGGCACAGCGCGGCGGGCATCTCGGCCACGGTCGGGCTGCTGTTCGTGGTGACCATCCTGGTCAGCTTCCTGCCGCAGACATGGCAGAACCACGTCGACAAGTGGATCCCGGCCCTGGCCGGCGGGCAGATCTGGATGGCCACGCCGCAGGCGCCGGGCAACACCCCGATGTTCGGGCCGTGGGCCAGCTTCGCCGTCCTGTGTGGTTACGCGGCCCTCGCGGTCATCGCCGCAGTGATGCTGTTCCGCAGGCGGGACGCCTAGGCAGCCGCCGCGGTACGTGGCCCCGGGCAAGCCACCGGCTGCCCGGGGCTTTGCGCGCCAGCACGCCAATTGCCGTCTTGCGGGCGATCGACGGCGGCCTGGCGACAGCGCGAACCCAGCGAGATCACGGCCGCCAGCGGCCGGCGCAGGCCTCCTTCAGAGTTCGTTTTTGTAGACGGTGCCCTGTTTCATGATGAGCTTGAGCGTTTGCTCGGGGGTCGTCAGCACCCGGATGTCATCCAGCGGGTTCCCGTCGATCACCAGCAGGTCGGCCAGTGCCCCGGGCGCCACTACGCCCAGTTCGCCCTCCCGGCACAACAGCCGCGCCGCGGTGCTGGTCGCCGAGCGGATCAGGTCAGCCGGCGGCTGCACCTCGGACCGGATCACGAACTCCTGCAACTGCCAGTCGTGCATATCGGCGAACAGGTCCGTGCCGTACACGATCGGGATGCCCGCCTTGTGCGCCATCTCCAGTGCACCGACCGCGCCGTCGATCACCTCTTTGAGCTTGCCCTCGATGTCGGCCGGCACCAGCCCCCGCCGCGCCCGGTCGGTCAGCGCGTGGTAGGTCACGATCGTCGGCACGTAGAACGCGCCGAACTTCTGGAACAGCGGGATGCTGCTGGCGTCCATCAGGTTGCCGTGCTCGATGCACCGCACCCCGCACTCCAGCCCCCGGTTAATCGCCCGCGAGGTATAGGCGTGACCGGTGACGTAGATGTTGGCCGCTGTGGCCTCTTCCACGATCGCGTTCAGTTCCTCGATCGAGAACTGGGTGGAGTCCACCCGGTCACTGGGCGAGTCGACCGCACCGCTCAGGTACACCTTGATGTGATGCGCGCCGCGCCGGACTTCTTCGCGCACCGCCCGGCGCACCTCGGGCACGCCGTCGCAGATCACCCCGATGGCCGGCGTGTAGTAGTTGTCGTCATAGACCCGCCGGCTCGGCGCCCGCCAGTCCCCCGCCCCGCCGGTCTGGCTCAGCTGTTTGCCCCCGTAAAACAGCCGCGGCCCGGTGAAATACCCTTCCTCCACCGCCCGGGCCAGCCCGATCTCGCCCGCCCCCACGTCCCGGATCGACGTGAACCCCCGGGCCAGCATCCCGGCCAGCGCGTGGCTCGCCCGCGCCGCGACGTAGGTGGGCGGCCACTCGGCCATGTCGAAGATATCTTGGTCCACGATCGCCGGGTGCGTGTGCGCGTCGATGAGGCCCGGCATCACGGTCCGGCCCGCGACATCCAGGACCACCGCGTCTTCCGGGCCGGTGAGCCCTGGCCCGATGTCTGCGATCCGGCCGCCCTCGACGACGACCGACTGCCCGGGCGTCAGATTCCCCGCCTCCGGGTCCAGGACCGACGCATTCCGCAGGATGGTAACTGCCATTGATCGATGACCTTCCTTTACTTCACGAAGTACCAGGATTCCGGGGTGATGCTGAGCGTGGGGCTCTGCGGGAGGAACGGCTTGTCCATGGTCATCTGCGGTTCGGTCGAGCTGACGACCTTGATGTTGGTCGTGTTTCCGGGAACCCGGTGTAAGAGCCTGATCTCATATGTCGGCTTCCTTCCGGTCGGGCGCAGATCGCAAGACCAGCACTAGAGCTCGTTCTTGTAGATCACGCCCTGCTTCATGATCAGCTTCAGCGTCTGCTCCGGCGTGGTCAGCACCCGGATGTCGTCCAGCGGATTGCCGTCGATCACCAGCAGGTCGGCGAGTGCGCCCGGCGCCACCACCCCCAGCTCGCCCTCGCGGCACAGCAGCCGCGCCGCGGTGCTGGTCGCCGAGCGGATCAGGTCGGCGGGCGGCTGGACTTCGGAACGGATGATGAACTCCTGCAACTGCTGGCCGTGCATGTCGGCGAACAGGTCGGTGCCGTAGACGATCGGGATCCCGGCCTTGTGCGCCATGTCCAGCGCGCCGATCGCGCCGCCGATCACCGTGTGCAGCTTGGCGTCGATGTCGGCGGGCAGCAGTCCGGCGCGGGACTTGGCCGCCAGGGTGTGATACGTGACGATGGTCGGCACGTAGAACGCGCCGTATTGCTGGAACAGCGGGATGCTGCTGGAGTCCATCAGGTTGCCGTGCTCGATGCTGCGCACGCCGCATTGCAGGCCGCGGTTGATGGCGCGTGAGGTGTAGGCATGGCCGGCCACGTAGATGTTGGCCGCCGTGGCCTCCTCCACGATCGCGTTGAGTTCCTCGACCGAGAACTGGGTGGAGTCCACCCGGTCGCTGGGGGCGTCCACGGCACCGCTGAGGTAGACCTTGATGTGGTGCGCGCCCCGGCGGACCTCCTCGCGGACCGCACGGCGGACCTCGGGCACGCCGTCGCAGATCACGCCGATCGTGGGAGCGTAGTAGTGGTCCTCATGGACCCGGCGGCTCGGCGCCCGGTAGTCTCCGGCGCCGCCGGTCTGGCTGAGCTGCTTGCCGCCGTAAAAGATCCGCGGCCCGGTGAAATACCCCTCCTCCACCGCCTGCGCCAGGCCGTGCTCGCCGCCACCGACGTCGCGGATGCTGGTGAATCCCCGGGCCAGCATCCCCTCCAGCGCCCGCCCGGCCCGCGCCGCCACGTAGGTCGGCGACCACTCGGACGCGGCGAAGTCCATCGACACCGACGTCGGGTGGGTGTGCGCGTCGATCAGGCCTGGCATGACCGTCTTGCCCGCGATGTCGATGACCACCGCGTCATCAGGGCCGGACAGGCCGGGTCCGATGTCGGCGATCCGGCCGTCCTCGACCACCACCGACTGCCCCTCGGCCAGTTCCGCCCGGTCAGCGTCCAAGACCGACGCGTTCCGCAGGACCGTAACGCTCATCACAATCGCCTTCTCTTCTCGCTCGTGCCGACGTGGCTTATCCCAGAGCAAAGCCTGGTGGTGTCTTCGACCCGAAAGGCCTCGGCAGCTACCGCGAACCGGGGAGCTGCTTGAGCGCCCTCACCTGCTAGCTATTGCCGGGCAGGTCAAAAGACGTGCTGTTGGGTGGGAAACCCCTAACCAGCCGAACTCCACGTCGGCGCCGAGCCGGGCGAAAAGGCGCAGCCCTGCACCACAAGATCCCGCAGCGTGCAGTCCACGTGAGGCCAAGGCAATCTCATGGGCCCCGCGACCGCGCTGGCGAATGACCGGGAGGTGGGCACGGGTCAACCGCATCGAACCACCCCCGGCCTAGACAATCAGCACGTACAGGTGCGGCTGTGCTTGTAGATGATAGGGAAATCTACCCCCAGGGGGATCATTTGACAACCTCTGGGCCTTCCGGACCTGTCATCAGCATCTCTGGCACCCGCCCCGGCGCAGACCGCAGACGGTGGGCCTGACCGTGCGGCCAGCGCGGAAGCGGCCGGCCGCTACCGGCCGAGTTCGGCGACCGCGGTGAGCAGCCGGTCGACGTCGGAGCGGTCGTTGTAGTGCACCAGCCCGGCCCGCACCGCGCCGCCGGTGTCGCGCAGGCCCAGCGCGCCGGCCAGTTCCCAGGCGTAGTTGTCGCCGTCCCACACGTTGATCTTGTGCTGGGCCAGATGCCCAGCGACCTGCAGCGGGGTGCGGCCGGCCACGTTGAAGTAGGCGGTGGCGGTGCGCCACGCGGCCTTGCCGTAGGTGGTGACGTGGTCCATGGCGTCCAGCCCGCCCAGCAGCACCGCGAACAGCTCCTGTTCGTGTGCCTGGGCCGCGGCCAGGCCGGCCAGGACCCGCTCGCGCCGGGTCGCGGTGCTGGCTGCCGGGCCCGCCAGCCCGGCCAGGTGCTCGACGGCGGCGGTCACGCCGGCCAGGTCAGCGAACCCCAGTGTGCCCTGCTCGAACCGGTCGGGCACCGAGTCGGGCGCGGGCACCAGCTTGTCGGGCGCCAGCGTGCCGAGCAGAGCCGGATCGGCGACCACCGCGCCCACGTGCGGCCCGCACCACTTGTAGGCGCTGGTGGTGTAGAAGTCCGCGCCCAGTTCGGCCACGTCCACCGGGCCGTGCGGCGTGGCGTGCACACCATCGACGTAGGCCAGCGCGCCCGCCGCGTGTGCCAGCGCGGTGATGCCGGCCACATCCGGGCGAGTACCGATCAGGTTGCTCGCCGCCGTCACCGCGACCAGCCTGGTCCGTTCCGAAATCAGCCCCGCGATCTGCGCGACCTCCAGGTCACCCTCGGGCAGCAGCACCTCAGCCCAGCGGACCGTCGCCCCGGCCGCCGCGGCAGCCTGCACCCACGGCCGCACGTTCGCGTCATGGTCGAGCCGGGTGACCACGATCTCATCGCCGGGACCCCAGCCCGCCGCCAGCGTGCTGGCCAGCCGGTACGTCAGCGTGGTCATGTTGGGGCCAAGGATGACGCCATCGGGCACGCCGCCGGTCAGGTCGGCCACGGCGCGGCGGCACTCCTCAGTGATCACGTCGGACCGGCGGCTGGCCAGGAAAGCACCACCGGAGTTCCCAATGCCCGAGCGGTACGCCCCGGCGACCGCGTCAATGACCGCCTCCGGAAGCTGGGTGCCCGCAGCCCCGTCCAGGTAGGCATAACCGTCCGCCAGCGCCGGGTAGGCGGCGCGCACCTTGCTCACATCAAAGGTCATGTGGCCGGACGCTACCAGGCTGCCTTGACCACGACGCCCGCGGTCCAGCCCTGCTTGACGGCAATCTGTTAGCACGCCTCCGGCGAGCATCCGGCCACAATCAGCGCTAAGGCAAATGGGCCACGTCGTCGCTCCTCGCCAGCGCGCTTCTTCGCCATCCCTCACGACCCTTTCCAGCCCCCCCGATTGGGCGTCTTGGATTTGTGCCACCAGCACAGCGTCGGCGCCATGGTCTGGACTGTCGATGCGGACAACTTGATCGACCAATTTCTGGCTGATGAGCGCGTCAATGTCCTCATTACGAACCGGCCGGCGTTTACAGTGTGCCGCCGGAAGCAACTGGCATCGCCCAGAGCTAGCCTCCGAAGTGCATAGCACGCTCCATCCGGTTGTGCCCTGGCCACCAGGCGGTATCGTTGTTTAGCAATACCGGGCTACATCCAAGCCTTGTGAGGATCAATGAGCAAGTCTCTCATCGCGTGGCTCGACGACGTGGCAAAGCACGACTATGACGCGGCGTACAATTACCTGTCGCTGAAGTTCGATGAGAAGCGCGCTGGTGAGATCGTAGATCGCATGAAGAAAGTCAAGCTGACCTCGCGCCGCGCTAATGACATTCTGCGTGCCACCGGCCTGCCTGCCCTGCCCCTGACTGATCCCGGCGTCCAGCGAGACCTGATCAAGCTGCTCAGCGGTGAGAAGCTGTCACCCGTGCTCGTGTGCGATCAGAAACCGGGCGCAGACATAGCTGACGGATATCATCGCGTCAGCCTCGCCTATAACATCGACCCGTTTATGAGCGTGCCCTTGAGGCTGGCCTAGCAATCGGCTGCGCCCAGTGATGATCAGGCGCTGGCCGCCGCTTGGCCGCTGGCCGCGCTGGCTCGCGCCCACGTCCAGCTCGTGGCCAGTCAGCGCGCGGGGTCGCCCTCGGCGGTCACGTAGGCGGATGAGCCGGCGGGCCTTTTGAGCCGGGTCGAACAGCGAGGCGAGCAGTGGTGTCTCGACCGGGCCGGGGCTGCCCCGGGCTCGGCCTCCCAGAACGGCCCGGCCGGCGTCACCTCAGTGAGCGTCGGATTCCGGCTCGAACAGCTTCCGGTAGGCGCCGTAGCCCTCGCGTTCCAGGTCATCGAGCGGGATGAAGCGAAGGGCGGCCGAGTTGATGCAATAGCGCAAGCCCCCGGCATCCCTCGGCCCGTCATGGAATACGTGGCCCAGGTGGCTGTCGCCGCGGGCGGAGCGAACCTCGGTCCTGAGCATCAGGTGACTGAAGTCCCGTCGCTCGACCACACTGCCCGGCTCGATCGGCACGGTGAAGCTCGGCCAGCCGGAGTGGCTGTCGTACTTATTAACCGACGCGAACAGCGGCTCGCCCGACACGATGTCGACGTAGATACCGGGCTCCTTGTTGTCCCAGTACTCGTTGCGGAAGGCCGGCTCGGTGCCCTTCTGCTGAGTGACCTGGTACTGCTCAGGCGTCAGCCGGGAGATGGCTTCGGGATCCTTACGGTAGTTGCTGTCTGGCACGTCAGACCCTTCACGGAGTGCCGCCCGCTGGGTGCGGGCGCATAGCTAAGCACTTCCCTAACCACGCGCCGGGCGCCGCTATTTCTGCGGTTGCCCGCGGCCCGAAGACGTTGGTGACCTGGTGAGGTCCGCGCGACCGCCTCGCTGGCTGCCGGTCTGACCGCATGACGAGGGGTTTGCGCGCCCTCATGGCGGGCAACTACGAGGTTTCCCCGAAGCTGCCTCTCGTGATGGGCGACGCGCTGCTGGCCGTGCCTATCGACGTCACCGACGAGCAGCAGGCCGCCAAGGCCGTGGCAGGCTCGCCTTGTCCACCGACTTCCCCTCCAGCTAACTCGCCGCCTCACCCCGCTGCTGCAGGGGAGGTTATCGCCCCGTGATCCGGAACGCCGGTCCGGCAGCGCTGATTGCGGCGACGATGCGCCCAGAATGATCATGTACGGGGGCGGCGACGGCGCGCACACCAATGATTCGCTCCTCGGCGTCAAGCGCGTAGCCTCGGGCTGCAACCTCGCGCGCGATGTCGCCGTGGCCGCTGTGGGGTATCAGCTACTACACGATGAACATGCAAAGCACAACCCGGCAACGGGCCCATCATGCAGCAGCTGTACTTCCGCCAGGCGATGGCCTACCTGATGAACCAGCAAGCCATCATCGACGGCCCGCTGCGCGGCTACGGCAGCGAAACCGTCGGGCCGGTCGGGAACACCCCGCCGTCTGACTTCCTCTCCTCGCAGGGCAAGAAAGGCGCCCTGTACCCTTACAGCCCAGCCAAAGCCCGGCAGCTGCTGGCCAGCCACGGGTGGAAGATCGTCTCCAACGGGGTGAGCACCTGCACCGACCCAGGCCTGTGCGGCCCCGGCATCAAAAAAGGCCAAGGGCTGAGCTGATTTATCTAGAACGCTACGCCCGCGGGATGTTCGGTTTCCGCCGCTGGCCGGGCAGCCCGGCGAGTTACCCCGCCACCCACCGAAAGGGAAATGCAACAGTAATGGACTTGCACCTCACCGGCTTGCGCGCGCTGGTCACCGGCGGAACGAGAGGCATCGGGCGTGCCATCGTCGAGACACTGCTCGACGAAGGATCCCAGGTCGCGTTCTGCGCCAGGAACGCCACCGCCGTCGCCGCGACCCAGGACGAACTGGAGGCCGGCGGGGCCACGATGGTCGGCTCGGCGGTCGACGTGAGTGACGGGGCGGCGCTGGCCGCCTGGGTTACCAGCTCCGCTGCTGCCCTGGGCGGCATCGACATCCTTGTCGCGAACGTCAGCGCGATGTCGACCGCCGATACCGAGGAGAACTGGGCCAAGTGCTTCAACATCGACCTGATGGGCACGGTGCGCATGGTCGAGGCGGCGCTGCCGTTCCTTGAGAAAAGCGACGCCGCCGCCATCGTCACCATCTCCAGCGTCTCCGGCCGGGAGATCGACTTCTTTGAGGGACCGTACGGATCGATCAAGGCGGCGCTCGTCCACTACACCCAGGGACTTGCCCGCAGGCTCGCGCCGCGCGGCATCCGGGCCAACACGGTTTCGCCCGGAAATACGCTGTTCGAGGGCGGCAGCTGGGACAACGCGCAGCGGAACCGGAAGGAGTTTTTCGATGAGGTGCTGGCGCTGATCCCGGCCGGCCGGATGGGCACGGCGCAGGAGATGGCAGCGGCGGTCGCGTTCCTGGCCAGCCCGGTGTCCAGCTTCACCAGCGGGACCAACCTGGTCGTGGACGGAGCGCTGACTCGCGGCGTGCAGTTGTGACCAGCGCCGACGCGAACACCGAGGAAACCGGCGAGACCGATCAGCAAGTGCTTGCGCAGCGGAGCGCGGCGATCATCGCCGGGATCGAGGCGATCGATCCCGATCATGTCCTGCACCTGGCCAGCAGCACGCTGAAAATCGTTCTGTCCCACTTCATCGACGGCCCCGGCGCCAGGCCGGGCCGCCGGGTGTTCGCGATGCCGCGCGAGGAGGAAGGCGTCGCGATCGCGGCCGGCCTTGAACTGGCGGGTGCCCGCCCGGTCCTGATCTTCCAGGACAACGGGGTCGGGAACCTGCTCACGGCCCTGCTCACGCTGAGCCAGGCCTATCACCTGCCGCTGCTGGCCGTGGTGAGCCGTCGCGGGGGCCTCGGCGAGTACAACTCCATGATCCATACAATCAGCGAGCGAGCCGAGGCCCTGCTGGACGCGGCAGGCGTGCGATGGTTCCAGCTGGATGCCCGCACCCCGGTGGGCCGCTGGGCAGCTGAGATCGAGCGCGCGTGGGCGTTCGCGCGCGCGACGCACCGGCCGGTATTCGTGCTCGTGAACCTGATGGGCTCCTGACGATGGCAGATCTGGACCGCGCGGACGTGCTGCGCCTCATCGACGCCGCAGCGCCCGATTCGGCGATGGTGCTCGGCCTCGGCGGGATCGCCCGCGAGATGCTCGCCGTGGCTGGCCGGAAGGGAAACCACTTCATCAGCCTGGACGCGATGGGGCAGACCGTCTCTGTGGCGCTCGGGATCGCGCTCGGGCTGGAGCACCGTGCGGCGCCGGGCAAGGTGATCGCGATCGAGAGCGATGGCTCGCTGCTGATGGGCCTGTCCGTCCTCAGCACGGTCGGTCACCTCAAGCCGGACAACCTCGTGGTGTATGTCCTCGACAACGGGGTCTACCTGGCAACCGGCGCCCAGCCCACCGCGTCTGCCGACATCGACCTCGTCACGGTCGCGACCGCGTGCAGCTGGCGGGGTGCCCGAGAGGTGCGGACCGCCGATGAGCTGGCGGCCGCCACAGCATGGGCGCTGACGACCGAAGGCCCGGTGCTCGTCCGGGTCCGGACCACCACTACGCAGCTCCCGGCCGACTATTTCCTTGAGGATCCAGCCATCCTGGCCGAGGATTTCCGCCGCTGGCTGCGCGCGCAGTCACCGCAGAAGGAGTCGTAGCCGATGGCCACGCACCATCTCGAGCCGACGCCGGAAACCGTGACCCAGTTCTTCTCGCCTGCTACCCCGGCGGTGCTGACGGTAGACCCCGGCGACACGCTGGTCGTCAGGACCCTGGACGCGCGCGGGCATCTGGCGCGGCCTGACCGGCGCACGTCGGACGCCCCGAAGATGTTCAATCCTCGTCGCGGGCACTGCCTGGCCGGGCCGATCGCGGTCCGCGGCGCGGAGCCCGGCCTGACGCTGGCGGTACACCTGCGGTCGGTGCGCCCGGCGGCGTGGGGCTTCACCGAAGCCGGGGCCCACCGCACCGACCTCAACGAGCGGCTGGGCGTAGCTGGTGGCCCGACAGCGTTCTTGGTGTGGGACCTGAACCCGCACCATCTGACCGGTGCGTGGGGTCGAGTGACCACCTCTCTCGCCCCGTTCCTGGGGGTGATCGGGATGCCGCCCGCCGAACCGGGCGAGTATTCGACCGAGCCGCCGCGCGCGTTCGGCGGCGGCAACATCGACTGCCGCGAACTCGTCGCCGGATCGACGCTCTACCTGCCGATCACCGTGCCCGGGGCGATGCTGTGCGTTGGCGATGGCCACGCCACGCAGGGGGACGGCGAGGTCAGCGGGACCGCGATCGAGTGCGGCATGACGTCGGAACTCGAGATCAGCCTGGTGACCGATCCGCCGCTGCCCTCCATCCATGCCACCACGCCAGCCGGGAAGGTCACCTTCGGCTTCAGCCCGGACCTCAACGAAGCGATGACCGCCGCACTGGGCGCGATGGTCACCTGGCTGACCCTGCTACTCGAGGTGGACAGGCCCACCGCGCTCGCTCTGGCCAGCGTGGCCGTGAGCCTGCGGGTCACCCAGGTCGTCAACGGGACGTGGGGCGTGCACGCGCTGCTGCCTGAGGGAGCGCTTGGCCGGGCTGCCCAGCCGGGCCAGCGCGGCTGACTGGCCTATCTAGGCAGCACCGGCGTACCAGCCCGGAAACTGCTCAAGCGAGTCGAGCACCACCTCGGCGCCAGCGTCAGCCAGGTCCGCGGCGGCGAATGAGCCGGTGGCGACCCCGACCGCCCGCGTTCCCGCCTGCACCGCGGCGGCCATGTCGGGCGGGGTGTCGCCGACGTAGGCGGCCGCGTCCAGGCGGCGCAGCACCGCCGCCTTCTCCGGGCCGTGCACGAAGGTAAACAGCTCGTCCGCGGCCAGCCCGGCCGCGCGCAGGCTCGGCTCCACCGAGATCGCGTGCTTGGCGGTGATGATGATCACCCGCTCCCCCGCGGCCCGCACCGCCGCCAGCGCTTCGGGAGCGCCCGGCAGCGCGGTGGTCAGCTCCGCCAGCCGCACGTAGTGCTTCCGGTAGGTCTGCGCCGCCGCGGCTCGCTCGCCGGGCGGGAACCAGAACGCCAGCTCGTCCTCCAGCTTGATCCCGAGCCGGCGGTCCACGTGGTCTAGGTCGATGGCGGTGACGGTCTCGCGGGCCAGCTCGGCGAAGGAGGCCATGATGGCCGGCCGCGAGTCGATCAGCGTCATGTCGAGGTCAAAGCCGACCGCGCCCGGCAGACTCACCTGCGCCCCGTCCCGCGCCAACGCCACGAGCTTCCCGATCCCGCCATGCGAGCTCAGCCGGCCGGAGTGACCGCGGACCGCATGCCGAACCACTGCTCGGCGCCGTAGGACTCGAACCGCCCTGCCTCGGTGAACCCCAGCTTCGCCGCGAGGCGCATCGAGCGGGCGTTGGCGGTCTGGGTAAAGAGCACCACCGGCTCGCCGGGAAGCTCACCAGCGAGCCAGCCGAGTGCTGCTGCGCATGCCTCGGCGGCGTACCCGAATCCCCATGCCTCCGGCAGGA